>Ga0335083_10001816_pt1 | contig 28967 bp, 28 predicted proteins | sample Lox_Sample_42_FD_206716 | JGI IMG/M metagenome (GOLD analysis project Ga0335083, IMG submission 206716) | Soil microbial communities from Loxahatchee National Wildlife Refuge, Florida, United States - Lox_Sample_4.2 | ecosystem: Environmental > Terrestrial > Soil > Wetlands | place: USA...
GGTCAGGGTGGGATCCGGGGCTGATCCCGATCGACTCCAGGCGCGGTCGGCGGCAGCCTAGAGGCATAAGAACAAACCCCGGACACGCTGTCACGAAACGGAGATTCACCACCATGCTTGCGATCATCGTCCTGGTCCTCGTCGCCATCGCCGCCCTGAGCATCCTCGGCTTTGCCTTGCACATCCTGTTCTCGCCGTGGATCCTGCTGGCCATCGCGATCGTGGCCTTCATCAAGTTCCGGCCGCGCGGCTCCCGCCAGTAGCGACGGTGCCAGTCAGCCGCTGCCCCGGCCGGATGCTCAGAACAGCGTCGGCGGTCCGGCCGGGACAGGCTCGGGGAGCGGCTCGATCCCCGGCACCAGGGCCCGCACGTCGTCGTGAAAGCGGCGCGCGAGCTCGAGCGCGCTTACGTTGTCGGGCGTATGGATGAAGACGGTCGGGGACCGGCCCTCGCGCAGCCAGCCGGCCACCGTGCCGGCCCAGGGCTGCCAGCCCGCGACCGTCTGGTCCACGTCGTCCCGGCCGATATAGCGCACGACAGGACGGGACGTGAGGGCCCGCGACCGCCGCGGCAGGCGGGGCTTGGAGGTCCACGCCTCCCGCTCGGCGTCGCTCGCCGGCGGGCTCCCGAACAAGACCGTGGTGTCGAACGTCACCCATTCGGCGCCGACGCCGTCGAGGGCCCGCTCCAGCTCCTGCTCAGACCGGGGGTCCGCGAAGAACTCGCGGTGCCGCACCTCTACGCAGTACCGGTACTCGCGCGGCAGGCGGCGCAGGAAGGTCGCGAGGGTGCCGAGGCCAGCCGGGCTGAAGGACGGCGGTAGCTGGATCCACAGGGCGTGGGCACGCGGGCCGAGCGGCTCGATCGCCGTCAGGAAGGCGCGGAGCGGCTCGTCGGCGTCGGCGAGGCGGCGCTCGTGGGTAACCGGCTTCGGCAGCTTGAGGACGAACCGGAAGTCAGGGGCAGTCTGCCCGGCCCAGGATCGCACCGTGTCGACGGTAGGCGTCGCGTAGAAGGTCGTATTGCCCTCCACGGCGTTGCACCAGGTCGCGTACGCGCTGAGACGCTCCTTCGGGGGCAGCGGGTGGGGCAGGTAGCGGCCTTGCCAGGGCGCGTAGGTCCACATCGCGCAGCCGACGTGGAGTTCCATGGGCCCGAGGCTACCGGCGGGACGTCCCGGTGACGAGCGGGAGGAAAAGGTCGTCCACGATCGAGGTGATCCGGTCGTCGGGTACCCGCTTCAGCGTCATCAGCATGTCGTGCCGCAGCAGGTCGAACGGCATCTCCAGGACGGTGGGGGAGAGCCGGTCCAGGTCGATCTCGCCGCGCTCGTGGGCGCGGCGGAAGATCGCGTCGGACCACCGCGGCCGGTCGCCGAGGATCTGGGCCCTGACCTCGGCCGGGGTGAGGCCGGAAGCCGCCAGGAGCCCGGAGAACACCGAGGTGACGATCGCGGTGAAGCTGTTGCGGCCGTCGTTGACCTCACCCATGAGCGCGAGCATGTCGCCCCGGCTCCGTCGGTGCCAGCCTGGCGTGGGATGCCGGGTCGCTGATCGCCTGGCGTGTCGTGCAGGGCGCGGGCGGCGGCCTCATGCTCCCGGTCCTCACCACGCTGATCATGCAGGCGGCGGGCGGCAAGGCGCTCGGCCGGACCGTCACGGTCGTCGCGCTGCCCGCCCTGCTGGGCCCGATCCTCGGGCCGCTGGTCGGCGGGGCGATCCTCACGCACCTGAGCTGGCGCTTCATGTTCTGGGTGAACGTGCCGTTCTGCGTCGTCGGCCTCATGCTGGCGGCTCGCTATATGCCAGCCGACGCGCCCGCGCCCGTTCGTCATGAAAATAAGGCTCGCCTCGACGTACCCGGCCTCGTCCTGCTCACCCCGGCCGTCGCGGCCCTCATCCTCGGCCTGTCGAACGCGGGCCGCGCCGCGGGCTTCGCGCACGCCGACGTGATCGTCCCGCTCGCGGCCGGCGGCGCGCTGCTCGCCGCGTTCACCCGCTACGCGCTGCGCCGCCCTCACCCGCTCGTCAACGTCAGGCTGCTCGCCCGCCGCCCGGTCGCCTCCGCGTCCGCGGTGCTGTTCTTCTCCGGCTTCGCGCTGTACGGCGCCATGCTCCTGCTGCCGCTCTACTACCAGGAGGTGCGCGGCGTCAGCGCCCTGACGGCCGGGCTCATGCTCGTCCCGCAGGGCATCGGCACGCTGCTCAGCCGCAGCGTCGCCGGGCGCCTGACCGACCGCATCGGCGCCCGGCCGGTCGCGGCGTGCGGCTTCGCGATCGTGGCCCTGTCGACCATCCCGTTCGCCTTCGCCGGAGCGCACGCCAGTGCCTGGCTGCTCGCGCTGTGGCTGGTCATCCGCGGGTTCGGCCTCGGCGCCGTCACCATTCCGGTGATGGCCGTCGCCTACCTCGGGCTCGACCGGCAGCAGATCGCCCACTCCAGCGTGCTGACCCGGACGACCCAGCAGATCGGAGGGTCGTTCGGCACCGCGGTCCTGGCGGTCATCCTCGAGGACGCCGTCACCGCGCACCCCGGCGGCCTGGCGGCCGCGTTCGGCGTCGCGTTCTGGTGGTCCGTCGCCTTCTCGCTCCTCGCCGTGCTGCTGTCGCGGTGGCTCCCCGGCGCGCCGCGCGACCGCGACCGCCGGGAACCAGCCAAGGCCAGCCCGGTGCCGGCGGCCGCCGGGTCGGGCAAGATCGACGTATGACGATCCGGGTCCCCTTCTACTTCGTCGACGTCTTCGCCAGTCAGCCGCTGACCGGGAACCCGCTGTCGCTGGTGCCCGACGCCGACGACCTGGACCAGGACCAGATGCGGGCCGTGGCCCGCGAGTTCAACCAGTCGGAGACCACCTTCCTGCTCCGGCCGTCGCGGCCGGGAGCGACGGTGCGACTCCGGAGCTTCACCCCGGCCGGCGCCGAGGTCGGCGGGGCCGGGCACAACGCGCTGGGTGCCTGGATATGGCTGGAGGCGGCCGGCCGGCTCAGCGATGCCGGGTCCGGCCCTGGCGGGCGCGAGGCCGCCGGGCCGGACGGAGGCCTGGCGCAAGAGCTCGCCGGGCGGGTGCTGCCGGTCGAGGTGATCCGCCAGTCCGGCATGCCCGCTGAGGTATGGCTTGACCAGGCACCGCCTCAGTTCGGCGCGACGGCCGGCGACCGCTCCGGGCTCGCCGCCGCTCTGGGCCTCGACGAGCAGGACCTGGACGCGCCCGCTCAGGTGGTGTCCACCGGCGCGGCCCATCTGATGGTCCCGGCTCGGGACCGGACGGCGGTCGACCGGGCCGTGCCCGACGCGGCGCGGCTCGCCGCCGCCCTGCGCCAGGCCGGCGGCGAGGGGTGTTACCTCTACAGCCTCGATCCGGTCAGCGCGGGAGCCGTCGCCTACGCCAGGTTCTTCAACCCCACGGTGGGCATCGCCGAGGACCCCGCGACCGGGTCCGCCGCCGGGCCGCTGGCCGCCCGGCTCGCCGCCGAAGGGCGGATCCCCGGCCAGGCGACGGTCGTGATCGAGCAGGGCCACGCGCTGGGGCGGCCCAGCCGGATCCAGGTCGCGGTCTCCGCGCAGCGCGTCCGCGTCGGCGGCTCCGGCCTGGTCGTCGCCGACGGGACACTGGCTATCGCCTAGCCCGGCTGGCCGCCGTCTCCTAGCCCGGCTGGCTGCTGTCCTTCAGCGCGCCCCAGCCGTGCCATGCGTCCACGACGATCCAGGCACTGACCCGGTCGCGGTCGCGCCGGGGGTACGGGTTGCCCGTGTACTGCCGGGACAGGCGGTCGATGTCGGCTAGGCCGGTGTCCTCGCGGATGTCCTCGATGTGGCCGATGATGCTGACGTGGGTGTACCAGTTGCCCTCGTCGATCACGTCCAGGGCGACCCGCGGGTCGCGGCGGATGTGCTCAAGGCGCTTGCGGCCTTCGTCCATGTTCACCAGCACCCGGCCGTCGTCCCACAGGTACCAGGTGGCCGTGGACACCGGCTGGCCATCCGGCCGCAGGGTAGTGATGACCGCCGGGTTCGCCTTGCGCAGCATCGCCACCGCGGCCTCGGGAAGTGGTGGTTTGGACATCAGGACCTCCGATCTCTACCCCTGGTATGAGATCAGTTCTACCCGGCGGCCGATGCGCGGGGGTCATGCCCTGCCGACGATGGGTGTAGTCACTATCGCGACGGCAGCGGAGGCGGACGAGATGAACGATCAGCAGACGATTCAGCTGACCATGCGGGCGTCGGACGGTGACCGGCAGCAGGTGGTGGAGCGGTTGCAAGGTGCGCTGGAAGAGGGCCGGCTGAGCATGGACGAGTTCTCGGAACGAACGGGGTTGGCATTTCACGCGGTGACCTACGGTGACCTGACCCCGCTGTGCGCCGACCTGCCCGCCTCGTGCCTCGGGCCGGCCGCGGCCCCGGTTCCGGCCGCGGGCGCCGCTGCGGCTCCGGCCGTTGCCTCGCGCGCCGGCTACCTGGCCGGCCTGCCGATGGTGCTGAAGGTCCTGTGGACCACCTGGCTGGTGGCCGTGTCGGTCAACGTGGTCGTCTGGGCCCTGGTCACGGACCCCGCCGGTCGCCTGTCCGACCCCTGGCCGCTCTGGGTCGCCGGGCCGTACGGGGCGGTACTGGCCGCCATGTCGGCGGCCGTGACGCTGTTCCGGCGCAGCCGTCCGCCCGCCGCGCGCGCCCGGTGACCGGCATACTTCGGCTATGGCAGCGTGGAAGGACGTCGAACAGGCCGAGCCCGGGTTCGCGGCGCGGGTGCGGCAGCTGTTCGAGGCGGGCAGGCACAAGACGATCGCGACGGTGCGGGCCGACGGATCGCCCCGGATCTCCGGTATCGAGTGCGAGTTCGCCGACGGGGAACTCAGGTTCGGGTCGATGCCAGGAGCGCGCAAGGGCGCCGACCTGAGGCGGGATCCGAGGTTCGCCCTGCACGGCCCGACGGTCCACCCGCAGGAAGGCAAGGAAGCCGAGTGGCCGGGGGAGGCGAAGATCGCCGGACGCGCGGTCCCGGCCGGGGACGAGCCGGACGGCGATCAGTTCCACGCCGACATCTCCGAGGTCGTCATCACCCGGCTGAACCCGGAGGCGACGATGCTGGTCATCGAGTCGTGGACGCCGCAGCGGGGACTTCGCGTCACGGAACGCGAATAACAAACGGGAACAGCCGTTAAAGTCCCTGGGGGAGAATATCGCCTGATGTTAGCTCCCTATAAGTCTCCAGATTCCGCCGGCGCAGGAGGCGATGACCGCCACCATGACCTGCCGCGGCCCCGACGCCGGCGGCGTGTGGTGCTCGGTCCACGTCGGCATGGGCACCGCCGTCTGTCCGTCTTCGACCTCGAGGGAGGCGCCCAGCCCATGCGGGCGCCGGGCGATGAGGACGTCATCCTGACCTTCAGCGGGGAGATCTACAACTTCGCCGAGCTGCGCCACGAACTCCGCGCTCACGGGCACGTCTTCAGGACCTGGTCGGATACCGAGGTGCTGCTGCAGAGCTACCTGCGGTGGGGTCGGCTCCCAGTGGTCGCCGCTCGCCGCTCACGACACGCCCACCATAGGCGACCTCTACACCTCGATGTACCTGCTGTTCCGCGGGGTGCGCGTGCCGCCGGGGCCGGCCTGCCTTCCTGCTCGGCATCAACGAATGGCTCCGCCGGTGCCGCGTCCGCATTCTCTGAGGCTTCTGAGGCGGGCGACACCGGCCCAGGGCCTGTTTCCGGCACATCCAGCAGTGCCAGGTAGACGCACCTGACCCGCGCCGCTTCCATCAGGCCTTCTACGGTGCGGTTGAAGAATTCTTTCCGGTAGTTATCGTCCGTTACCGCCTGGACCGCGAAGGTGATGCTGGCGAGGATTGCCATAAGGGCACTGGCGCGGAGCAGCTGAGTGGATATGAAAGGGACAGAAACGAACCAGATGCGAACCGGGTACTGAAGGCCGCCATTCGGGAACCAGTCCGCCAGCAATGTGTTAGTGAACGCCACCTTCCCGAGGATCAGGAAGAAGATCCAGACGACGAAAGACAGCAGGGTGACCTGTATGACCTGGCACAGCAGGAGGTACACCCGCATGTTTCTCAGCTGATCGTCGCGGAGATTCTTGGGTGCGGAGAATGTCCGTCCTTCCCAGCCCGGAAGAATGACAGTCAGCGATTCCTGCATATGCGCCTGCCAGGTTTCGCCGATCTTAAGGGCGGTGAAGCCGCTGTCATCGGCCAGTTTGCCCATGATCTCCTCTGGCAGGCGCGCGCTAAGGAAGAGAACCCCGAGGCCGACAAACCCGGCCAGCACGAAGAAAAGGCGGAGGTAGCCCATGTCCGAGGCGATATGCCACAGGTCGTTGCTGAAAAACCCGAGTACCACCAGGACCGCCAGCATCGGCAGGGCGCGTGATGCCATATGGCGCAGGTGCCTTACGTCGTGCCACACGCGTCGGCCTATCCAGGCAATGAGTGACGTCACCTGGAACACTCGCCAGGCGGCATAGCGTACGACCCGCAGCGAGAGTCCGGGTATCGGCCGAGGCAAGAACAGCCACAGGAAATCCCCGGTCTTATGGAAATCCTGGACGAAATGCGGGAGCCCGTACCAGACAAACCATCTTTCGATGTGCGCGACGCTTGGCTTCCGGCCAGGTGGCGCCCATGTCACCCGCTTGCTCATCCGCCTAGGTTGCGACGGCCTTGAACTCGCCCAACCTATCCTCCCTCGATCCGATGCTATCCCTGGCGCGGGCGGTCGTGATGCCGTCTGGGGGAAGGGTGTGAGTTTCCGGTTCTGCTGGGTAGCCTGCGCTTTGGGTGGACGAGGGTTGAGCGGAGGCTGGCTGATGAATCCGTTGTCTGGTATCGCGGGCATGGCGGTGGACCGCCTGCTCGGCATCCGCTCGGCGGGCGTGCGCTACGTGACGCGACCCGATGTCGCGGTGGAGATGCCAGACGGCGTGATGCTGCTCGGCGACCACTACCGGCCCGCCGGGGAGGACCGGCCGCTGCCGGTGGTGCTGATCCGCTCGCCGTACGGCCGGGCGGGCCTGCCCGGGATGGTGTTCGCGGCGCCGCTGGCCCGGCGGGGGTTCCAGGTGTTCATCCAGAGCACCCGCGGGACGTTCGGCTCGGGCGGCCTGTTCCGCCCGTTCAGCAGCGAGCGGGAGGACGGGCTGGCCACCCTGGCCTGGCTGCGTGACCAGCCGTGGTGCGACGGGCAGGTGGCGATGACCGGTGCCAGCTACCTGGGCCATACGCAGTGGTCCGTCGCGCCGTACGCCGACCCGCCGCTGCGGTCCGTGTGCCTCAACGTCACGGCCGCGAAGATCACCGCCGTCTTCTACCCCCAGGGAGTGCCGAGTCTGCAGAACGCGCTGAACTGGACCGCTCTGATCGGCCGCCAGGAACGGAGCCCGCTGGCCGCCGTGCCGAACCCGCGGCAGTTGGCCCGGGTGCGGCGGGCGCTGCGGAAGGTCCCGCTGCAGGCCGCCGACATCGATGCGGCCGGCACGCCGGTCGCGTTCTGGCGGGACTTCACCGGTCACGCCGATCCGGGCGACGAGTTCTGGGCGGGCGCCGATCATGCCGGCGCGGACCTGACCCGGCTGCCGCCGGCCAGCATGGTCACCGGCTGGTGGGACCTGTTCTTGCCCTGGCAACTGCGCGATTTCACGGCGATCCAGGCGGCGGGCGGCACGGCCCGGATCACCATCGGCCCCTGGCTGCACGGCGAGCCCGCTGAGGCCAAGGCCATCATCGGGCAGGACATCGCCTGGCTCGAGCACTACCTGCACGGCGGCCCGGCGCCCGCGGGGCCTGCCGTCCGGGTCTTCCTGCAGCAGGCCGGGACCTGGCTCGAGTTCAGCCAGTGGCCTCCGCCGGGCACCGTGACCACGGCGTTTTACCTGCGCGGATCCGGCCGTCTGGCACTGTCCGCCGAGCCGGGCGAGGCCGCGCCCGACACGTTCGTCTACGACCCTGCGGACCCGACGCCGTCGGCGGGCGGGCCGCTCCTGCAGCCGCCAGGCAAGCAGGCCGACAACCAGGTGATCGAGGCCAGGCCCGACGTCCTGACCTACACCACCGACCCGCTGCCCGCCCGCCTGGACCTGGTGGGACCGGTCAGCGCGCGCATCTTCGTGCGCACCGGCCGCCGGCACGCCGACCTGTTCGTCCGCGTCTGTGACGTCGACGAGAAAGGCGTCTCCCGTAACATCGTGGACGGCATCAGACGGCTGACCCCGCGGGCGGTGGCCGACGGCGATGTGCCCGTCGGCGAGGACCAGGTCCTGGCGGTCGAGGTGGAGCTGTACCCGACCGCTTACCGGGTCCAGGCCGGGCACCGGATCCGCGTGCAGGTCAGCGGGGGCGCGTTCCCGCGCTTCGCCCGCAACTTCGGCACGGGGCAACCGTTCGCCGCGGCCACCAGTGCGGTGCGATGCAGCTTCGAGATCTACCACGATTCCCGGCACCCCGCCTGCGTCCTGCTTCCCGTCCTGCCCTAACGGGGGGCTGTGCCGCCGGCCGCCGCCGGGTTAGATTCGAGGAGCAACAGCACCCGGGAGAAGGGGGATGGCTATGTCGTCGAACGTGACCTTGCGGGGCTTGCTCGGGCTAGGCGACGCGCCGGCCGGGCTGCCGGACTCGGCCCTGGTGATGATCGACTGCCAGAACACCTACCGGCGCGGCGTCATGCAACTGGAGGGCGCGGAGGAGGCCATCACCGAAGCGGCCCGCGTGCTCGCCCGCGCCCGGGCGGCCGGCATCCCGGTGTTCCACATCATGCACGACGCCGGGCAGGGGTCGCCCTATGACGTCACCGCCGAGATCGGCCAGATCAGCGACGAGGTCGCCCCCATCGCCGGGGAACCCGTGATCGTCAAGCACTACCCGAGCTCGTTCTTCGAGACCGACCTGGCCGACCAGCTCGCGAAGACCGGCCGGCACGACCTGGTGCTGACCGGGTTCATGACCCACATGTGCGTCAACTCCACGGCCAGGGACGCCTTCAACCTCGGCTTCCGGCCGACGGTCGTGGCCAGCGCGACCGCCACCCGCGACCTGCCCGTGCCGGGCGGCACGCCGGTGCCCGCCAGCACGCTGCAGGCCGCCACCCTGGCCGGCATCGCCGACCTGTTCGCCGTCGTGGCCGGCACGCCCGACGACCTCCCCGGCTGACCGCCCGCCGCAGACGGCGGAAGAGCGTCACGGTGGCCAGGTCACCCACGACCCGCCTGGCCACCGGGAATACGTACCGGTAACGGCGCGGCAGCCGCTCGCGCAGCGCGGGCGTCGGCCGGGTGACGGCAGCCTGCTGCACCAGCTCCAGTTCGCGGGACTCGGCGGGCTCACCTACGGCTACTACCAGCCGCCCGCCGGAACGGAGCCGGGCTTCTATCACTACAACACCGCGGACCTGGCGGGACGGCCGCTGCTGCAGGCCGCCAGCGTGATCTACCACGAAGGCCTGCCCGGACATCACCTCCAGATGAGCCTGCTGGCCGGGAACACGGCGCTGCACCCGATCCGCCGGGCGCAGACCGAACTGCGCACGTTCGCGCTGAACGGCTACCTCGAGGGCTGGGCCGAGTACGCCGCCGGCCTGTGCGACGAGATCGGCATGTACGCCGATCCACGCGACCGGTACGGGCGGATGACCTCCGAGCGCTTCTTCGCCGCGCGGATGGTGGTCGACACCGGCCTCAACGTCCTCGGCTGGTCCCTGGCCCGGGCCGCCGCCTGCCTGCGCGAGAACGGCTTCATGTCCGAGCCCGAGGTCGCCAGCGAACTGCTGCGCTACGCGGTCGATGACCCGGGCCAGGCGCTCGGCTACCACGTGGGCCACTGGTACCTGCGCGAACTGCGCAGTTCCCAGGACGTTCGCCAGTTCCACGACGCGGTGCTCGGCGGCGGGCCCCTGCCCCTGCGGCTCCTGCCGACGCCCGGGCGGCTACCATCACCCTGATGGATGATCAGCTGTTCGTCCCGGCCGATTTCGCGGTGCCCGGCGGGCTCACGGCCGCGGAGTTCCGGCTGGAGCCGCTCGGCCCGCAGCACAACGACGCGGACTACGCCGCCTGGACGGCGAGCATCGAGCACATCCGGGCGACGCCGGGATTTGCCGGATGGCACTGGCCGTACGAGATGAGCCTCGCGGAGAACCTGGGCGACCTCGAGCGGCACGCGCGTGACTTCGCCGGACGGTGCGGGTTCACCTATACCGTGCTCAGCGCCGCCGCTGGCGAGGTCATCGGCTGCGTCTACATCTACCCGCCGCGCGGCGAGGAGCGAGAGCGCCTCATCGCCGCCGGGCGGGATGCGATCGTCCACTCCTGGGTCCGCGCGGACCAGGCGGCGCTCGACCCGGTGCTCTACCACGCCGTCCGCACCTGGCTGGACCGCGACTGGCCGTTCGACTCGGTTGAGTACGCGCCACGCCCGTGAGTGCGGGCTGAGCGACCCGCGGGATCGGCCGAACGGCCATCATGCGGCGGGAGCGGCTGTTATCGTCCGGCTTAGATCGCATGCCCCGAGACCCGGCCTGTCACCTGCGTAAGCGCAGGTCGGCAGGGGGAGAGGTCAGCCTGTGCGCCACCGGTGCTCCGCCCCGAGTGAGCTCGTTATCCCTCGACGCTGGCTCCCTCGCTGGGGCGGGGTCGCGGCCGTGGCTGTCGTGTGCTCCCTGCTGGTCCCGGCTGCCCGGACGACGATGCCGGCCGCCAAGCTCGCGCGGGTGAGCGCGGCCGCCGGGCTGCTCGGCACGGGTTCACCGACGCCCGTCGCGCAGCTGGAGGACCGCGCGGCCAGGCTGTCTAAGCAGTACCGGGGCCAGCTGGACGTGCTCAGCGGGGCGGAAGCCGCCGCCAAGGCGGCCGCGGGCCGGGTGCGGGTGCTGGACGGCAGGCTCGCCGCCGCGCATCGCCAGCTCGCCAGGCTCGCCGCCGCGAGCTACATGGGCAGCCCGCCCGACCAGGCCCTCGCCTTCTTCGGCGATGGTGACCCGGAGCAGGTACTCGGCCGGGCCGCGGACATCGAGTACCTCGCCCGGCAGCGCGACGCCAGGGAGCAGCATCTGCACCGGCTCGAAGCCGACGCGCAGGACGCCCGGCAGACCGCACAGGACAGGGTGGCGGAGCTGCGCCAGAAGATCGACGCGCTGGCCAGCCAGCAACAGCAGGTCAAGCGCCTGCTAGACAAATTCCGGCCGCAGTCGCCGGTCATCGGGGACAGCATCACGCCGCGCATGCACACCGTGCGGGACGAGGTCGACCTGAGGTTCGGCCCGTTCGGCGCCATCGGCTGCTACCGGCCCGGCAACGACGGCGAGCATCCGCTCGGCCGGGCGTGCGACTTCATGCTCAGTTCCGGTGGCGTCATGCCGGACGCCGCCTCTATCCAGAAGGGCTACGACATCGCGGCGTGGGCCCAGGCGAACGCCGCCCGGCTCGGGATCATGTACATCATCTACCGGCAGCGGATCTGGGACGTCCGCATGGCGTCGTCCGGCTGGGTGCCGATGGAGGACCGCGGCAGCATCACCGCGAACCACTACGACCACGTGCATATTTCGGTCTTCTGACCCGTCGGCGCCTGATGACAAACTGGCAGGACGACCGCAGCACGGCACCAGGCGACGGGAAGTGACGCAGTGACGACGCCGGATACGGGTGTTCCCCAGTGGACGACGGTGGACGAAGGCTGGGGCCGCAAGGCGGCAGACTTCGCCGCGCTCAGCGAGCCGGCTAACTGCCGGGAGTACGTCACCATGCATCACCGGCTCGGCGTCGACGCCGGTGACCGGCTGCTCGATATGGCGTGCGGGTCCGGGCTCGCGATCGAGCTTGCCCGCATGCGCGGCGCGTCCTGCTGCGGCATCGACGCCTCGGCCCGGCTGGTCGCGGTGGCCAGGGACCGGAACCCGGGCTGCGACATCGCGGTCGGCGACATGAACGCCCTGCCCTGGGAGCCGGCGTCGTTCGACGTCGTGACCAGCTTCCGCGGGATCTGGGGCACGACCCCCCGCGCGGTAGCCGAGATGCACCGGGTCCTGCGCCCCGGCGGACGCGCCGGGATCACGGTGTGGGGTCACGTGAAGGCATCGGCCGGAGCCTGGGCGCTGGCGCCTTTTCGCCTGGCCACGACCGAGAAGGTCGGTAACCAGGCCGAGATGGTGTCGCTCGGCAGGCCGGGTGCGGGCGAGCGCCTGCTGACGTCCCACGGTTTTACCGGAATCGAGCGCGTGGCCGTCCCGTTCGCGCTGGAGTACGCGGATCCGGAACTGTACGCGCGTACCCTGGCCGCTACCGGCCCGGCCTACGAGGCTATCCAGAACGTCGGCGAGGACGCGTTCCGCCGCGCCGCCGTGGAGCAGGCTCAGCAGCAGCTACGCGAGGGCTTGCCGCTCCGGGCCGAGATCAACGTCGTGGGCTATCTGGCCCGCAAACCCTGAGCTGCCGGACCCGCGTGACCGGCGACAGCGCCAGGGGAGGCATCGACTGCCGCCCTGGTGCTGCTGCCCCCATCCGCCCCATCCACCCAGTCTGCCCCGGGCCGGGCCCGGTTCAGGCAGGCTAGGACCGGCACGATGTGATTCTGTACCGGAATAGCGGCTCTGGTGCATATCTCGGGACGATAACGTTGCCCGTCTTCGGCAGCTGGCACATGCGCCTCACAAGCATCACTGGCCGCTGATCTACTGCCTGCCGGGGGGCCGGTGGCCCCCCGGGTACCGTCTTGGGTACCCGGGGGGCCACCGACCCCGTTACCAGCCCGCGCGCTTACCGCGATCATCCAGAAATATGCTCCAGAGCCGAATAGCCGGTACAACTTCACATCGTGCCCAGTTACCGCCGCGGTGGCGCTGCTCGGAACCGGGCAGCGGACGGGACCGCGGAGACGGATGCGGCCGGTGAGGCACCCGGGAACCGCTGGCCTGGCCGCGTGCTCATCAGGCAGCGCTCCCTCCACAAAAGCCGCACCATGCGACCTCCACAAAGCCGCGCCCCTGCCACATCGCGCCGGTTACGAGCGGGCAACCGGTTACGAGCGGGCACCCGAGACCGGTGCCTGGCGGCAGCTGAGGTTATCGAGATCGGATGCGGCAGGAAGGCTGGCCGGAAGCCGCATCGCGTCCTCGTGCGCACCCGGCGCCGGACCGCGTGTGCCTCTGGGCGCCAAGGATCAGACGGCGCGCGACGGACCACAAGAGCCGGGTAACGGGCGCTGGCGACCAGAGACTGTGCGGTTTCTTACGAAGATGTTACGGATCTAGTTTTTTCACGCCTTGAAAAAATTCGAAGTGACGTATTGACGCGCCACATGTGTGGAGTTATGTTCATTTCCACTTAATAGGAAACTTTCCTTATAGTACGAAGGGAAGCAGGCGGCGCATGAGCAGATGGCGAGGAAAAACCCGGGGGGAACGACCGAGATCCATGACAGACCCAGCCGCTCACCGCGGCCGGGCAATCCCGATGGCCGGCCACCACGCGGCCGGCCACCGCGCGGCTGGCCACCGCGCGGCTGGCCATTACGCGGCCGACGCGCCGGGCTCCCCGAGCAGCCGCGGCTGGCGGGGACTCAGGATCGCCAGGCGCGCCGCGATCGCGGTGGCCGTGGCGGCTCTCCCGGTGCTCGCGATGACCGCCCCCACCGCTGCCGCTCAGACCACCGCTGCCGCTCAGACCGCGGCTGCCGCTGGGACCGCGGCGGTCACTCAGGCCGCGGCTGCCGCTCAGAGCGCGGCGACCTCGCACACCTCGGCACTGGTCCGGCCCGCCGCTCCCGGCGCCGTACCCGGGCCGCCGTCCGGCTGGACTACCCAGTTCAGCGACGACTTCAACGGCTCCGCCGGCTCGGGCGCGGGCTCGCAATGGCAGTACGACACCGGTCCCGGATCGAACTTCGGCACCGGCGAGATCGAGACCATGACGAACTCGACGAGCAACGTCCACCTCGACGGCAACGGCGATCTCGACATCACCGCGCTCGGCTCCGGGAGCAACTGGACCTCAGGCCGCATTCAGACGACGTCCGCCAACGTCGGCGCGCCCGCCGGCGGGGAACTGGAGGTCACCGCCTCGATCCAGCAGCCCAACCCGTCGAGCGGGCTCGGCTACTGGCCGGCGTTCTGGATGCTCGGCCCCGGGCAGTGGCCGGAAAACGGCGAGATCGACATCATGGAGGACGTCAACGCGCTGTCCGAAGTCGCCGGGACCGTGCACTGCGGCACGTACCCGGGTGGCGTGTGCAACGAGGGCAACGGCATCGGCAGCGGGCTGCGGGCCTGCTCCGGCTGCCAGACCGGCTACCACACCTACACGATGATCGAGAACCGGACGAACACCTCGAACGAGTCGATCACCTTCTACCTCGACGGCAACCAGTACTTCTCGGTGACCGAGAGCCAGGTCGGCACCGCGACGTGGCAGGCGGCCTTCGACCACAACCTGTCCATCATCTTCGACCTGGCCATGGGCGGCGGGTTCCCGAACGGCGTCTGCAACTGCACCACGCCCACCGGCTCGACCAGCTCGGGCGGGACGATGAGCGTCCAGTACGTGGCGGCCTACACCACAACCGGCAGCGGCGGTGGCGGCGGTGGCGGCGGTGGCGGTGGCGGCACCGGGGCCACCGGCCAGGTCGTCGGCTACGGCGGCCTGTGCATGGACGTGCGCGGCGCGAACAGCGCGGACTTCACCCCGGTCCAGGTGTACACCTGCAACGGGACCAACGCCCAGCAGTGGACGGTCGTGACGGCAGGCAGCACCCTGCACGCCCTCGGCAAGTGCCTGGACATCAACGGCGGCGGCACCGCGGACGGAACCACGGTGGACCTGTACACCTGCAACAACACCGCCGCGCAGGTCTTCATCCCGCAATCCAACGGATCGCTCTACAACCCGCAGTCCAACAAGTGCCTCGATGACACCGGCTGGTCGACGACACCCGGCACCCAGCTCCAGATCTGGGACTGCACCGGTAACGCCAACCAGCAATGGTCCCTGCCCTGACCCCGCCTAGCCGGTCCCTATGACCCCGGCCGGCCTCCCGCCGCTGACGGGAGGCCGGCCGCCGGCTCGGGTTCGTCATCCGCCTCGGGACCCGGCTCGCTGCCCTGCTTCCCCGGGCTGACGGTCGCGGCCCTCCCGATGGCCGTGACCACCTCGGCCTCCCACATGGCATGTTCGGCCTGCCGCACCACGCGTCCCAGCGTCGCCCGGACACCGGCCCAGGACAGCCCCAGGAAGCCCGCCGCCGACGCCAGCACGGCGATGGACCGGTCCGTCCCGGCGGGCGCGTACGTGAGCGCTGCCCAGATGGCGAGCCCGACGGCGGCCGTCGCGGTCACGATCGCCCACGACCACTTCCACATGTAGCGGAAGGCGAGCCGGCGGCCGTTCGCGAGCAGGCTGGCGGCGGCGTCGGCGTAGGCGCGCCCGTCGAGCAGCTGGTCAGCTGCCTGCTGCCCGGTGAGCAGGCGCCGCCACACAGATCCCTGCTGGCGCAGGGCGCGGATGACAGCACGGTCGACCGCCGCCGGGTCGACCTGGCCAGCGGAGTCGCACCAGCTGCCGACCCACCGTTCCCACTCGCGCAGCGATGCCCGGACGGCCGAGGCCGACCGGGCCGGCAGCCTGGCGTCCAGGTCGTCGAGCCAGGCGACGGCGGTCGCCACCCGGTACCGCTCGAACCGCTCCGCCAGCGGCCCCGCCTCGCCGCTGGCCGGCAGCAGCGCCGTATCGGCGAGCAGCCTGCCGAGCCCCAGCGCGAGCGCGGCGCCGGGATCCCGCCCGGCCAGCTGGTTCCGGAGCCCGAGGTACAGGTCGTAGACCGCCGCCCGCACGTCATCCCGGGTACGGCCGGCCTTGTCCAGGACGATCTGGATGGTCTCCGCCGTCGGCAGCTCCGTGCCCAGCGCGGTCCCGAGGCGGACCAGATCGGCGCCTGCCTGAGCGGCCAGCGCGCACGCTCTCTCGTGCGGGGTCATCTTCCCGATCCCGGGCAGGTGCGGCGGCAGTGGCCGGGAGCCGGCATTCCGCGGCGGACCCGGCAGCTTCCTGCTGTCATACAGCTCGGCCAGCAGCCAGCCAATGTCCACAGCCAGGCATACGGTGTCCTGAACCGAGCCCCTGTCCGTCATGGGATTGCACCCTAGAGGATCTGCCCCCGGGCCGGGCCGAAATCGATGCGCATCGGCCGTATCCCCAGCCGCTGGTTCGGGACCACCCGCTTGGCTTCCTCGCCGTCGGGAAGCACCGTCCAGGTCCTGCTGGTGAGGTTGCGCAGCACCGCCCGGCCGGGCTGGCGGGGACCCGGCTCCACGACCGCGCAGATCTTGCGGTAGTCACGGTCCCGGTTGAGGTGATGGCTGGTCAGCACGGCGCCTTCGGACAGCACGAGCAGGCTTCCGCGGAGCCTGAGCGTGACCGGGACCGGGAGCACGGCGGAGCAGTTCCAGCAGCGCTGCCCCGCCTGCTCGGGGTCGTAGAACAGCGCCGCGCGGCAGGCCGGACAGGTGTACACGGAGTCGTGCAGGTCGAGCAGCACGCGCCGCCAGGTCCCCTCGGTGACCCGGCCGTTCAGCGACGCGTCGCGCAGCCCCGTGGTGAAGGCCCGGGTGAACACCCGGCGGCATTGCTCCGGGTAGATGGGCCACCAGGTCAGCGCGCGGTCGCCGGGCACCGGCCGGTTCGAGGAGTCGGCGGGGTCAAAGATGAACACCGGCTCGAGGCCGAACGTGCGCATGAGCATCTCGGTCTCCGACCGGTGGGCGCCGCGCTCCCAGGAGCGGGAGGCGTCGGCCCGCACGCCGTACAGCGGGTGGCCGTGCATCAGCAGGTAGAACAGCAGCACGGCCAGCGAGTGCAGGTCGGTGGCGGTCGACGGGAACGCCTCGTCACGCAGGAGCTCAGGGGCCATGAACGGCCCGGTGCCCTTGACCTGGGAGCTGCCTCCGTCGGCGCTGACGTTGTCCACGTCGATGATCGCCACCTCGCGCGTGGCCGGGTCGATCCGCAGGTTCCCGAAGCTGATGTCGCGGTAGCACAGCCCGGCCGAGTGCAGCGCGGCGAACGCGTCGACCAGCTCGCGGGCGATGGTGGTGATGACCCGGAACGAGGGCTGCCGGTCCTGGTTGAGCACCTGGGCCAGCGAGACGAACCGCGGGTCGAGCAGCGGCATCACGTAGCCGAACCCGGGCGTGCGCCCGGAGCTGACCAGGTCGATCGGCCAGATGAAGGCGGGATGCGGTGGCCGGCCGCGCTGGATGAGCGCGGTGATCGACGCGCGCATCTCGTCGCTGCCCGGGCCGGGGCGGAGCCACTTCACCGCGAACGGCGCGCCGTTGAGCCTGGCCAGGTGGACGACGCCCTGGCTGCCCTCGCCGATCCGCTTCTCGGCGGTCAGCAGCGCGCCGGCCCGCTCCATCCGCAGCGTGTCCCCGGGCTGGATCAGCCCGTCCACGTCACCCGTCCCCCCTCCGCGCCTTGGCCGATGCCGGGCAGCAGCAGTGCGATCGTGGTGTCGTCCCCGCTGCCCTCGGCCGACGCGCAGCGCTCCGCCCAGCTGGGCACCTCCTGCCCGAACCAGTGATGGTCGTGGCAGGCGGCGAACTCGGCCAGGTCCCGGCCCACGCTGGGCTGCCAGGGCTCGTCGGCCTGGGCGTTGCCGTACCCGTCGGTGGCGAGCAGCAGCGCCGCCAGCGGCGCCTCGCGCAGGTCGTGCGCGCCGGTGCGGAACGAGGCCAGCGCGTCCGGCTGGCACAGGCTGGTCGTCCGCCGCCCGTCGAGCCGGTCATCGCCCGCGACGGGGGAGAAGGAGCTGCCGTCGGGCCGGACGGCGAGCATGTCGCCGTCGCCGATCTGCGCGCACACCAGCCACCGGCCGGTGATCACGACGACGAGCAGGGTGGAGCCGTAGGGGATCAAGGGCGTGTCGTCCGCGAGGCCGAGGACGAACTGCTCCTCCACCGTGTAGGGCCGCGCCCCGAGCTGGCCGGCGACGGCGGAACGCCAGCCGGCCAGCGCCGCCTGGGCCATCTCCTGGCCGGCCAGTGCGGCCTCCTCGTCTCCGGTGGTGTCCGCGGCCAGCCTCGCGGCCGCCCGGGATGCCGCCCGGCAGGCGGCGTCGACGGCCAGCGCGGCCCCGTCGGCGCTGCGGAAATGGCGGATGTGCCCGTGCCCGTCGGCGATCGCGGCGACGACGCCGGCGGGCCCGTCCTGGCTGGCCACCGCGTCCTGGTTGGGCTGGCCGCTGGCCCGGTGAGCCGATCCCCTGGCGCTGGCCGTGATCACCTGCCAGGTGGTGACCCCGTCCGTGGTGCTGTCCGTGGTCATGTCAGACGATCGTGTCCCGGTCGAAGATGTCCGGCGGCGTCTCGCCGGGCACGCCGAACAGCCGGCGCGCTACCGCGCCGCGGTCCGCGCCTGCCTCCGACATCCTGGATACCGCCAGCGACGCGGCCACCAGGCGGTCGGCGATGTCCTCGCTGCTGTCCGCCACGAGCACCGGGACACCGGGATCGCCGATGAACCGGTCGAGTGCCGCGGACTTGGCGTCGTGGCCGATCGCGATAGCCAGCCGCAGCGCGGCCTTGCCCGCGGGCCGAGCCATCAGGGCGGACAGGCCCGTCTCGAACCCGCCCGGCGGGTCGGTGGCCAGCCCGTCGGTGATCAGCAGCAGGGCCGGCCGCAGCGCGCGGCGCTCGATCCGCCCGGCTTCCAGCGCCTGCGCGGCCAGCGCGAAGGCCGGGCCCATGTTGGTCAGCCCCTTGGGCACCGCCTGGAGCGGCTTCCAGCCGAGCTGGGCGACCGGCTGGGGTTGGGCGATGTGCCACCACGGCTCGGTGGCGAACGCGATGGCCCGGACGAACACCTGGGCCTGCTCCTGGTCGCGCTCCCAGGCCGCCAGGTGGGGCAGCATGTCCGCGATCGCGAAGTTCAGCGCCTGGATCTTCTCGCCCTTCATCCCGCCCGAGCAGTCGGCCAGGATGATGAAGTGCAGCGGGCGCCGGGAGATGCCGCCCCCCGGCATCCGCGGATACGACGCGGCCTGGGTCATCACGTAGCGCTCGGCGGTCGCCCCCGGGTCGTCCGCCGCGGGCATGTGCGGCCGCCGGGCCTCGGGGCCGGTCATGACGCCGCCGGGCTGGGCGAGGCGAGCGGCATGGAGCCAGTGGCGAACCACTTGTCCAGGGCGGCGAACGACGAGTTCGGGGCGCCCAGGGCCACGATGATCGCGTCCTGGGTCGGCATCGCCCAGGCGTACATGGGCTGGGGCTGGCCGGTGTCGCCCTGGACCATCGTGCATATGGCCACCTGGCCGGTTCGCCCGGGGAAGTTAGCCGCGTGCCAGGGGGTGATCCCCGAGCCGCCCTTGGCCGGCGGGCAGGTGGATCCCGAGTTCTCGCCGATTCCGAAGACCTTGTTGTAGCTCTGCCAGGTGGCCTCGAAGTCGGCCTGGCTGTCCACCTGGTACCCGTAGACATGGCCCTTGCCCAGGTTGGGATCGTCGCAGCTCAGGGCGGCCACGCGGCCTGGCATGTCCCAGGAGTACGGCGGGGGGTCGTTCTTGCACTGCGTCGTGGGGTCGATGATGTCCCCGGGCAGCAGCTGGACCAGGGGCGTCACCCCGGCGGCCAGCCGGGGGCCGGTCGGGGCCGGTGTCGCGGGCTGCGTGCGCTTGAGCGCGGGCCGGGCCGAGTGAACGGACGCGGCCGCGGCCGGGTGCGACTTGGCGAACGGGACCGTGTGCGTGAACGCGGCGGCGATCAGGTACCCGCCGAGCAGCGCGACCACGGTGCCTCCCGCGATCAGCCCGATCTTGCGGCCGGACCACGAGCCCGTGGGGCCGCCGGAGGCTGCCTGGGGCGGCGGCCAGGACTGCCCGGGCGCCGGCCCGGCGGGCGGCCAGGACTGCGGGGGCGGGCCGGCCGGCGGCCAGGACTGCGGCGCTGCCCCGGCGGGTGGCCAGGACTGCGGGCCCGGCGACGGCAGCGGCTGGGCCGGCGGCGGCTGCGGCGGCATCCAGAACTGGCCCGGCGGCCGCGATGGCGCCTGCTGGGTCGCCGGCCAGGACTCCGCGTTCGGTCCCGGGGGCGCGGGCTGCCCGGCCGGCGGCCGGGACTGCGCGCCCGGGGCCTGGAGTACCGTCGCCGCGGCGACGGCGGTGTACGGCCGGACCTGGTATCCCAGCGCCTGGGCGTACTCGGTGACGACCCACAGGCCGGCCGTCGTGTCGATCGCCCGTCGATCCGACAGCGACCTGGCCACGAGCTGCACGGCGGTGTCCGGGTCGATGCGCTGCTCCTCCACGTGCTGCCTCATCTCGGCCGCGACGCCCGCCTCGGCCCCGGTGACCAGCAAGCTCCGCTCACGCGGCAGGTCGGGGAGCAGGTCGGCGACGAGGTTGCCGAGGGTGTGCGGGTCGCTCAGTACCCGCTGTCCGTAACTGGCGACGGCGGTGCCCAGCGCTTCGTGGGCCTCTCCTTGCGCGTCGAGCTGCTGGCTCATGTGGCTCTCCTCCCACACATGCTGTCTTTAGTGGCCGGCCGGGGCGGTGATGTGAACGACGGCCGTCTTGCCGACCTGGGTCAGGCTGGGACCCGCGAATAGCTGAAGCTTGTAGGCGCCGACGGGCATCGCCGCCTGCTGGATCGTCGAGGCGGGCATGTAGAAGTACAGGCAGCTCCCGCCGCTCTTCGGCATGATCTCCTGGTTCGAGGTCATCTGGTCGCCGTTGGGCAGGGTGAACTGCGCTATGTAATCCAGGCCCGGCCGGAACCCGGTGACATTGAAGGCGAACACCACCGAATCCGATGACGCGGCCGTCGGGCTGCCCGAGCAAGCCGCGTCACTCGTGGCGCCCACCCCGGCCCCGTTCACCGACTCGGCCCCGGTCAGCGGGACGAGGATCTTGCTGTGGTACGCGACGTGGTTGCGGGCCGCGGCGATCAGCGGCCTGGCCTCGGCGACCGACCGCAGCCGCCACGAGACGTCGGTGCCCTGCCCGGGGATGGTCAGGCTCGGCACGCCGAGGAGGTGGCCCGCGTTGTCGATCGCGCCGCCGCCGGAGTTGCCGTGCGCGACCCTGGCCGTGGTCTCGAGCTGGAACCGGGGATCGCGGACGTGCTTGAGCGGATCGGGCACGAAGGTGGACACGACCCCGCTGGTAATGGTGATCGAGTTGGATGCGGCGACGGCGGGGAAACCGAGCGTGGTGATGTCCTGGTCGAGCTGGACCGCGGCCACGTTGCCGAGCGTGAGGTAGGGCAGGTGCAGCGAACCCGGGCTGACCGGCTTCCCGCTGGCCGTGGCGTAGATCTGGACCACCGCCAGGTCGAGGTACCCGTCCACCGCCACCACCTTGGCGCGGTACTTGGTGGCTACCGGCGAGGACGGGCCCGTGGTCACCTGGACCGTGAGGAATGGCGGGTTGGGGTCGGGCATCGGGGCGCCGATCGCCACCGCGAGCCCCGGCGCCTGCGGCTGGGCGACGTGGGCGTTGGTCAGGATCAGGCCGGTGGGGCTGATGATCGTGCCCGACCCGAAGTGCTCCGCGGTGTCCGGTGTTCCCTCGAGCAGCCGGACGGTCGCCGCCTCCGCGTGCCGCAGGACGGCCGGCGGCAGGCCCCCGTTCAGGTCGCCGCTGGCCGGGCGCAGCGCGAAGAACCCGTACGTCGCCAGCCCGGCCACCGCCGCGAGCGCCACGCCGGCCAGGGCGCCCCGGCGCATCCGTCCGCCCAGGACCCGCCGTCCGTGGTTTCGCGCGATCTGGGTGCTGGTCAGCGGGGGAGTGATGCCGAGTTCCTCGCCGGTGGCCGGATCGCCGAGACGCAGCACCACCGACTCGGTGATGCGCAGCGGCCCGCTCAGCTGCTTGCCTGCGAGGAACGTCCCGCGCCGGGACTGGTCCACGTACGTGGCCCCGCCCGGATCCGAGGTGATCACGCCGTGGGTGTCCCGCGACACCATCGGGTTCACCGACACCAGCTCCAGGGAGGGGTCGCGGCCCACCCGGACCGGCGCTCCCACCGGGAATATGCGCTGCTGGCCGCCGAGCCGCGTGACCAGGACCGGTGCCTGGCCCTGGCCAGGCCCCCGCGCAGGCGTCATCTCAGTTTCTGTGGCCATCGCAACCACGCCCCGCTCTCCTCATAAGGCCAGGTGGCCTTTTCCCATCAGGGAGACAACCGCCAGGTTAGGTAGCTCCCCATCTCCGCCGAACCTCTAGATGGCGCTGTCCCGCTTTTGATACACGGAATCGCCAGAATTCAGGTTCAGCCTCGGCGGGAATTGATGACAGCGATGTCAGGTCAGGAAGTTAGCGTCTTCGGCTACCGCTTCACTCTGGCCATTGAACAGCTTATATAACTGAGAGTAATCAAATCCGTGCGTGCCGGTTCCGCGGGGAGCGCGTTCCAGGGGATAAGTCTTGGCCGTCATCCGCCATAGTTGCTGAAAGCGGCTAAGGCGTATACGTAATTTTACGTATCTCCGTATTCGAATTTATCGCCACTAGCAAGCGCCGACGATTTCGGCCAGCACCCCTTACAGTTGATCTTGAAAGTAGCCGCGCATGCCATGATCCCGGCGGTGCCCGGATCCTGCCGTGCCGGACCAGGCTCTACTGGAACACGTTCTAGTTTTGGATTAGAGTCAGGGCGTGCCGCGCGTCGACGTACCCGCTGGCCGGGACCCGCTTACGGCTGACCAGTAGCAGTCCGCGATAGAGAGGAACAGTCAATGAAGACCAAGGCCGCGGTGCTCTGGGGTCTGAACGAGAAGTGGCAGGTCGAGGAGGTCGAGCTCGACGCGCCGAAGGAGAGCGAGGTCCTGGTCAAGCTCACCGCGAGCGGACTGTGCCATTCCGACGAGCACCTGGTCACCGGCGACATCCCGATGCCGTTCCCGGTCGTCGGCGGCCACGAAGGGGCCGGCGTGGTGGTCAGCGTGGGCGGCAACGTCAACCACGTCGCCGAGGGCGACTCGGTGGTCCTCAGCTTCCTCCCGTCCTGCGGCCGCTGCTCGTACTGCGCCCGCGGCATGCACAACCTGTGCGACCTCGGCATGTTCCTCATCAACGGCCCGCAGCTCGACGGCACCTACCGGTTCCACGGCCGCGGCCAGGGCCTCGGCCAGATGTGCCTGCTCGGCACCTTCTCCGAGTACACGGTGGTCCCGGCCCAGTCGGTGGTCAAGGTGGACGACGGCACCGCGCTCGACAAGGCCGCGCTGGTCGGCTGCGGCGTGACCACCGGCTACGGCAGCGCCGTGCGCACCGCGGAGGTCAAGGCGGGCGACACCGTCGTGGTCATGGGCATCGGCGGCATCGGCGCCAACGCGGTCCAGGGCGCCAGGATCGCCGGGGCGCGGAACATCATCGCGATCGACCCGGTGGAATTCAAGCGCGAGTGGGCGATGGAGTTCGGTGCCACCCACACCGCGGCGAGCGTGGCCGAGGCCGGCCCGGTCGTGGGGCTGCTGACCCGCGGCCAGATGGCCGACGCCTTCATCATCACCACCGATGTCGCCGAGGGTGACTACGTCGGCCCCGCGCTTGACATGGTGGCCAAGCGCGGCAAGGTCGTCGTCACCGCGGTCGGCCACCCCACCGACACCCAGTTCAGCGGCAACCTGTTCATGCTCACCATGATGGAGAAGCAGATCCGCGGCTCGCTGTACGGCTCCTCCAACGCCCATCACGACATCCCCCTGCTGCTGGACCTCTACAACAAGGGGCAGCTCAAGCTGGACGAGCTGATCACCAGGGAGTACGCCCTGGAAGATGTCAACCAGGGCTACGAGGACATGCGCAACGGCCGCAACATCCGCGGCCTGATCCGCTACTGAGCCCGTGAAGGCACTGCGGGTCACCAGGAACGGCCCGCCCGGAGAGGTGCTGCAGGTCGCCGACGTCCCGGTCCCCGAGCCGGGACCAGGCGAGGTGCGGGTGAAGGTCAGCGCGGCGTCGCTGAACTTCAACGACATCGACCGGTGCCGGGGCAAGCTCGTCTCGGTTCCCACGCCGCCCCCCTACACGCTGGGCATGGATGCCTGCGGCGTCGTTGACGCGGTCGGCCCTGGCGGCGAGGCCTGGATCGGGAAACGCGTGGCCGCCATCACCAAGATGGCGCTCGGCGGAATCGCCGAATACGCCATCGCGGACGCCGTCTCGGTCTTCGACGCTCCGCCCGGCTTCGACGACGCCGAGGCGGCCGCGTTCCTGCTGCCGTTCCAGGCGTCGCACCTGGCGCTGTTCCGGCGCGGGCGGCTGCGCGCCGGGGAGACGATCGTGGTGCACTCGGCCGCCAGCGGGCTCGGCACCGCCGGGATACAGCTGGCCAAGGCCGCGGGCGCGAGGGTCATCGCGGTAGCCGGCGGGCCGGAGAAGACGGCGCGCTGCGTCGCGCTGGGCGCCGATCGCGTCATCGACCACACCGCCGAGGACTTCGTCGAGGCGGTACTGGCGGCGACGGACGACGCCGGCGCCGACGTGATCTACGACCTGGCGGGCGGAGACTTCGCCGAGCGCTCGTGGCGGTGCACCGCGCACGGCGGCCGGTACCTGGCCGTCGGCTTCGCCGATGACGCCGCCAACGGCATGACCGGCCGGCCGCTGCGCATGGCCTGCATCGGCAACATCGACATCGTCTGCGTCATGCTCGCCTGGACCACGGCGGTAGATCCGGGCATGCGCCGCTTCGGCTTCAACCCGTACGGGCGGGACGTGGCCGACGAGATCCATGCCGATCTGCTCAGGCTGGCGGCCGCGGGCACGATAAGCCCGGTGATCGGACGGCGGGTCACCATGGACGAGGCCGGCAAGGCGCTGGACGAGCACGAAGCCCGCCGCGCGATCGGCCGCACCGTCGTGCTGGTGGCGTAGTGACCGCCCGCGAGTACACCTGGCAGGATTCCGAACTGCGCAGCGTACCGCTGCGGGCGTTCAACGCGGTCGGGGCCGGGCTGGGCCGGCTGGGGCTGGAGCGGCCGGCTCTCACCTGCGAGTCCGTGCTCGCCGGGGCGGTGAAGGCGGCGGGCAGTGACGACTTCGGCAGCGACAGCTACCGCGAGCCGCTCGACATCTTCGTCGCGGCCTGCCAGGACCAGGCGGAGCTCACCCCGTTCGGCCGTTTCCTGGTCGCCCGCATGCTCCAGCGCGCGCTGGCCAACCGCCTCGCCTTGCAGCGCTGGGCTGCCGGGCATCCCGAGGTCCGCACGGAGACGATAGCCGGGCCCTGGGTGATCGTCGGGCTGCCGCGCACCGGGACGAGCCTGCTGGACATGCTGCTCGGCCTGGACCCGCGGGCCCGGCCACTGCTCCAGTGGGAGGCGGCGCACCCGGTCCCGCCCGTCACGCAGGAGGAGGCGGCCGGCGACCCGCGCATCGCGCGGACGGATAAGGAGCTCGACGGGCTGATGAAGCTCAACCCGCCGCTGCGGGCCATGCACCCGTTCGGCGCCACCCTGGCCGAGGAGTGCGTCACGCTGTTCATGTACGACCTGCGGACTCTCGCGCTGGAAACCCAGGCACACGTCCCCCGCTACGCGCGGTGGCTCGAGCAGGCCGACATGGCACCCGCCTACGCGCAGCACCGGCTGGCCCTCCAGACGCTCCAGTCCCGCCGTCCCACCAGGCGCTGGATACTCAAGACGCCGAATCACCTGTGGCACCTGGACGCGCTGCTCGCCGCCTACCCGGACGCCAGGATCATCTGGACGCACCGCGATCCCGGACCGGTGGTCACGTCGCTGGCCAGCCTGGCCAACGCCAGCCAGCGCCCGCAGACCAGGCGGCGCGACCCGCGGCCGGCCGCCGCCGAGTGGCGGCGCAAGTGCGGGTTCGCGCTGCGGTCGGCGATGAGCCACGACGACCAGGCGCCGCCCGGCTGGTGTCGGCACGTGCACTACGACGCCCTGATGGCCGATCCGGTGGGCACGGTCAGGGAGCTGTACCGCGGCTTCGGGGACGAGCTCAGCGACGAGCACGCGGAGCGGATGGCGGCGCTGCTCAGGGACCGGCCGAAGGACGCGTTCGGTCGGCACCGCTACGACCCGGCGGACTTCGGCTGGACGTACGCCGAGATCAGCGAGGAGTTCAGCGACTACGCCAGCCGCTACGGCGTCCGCCCCGAGCAGTGACGGGGGCTCAGCGGCGCAAGGTGGTCTCCTGCTCCATATGCGACAGCTTCGCCGGGTTGCGCACGGCGTAGAGCCCGGTGATGAGGCCGTCGTCGATGCGGACCGCGATCACGGTGTCGACCTCGCCGTCGATGCGCAGGATGAGCGCCGGGTAGCCGTTGACCTGGGCCGGCTCGATCGAGGCTTCGGTGGCGATCCGCTCCACCGCGATGGCCAGCAGGCGGGCCACCTTGTCGGCCCCCACGACGGGAACCCGCACGGCCTGCACGACTCCGCCGCCGTCACCGAGGAAGACGACGTCAGGCGCGAGGATGTCCAGGAACCCCTGGAGGTCGCCCGTCGCCGCCGCCCGCTGGAACGCCGCGAGCGCGTCTCTGGCCTCGGCCGGGGAGACCGGCCCGCGCGGCCGCCGGGCCGCTACGTGGGCCCGCGCCCGGTGCGCGATCTGGCGGACCGCGGCCGGGCTCTTGCCGACGGCTTCGGCGATCTCGTCGTAGCTCACGTCGAACACCTCGCGCAGCACGAACACGGCCCGCTCGGCCGGCGTGAGGGTCTCGAGCACCAGCATCATCGCCATCGAGACGCTGTCGGCTAGCTCGATGTCCTCGGCCACGTCGGGTGCGGTCAGCAGCGGCTCGGGCAGCCAGGGACCGACGTAGGACTCCCGGCGGCGGCCGAGCGTACGCAGCCGGCTGAGCGCCTGGCGGGTGGCGATCCTGACCAGGTACGCCCGCTGGTCGCGCACGATGCCGAGGTCGACGCCCGCCCAGCGCAGCCAGGTCTCCTGGAGGACGTCCTCCGCGTCGGCGGCCGAGCCGAGCATCTCGTAGGCGACGGTGAAGAGCAGGTTGCGGTGGGCGAGGAATGCCTCGGTGGCGGGATCAGCCATGGAAGGCCTCCTGTTCACTTCCGGGTCTGTACCCACCAGACACCGGGCCGCGCCGTTTTGTGACATCGGGATGACGGTGTCACACGGGCCCGGCCGCCGGCATCTCGTGTTCAACCGGAAAGTCAAAATCCATCAGAACGAACGAGTGAGGATCACGTCATGGAACCCCGGTTCAGCATGTTCGACAACGAGATCGGCTCGCGGTTCAGCAAGCGGTTCGCCAGCGCCAGCATGGTGCTCGCGCAGTCGTCGCTGCCGCCGTCCGTCCAGGAACTGGTGGCCCTGCGGGCCAGCCAGATCAACGGCTGCGGCTGGTGCGTCGACCTGCACACCAAGGAGGCCGCGGCCGCCGGCGAGAGTGCGGTCCGGCTCAACCTGGTCGCCGCCTGGCGCGAGGCCAGCGTGTTCACCGAGGCCGAGCAGGCCGCGCTGGCGCTCGCCGAGGAGGGCACCAGGCTCGCCGACGCCAGCCAGGGCGTATCCGACCAGACCTGGGCCCAGGTGCGCAAGCACTATGACGACGACCAGGTCGCCGCGCTCGTCGGCGCGGTCGCCATGATCAACGCGGCCAACCGGCTCGGGGTGATCCTGCGCCAGAAGGGAGGCAGCTACGAGCCCGGCATGTTCGCCAGCATGATGGCCGACGTGAAGAACTGACCCCGCGGTCCGCTAGCGGCCTCACCCTCAGCGGCCCCGCCCCGGAATCATCCGGGGCGGGACCGGGTCGCTGCGAGACGTGCTAGCAGCGACCCCGGTAGGCGCCGCTGGTGAAGGTGGTCCAGGGGGTCCAGTTGCGGCCGTTGTCGGAGATGATGACGGCGGCCTTGGCGTTCCCCAGCGGGTCGTAGGTGGACAGCGCGCCGTGGACGGGATGAATCTGCCAGTAGCCGCGCTCGCCGACCGGGCCGGTGGCGAACTGCCTGCCGCTGGATTCGGCCATGGCGATCTCGGCCGCCATGAAGGCCTCGGCGTGCGAGCCGCCCGCCTCTTCCCACAGTTCCTCGAGGCCGTTGCAGCTCAGCGTCCCGCTCAGGTGCCCCGAGGTGGTGAGCGTGACGGGGGCGGCGGGAGCGGCAGGCGCCGCGGGGGACGCCGCCGCCTGGCCCGGCTTGTCGGGGATGGTGAGAACCTCGCCCGGGAAGATCGCGTCCGGGTTCTTGATCACGGCCTTGTTGGCCTGGAAGATCGCTGGCCAGCGCGACCGGCTGCCGTAGAACCGCAGCGCGATCGAGGACAGCGTGTCGCCCGGCCGGACGGTATAGCGGCGGGCCGGTTCGTGGTGGATGACCAGGGCATCGGTGTACACCGGCCGGGCCGCCGCCGCGGCGCTGGCCGCCGCCGCGGCCTGGGCGGGCGCTGCGGCCCCGCCGGAAACTGCCGCCTGGGCCGGCGCTCCGGCCTGGGCGGGCGCTGCGGCCCGCGCGGGGGTCGCGGCCGCTGCGGGCCGGGCCGCGCCCATGGTGGCGGCGTGCGCCGCCGGGGCGGCGAATAGCGTGCCCGCGATCGCCACCGCCGGGGCAGCCTTGCAAGCCGTCCCGGCTGCGTTCTGCACCGGCGACGGCTTGGTGTGCCGACCCGTCCGCCTGACCTTCCGCGGGTTCCGCGGGCGGCGGTGACTGTGCGATGAGTTCACAGCGCTCCCTCGTTCGTTTCCAGCCCGGCGCACCCTTGCGAGCCCCGGTGACGACATCACGTCACTAGTCGCTCACTCCGGGATACGAAGCGTGCGGCCGGCCTGTTCGAACGAGGAGGACTACGTAAGAAACCGGCAATACCTTCTAGGCAGCCATCCACCCGGCCCACCCGGCCAACCACTAACCGCCGCACCGTCACGTGGGTGCGAGTGAAAGGCCTGGCGACTGGGCTGACCCGCGTCGCGCCTGCCTCCCGCCCGCTATGTCTCATCTGACGCACCGATCTCACCAGCCCCACCCGCCCCGCGGCAGCGCCTCGTACAAC
>Ga0335083_10001819_pt1 | contig 28934 bp, 25 predicted proteins | sample Lox_Sample_42_FD_206716 | JGI IMG/M metagenome (GOLD analysis project Ga0335083, IMG submission 206716) | Soil microbial communities from Loxahatchee National Wildlife Refuge, Florida, United States - Lox_Sample_4.2 | ecosystem: Environmental > Terrestrial > Soil > Wetlands | place: USA...
CTCGAAGCGCGCCATCCAGCTCAACCCCCCGCTCGCCCGCGCGCAGACGAATCTCTCGCTCGACCGCCTCGCCTCCGGCCGGAAGAGTCAGCCGGTGCGCATGCTGGAAGCGCAGCAGATGCAGGATGCGGAGGGGAGCAGTCTCGCGCACTACAACCTCGGCCTGGCGTTTCGCCAGAAGGCGTATTACGTCGAAGCCCTGCGGGAGTATCGGCTCGCCCTGGAGCGCGGCGAAGACCGCCGGCTGGTGCTTCAGGCGATGGCCGAGCTGCACCTATTGAAGCACGACTTCGCCGCTTCGCTCGAGCTGTACGAGACCCTGATCCACGAAGTCCCCACGTCGCCGAAACTCTGGAACGAGCGCGGCGTGGTGCTGCACCAATCCGGCCGCGGTGAGGAAGCGCTCGTCTCCTACCGGCAGGCCGTGGAGACCGACCCGAAGTACGTCCTCGGGTGGAACAACATGGGCGTCGCGCTCGCACATCAGGGTAAGAACGACGACGCGATCGAGGCGTTCCGCACCGCCCTCCATCTGCAGGGTGACTTCGCGGCGGCCCGCCTCAATCTGGCGCTGCTGCTGTTCCACCTGCGCCGGTTCCAGCTGTCACTCGAAGCCTACCGCCAGGTCCTGAGCGAGCATCCCCAGTCCGCCGCGGCCTGGAACGGGGTCGGCCTCGTCCTGGTCGAGCTGAAGCGGTATGCCGACGCGCGGAATGCGTTCGTGCGGGCCGTGGAAGCGGACCCGTCACATGCCGGCGCCCACTACAATCTGAGCTTCACGCTGTCGAATCTCGGCGACTTTGATGGAGCCCTGCGGGCGACCAAACGGGCCCTCGAGCTGGATCCCTATTACGTGTCCCAGAAGTTCGCGCTCGCGATCGACCTGCAGTACGAAGAGGCCACGATCGGGATCGTGCCGGAGATCTCGGCCGATGTGACGGCCGAATCCGCCGGAGTGGAGTTCAGCTTCGATCAGCGCCTCATCGACAACATCTTCCAGGAGTTGGCGCCCCCGGCCGTGCAGCTCCCCCCGCCGAAGGGCAAGGACGACCCGCTCGCCTTGGCGCGCGACTACGTCTCCAAAGGGCTGTTCGACCTGGCCGCCGGCGAGGCGCTCCGCGCAGTGCAGCGCGGCGCCGACCGCGTCGAGGCTACCGTGCTGCTGGCCGACTCCTACGCCCGCCGGGGATTGCACGGCGAAGCGCTCGAGCGGTATCGCGAAGCGCGGGCCCTGAGCCCGGAGCGCCTCGACGCGCGGCTCGGGGAATTGAAAGGCCTCCTGGCCCTGGGCCGGACCACCGAAGCCCTGGCACCGGCGGAGGAGCTGCTGGGTTTGGCCCCCGAGGACGTCGAGGCGATCGTCGTGGTGGCGCGCGCGCGATCGGCTGAAGGCGACGCCGCCGGGGCGTTGACCGCACTCCGCCAGGCGCAGGTGCGGGCTCCCGCGCGTCCCGATCTCCGCAAATTGCAGGGTGATGTCCTCCTGAAGATCGGCGACAAGCCCGGCGCCCTGGCCGCCTACCGGGCGGCGCTCGAGCTCGACCAGGGCTTCGTGCAGGTCTGGGTGGACCTGGGGCGGTTGCATGAGGAGCGCGAGGAGGTGGCGGACGCCCGGGGTGCCTACGAGCGGGCGCTCGACGTACTCCCGACGTTCCACGAAGCCGCCATGGCGCTCGCGGACCTGCTGCGCCGTGAGGGACGGCTGCGCGCCGCCGTCTTCCGACTCGCGGAGCTGCTCGAGCAGGATCCGTACGACCTCGACGCGCTCCTGCTGCTCGGCCGCACCTTGCTCGACGATAAGCGCCCGGAGGAGGCGCTGCAGGCGTTCCGCCGCGTCCTCAAGTTCGATCCGGAGCACATCGGGGCGTTGTTTCACGTCGGCGTCGTCCTGGCCCGGCTGCATCGCTACGGCGAGGCGGTGCACGCCTGGGACAAAGTCACTCGGATCGATCCCGGCGGCCCGTATGCCGGTCGGGCGCGGCAACACGCGCGCACCGCGCTCGACCTCCGGCACATCTTCGCGATGGACGCGGCCTGATGGCGATCGAAGGACCGCTCCGCGAGCTGGGCATCCACGACGTCTTCCAGCTGCTCGACTTGAGCCGCAAGACGGGCGTGCTGCGGGTGACCTCGGATCTCCGCCACAACGCCGGCACGATCTTCTTCGAGGACGGCGCCATCATCTACGCCGAGATCCGCTCCAACCCCCATCCGTTGGGTGGCTTGCTGCTCCGCACCGGCAAGATCACCGACGCCGACCTGGAGCGTGCCCGGGACATGCAGCAGCGCCAGAAGGACGGCCGCCGGCTCGGAGAAATCCTGGTGGCCCTCGGCGCCATCACGCAGCGCGAGCTGCAGCGGCAGGTGCGGTTTCAGGTCGAAGAGGTCGTCTTCGAGGTCATGGGCTGGCGCGAAGGGTACTTCTCTTTCATTGAAGGACCGCTCACCGACGTCCCGTCGGAGGCGACGGTGCGGATTCCCACCGAGGCGCTTCTGATGGAAGGGGCGCGGCGCATCGATGAGTGGGCCCGCATCGAGCGCCATGTGCCGCACCTGGGCGTCGTTCCGGTGTACGCACCGCCGGTGGAGGGGGCACCCGGGGACCTGGATCTGCTCCCGCCCGAGTGGGAGGTGCTGGCCTTGATCGATGGCGAGCGCGACCTGAAGGCCATCGCTCAGACCCTTGGTCGCTCGGACTTCGATATCGCCAAGACGCTGTTCGGTCTCGAGAGCGCCGGCCTCGTGGTGTTGCGGGATCCGGGGGTCGCTCAGGAGCGGCGGCCCGCGCCGGGCAACGATGCCGCGAGTCTCGTGGCATTGGCCGAGACCGCGCTGTCCGAGCGCGATTTCGATCGAGCCCGCGCCGCCGCCGAGCAGGCTGCCACGATTCAGGCGCACGATCCGGTCGTCCACCTCCTGCTGGGCCGGATTCAGCTGGCCGCGAGCCGACCCTCCGAGGCGCACGAGGAGTTACGGCGCGCGCTGCGGCTGGATCCGCTGTTCGCACCGGCGATTCGGGTGCTCGGGTTCTCGCTGGTTCAGCTCGGCCGGTTCGCGGAGGCGGTGGATCACTGGGACCAGTGGGAGCGGCTGGCTCCCAATCATCAGGGCGAGATCAGCTTTCTCGATTCCGTGTTGCGGGCCAAGTCGGCGGCCCAGCTGTTGGCTGGCGTCGCGTCGGAGACGCTGCATGGCTGACGACGTCAGGTCGCTCTCGGCCGAGCTCGCGGGCGATCCCCAGAGCCTGGTGTTCGTGCGGCTCGGCGAGCTGCTCCGGCAACGCCGGCAGTTCGATGCCGCCGCCCGCGTGGCGCTCCATGGCCTGGAGCGACATCCGCACCTCGCGGACGCCCACGACCTGTACGCCCGTATCCTCGCCGACCAGCGCGATTTCGAGCGGGCGTTCGACGAATGGGATATGACGCTGCGCATCGCCCCGCAGCACACCGGAGCGTTGAAGGGACTCGCGTTCCTCTACTTTACGGTGGGCGATCTCGCCCAGGCCGAGCGCCATCTCGAAGCGGCACGGGCCGCCGCGCCGGACGACCCCAGCCTCGAGCAAGCCTTCCTGATGATCCGCGGCGGCGCTCCGCCACCCGCGGCGCGAGCGGCTGAGGTCGATGGGGGGGCGGCCGAGCCGGTGCAGGCCCTGCCCGAGGCGCGGGTATTCGCCGGGCTCGAAGGCGCGAACGAAGGACTCCTGTTGCTCGATTCGGCGGGTTTGGTACTGGGCGGCGCGTTGCGCAGTCCGGGGGGCGAGGACGTCGCCGTTGCGGTCGCCGCCTATCTCGCCGGAGTGTCGCAGGAGGCGACGCGAACCGCCAAACTGCTGGGGCTTGGCGAGTGGCGCGGGTTGGCCGCGGAGGGGCCGGGTGGGCATATCTACCTGACGTTGCCGGCCGAGGATGCCATGCTGCTGGTGGTGCGTGAGCGGGCCGTTCCCCTCGGGCGCCTCGCCATGCTGGCGCAGCGGGCGGGTCAGGCGGCGCGGCGCTGGTTGGAGCGGCAGCGATGAACGCCGTCGCGTTCGGTCGCGCCCTCGAGCAGGTCACCCAGGTGCGCGGGGTCCGGGGCGCCATGCTGGTGTCCGGCCAGGATGGTCTGGTGGTCGCCGAGCAGCTGATGGAGGGACTGCGCGGACCGGCGGTCGCGGCGCTCGCGGCGAGCCTGTCCAGCCGGCTGAGCCGCGCCATGGGCGCGGCGGGACTCGGCATCGGCCAGTTCTGGCACTTGCAGTGCGAGGGCGGGGCCCTGCTGGTGGTGCCGGCGGCGAGCGGACTCCTGGTCGTGGCGGTGGCGGATCCCGAGGTGAATGTCGGGCTGGTCCGCCTGGAGCTGCTCCGGGCCGCGGAGGTCGCGCGATGACCGCCGCCAACGTCCGCGCCGTCGAGTCCTGGACGCTCGATCCGCTGACGACCTATGTGCAGGAGGCGACGGCCCGGCTGGTGCTGCTGATGACGCCGGCCGGTCAGGTGCTGGCGCAGTCGGGGTTCTCGCGGGCGGTCGACGTCATGTCGGCCGCGGCGCTCGGGGCCGCGATCATCGCGTCGACGACGGAGCTCGCGCGGCAACTTGGCCAACCGCCGTTCGCCGGGCTGACGCATCAGGGGGAACGGCAGGGGATCTTTCTCGCCAGCTTCACGACGGAGCGAGGGCCCCTCGTCGCGCTCGTCGTGTACGACCTGATGGCTTCGTCGCTCGGGTTGGTGCAGCTCTTCTTCGACCATCTGGTGGCCGAACTGCGCGCGGCGAGTCCCAAAGCCAAGGAGACCCGACAGGTGCTCGCGGCCGATTTCGAGCGTGAGCTCAACGAGAGCCTCAACTCGCTCTTCGGGAGATAGCCGGCCGTGTCTCTGGTCAACTTCACAACCCGCGAGATCACCTGCAAGATCGTCTACTACGGCCCCGGCCGGTCGGGGAAGACGACCAATCTCCACTATGTCTACGGCCGGGTGCCCGAGTCGCGTCGGGGCCGGATGGTCTCGCTGGCGACCCAGACCGACCGGACGTTGTTCTTCGACTTTCTCCCGATCGATCTCGGCCAGATTTCCGGCTTCAACACCCGATTCCAGCTCTACACGGTCCCCGGGCAGGTCTACTACAACGCGACTCGGCGGCTGGTGTTGCAAGGCGCGGACGGCGTCGTGTTCGTGGCCGACAGCCAGGCGCGGCAGCTCGATGAGAACCTGGAGAGCCTCCAGAACCTGCAGGCGAACCTGCTGGAGCACGGGGTGGACATCCGCAGCGTGCCATTCGCGATGCAGTTCAACAAGCAGGACCTTCCGCGCGAGCTGATTCTCCAGCCGGCCGAGCTGGACGACGCGCTCAACTTCCGCGGCGTCCCGAGCTTCCCCGCAGACGCCCTGCACGGCACCGGTGTGTTTGAGACGCTGAAGTCCATCACCGAGCTGGTGCTGCGGAAGCTGGCTCAAGGTGCGCCGGCGTGACGACCGCGCTGAACCCGAAATTCACCTTCGAGACGTTCGTGGTCGGCGCCGCCAACCGGCTGGCCGTCACGGCCGGGCGCACCGTCTCCGAGAGTCCGGGCTCCGCGTACAACCCGCTGTTCGTCTACAGCGGTCCCGGATTGGGCAAGACCCATATCCTGATGGCGATCGGAGCTCAGGCCAAGGCGTTGGCGCCCGCGTTGAACGTCGAATACCTGACGCTCGATGAATTCGTGGAGGCGTTCCACGCCGCGATTGCCGCGGGGCAGGGCGACGCATTCCGCCGGCGCTTCCAGATGGTGGACGTGTTGCTCGTGGACGACGTGCAGTTCCTCACCAACCGGAAGGAAATGCAGGCGGAGCTGCTGCGGCTGGTGGAGGCGTTGCAGACGGCGGGCCGGCAGATCGTACTCACCAGCGACCGGCCTCCCGTAGAGATCGCGAGCCTGGACGAGCGACTGATCTCGCGGTTCTCCGGCGGGCTGGTCGTGGACATGGCCCCTCCCGACTACGAAACCCGCGTGGCGATCCTGCGCCGCAAGTCCGAGGAGCGCAACGCCAACTTCTCGCCGGGTGTGCTCGAGACGGTAGCATCGGCCGAGTTCGCCAACGTCCGAGAGCTGATGGGTGCGTTGAACCGGATGATCGCCTACCAGGCGGTGAACGAGGCACCGCTCAACGCCGCCGCGGCGAAGCAGCTCCTCGGCATCACCGCACCGACACCGGCAGCTCCGGCGCCCGCCCCGGCAGCGGTGGCCGAAGCCGACGAGTTCTCGCAATTCCTGTCCGACGTCACGATCACCGTGAACAAGGCCGTGGAGGCGTGGCGCGCCCGCGTGGCGGAGGCGGTCATCCGCTGGGAAGGCGAGGGCTACCGCACGCAGCGGCTCTCGGCGCTGCTGAAACAGGAGACGCCGGTCGCCGTGGACGAAGCGATCGGAGCTTTCGGGCAGGATGTCGAGCGGCTGCGGGCCCTCGAGGCCGAGGTCGCCCGGCTCGATCCCCCGACGGCCGGCGACAGCGTGTTCCGGGATCCGGACCGTCTCGCGGAGGCCGAGGCGCTGGCGGGACGCGTACGCGAGGGGGCGGCGCCGCCGCCGAGCCCGTCCGCGGCGTTCCCGCTTTCCATGGTGGCGGTCGGCCCGTCCAACGAGATGGCGATGAACGCCGTCCGCGAAGCGATCGCCCATCCAGGCAAGAAGTACAACCCGCTTGTCCTGGCCGGGCCGAGCGGACTTGGGAAGACTCACCTGCTCCACGCCCTGGGCCTGGAGCTCGCGCAGCGACCGGGTGCGGTGGTGGCGTGCCTCTCGACGCAGACCTTCATCGATGAGCTGATTGCCGCCATCGACGGCGATCGCATGGAGTGGTGGCGGGCCCGGTATCGGCGCGCCACCGCCCTGCTGCTGGACGATGTCCACCTCCTCGCGGGGAAGGACCGCACGCAGGAGGAGCTCTTCAATCTGTTCAACCTGTTCCTCGATCAGGAACGCCAGCTCGCCTTCACCGCGCCGGCGCCGCCGTCCAGCCTCGCGGGGTTGGAAGAGCGGATCGTCTCGCGCTTGGCTGGGGGCCTCGTGGTGGAGCTCCAGGAGCCGGATCGGGAGTTGCGTCAGGCGGTGCTGGCGCGGCTGCTCCCAGCGCACCAGATCGGGGTCGACGCCGCGCTCGTCGCCTACCTCGCGGACCGGCCGGCGGATTCGGTCCGCGCGTTGACCGCGATCGTCCAACGGGTGGCCGCGGCTGCCGCCGAGCGGGACACGCCGGTCACCGCCGCCTTCGCCCGCCAGGTCCTGGAAGGCGGATCCCAGTCCGAGCGCCGGCGCACCACCGGGTTCCGGACCAGCGGGCTCGTCGTTTCCAGCGCCGGGGGGATCCGGAGCCGGGAAAAAATGATCTGGGATTGGCCAGAGCCCTCGGACCGCATCATCGAGGACCTGCGCTAGATGGCGATCAAGGGCTCGCTCCGCGAAGCATCGCTCCCCGACGTCCTGCAGCTCCTGGCGCTGGGGCAGAAGACCGGATGCCTGGCGATCGCCGATCGCGCGAACTTCGGATACATCTACTTCGATCGGGGTCGCATCTCCTACGCCTCGATCGTCAATCGCCGCGACCGCTTGGGCGACATCCTCGTCAAGCACGAGAAGATCACGCAGGAGTCCCTCGACGGGGCGATCCTCGCCCAGGAGCGCCGCCGGGACCGGAAGCTCGGCGAAATCCTGGTGGAGCAGGGGGTGATCACCCAGGGCGACCTCGAGCGCTACATGCGCGTGCAGATCGAGGAAGCCGTCTACTACCTGTTCACCTGGACGCAGGGCACGTTCAACTTCGAGGCTGAAGTGCGGCCCGAGCGGCAGGATTTCCTTGTCTCGATCAACCCGGAATCTCTGTTGCTCGAAGGGGCGCGACGGGTCGATGAGTGGGGCCTGATCGAGAAGAAGATCCCGTCGTTCGACATCATCTTCTTGCTAGATCACGATCGTCTGGAGATCAGCGAGGCCTCGCTGACCGATACGCAGCAGCGAATTCTCTCGCTGCTCGATGGCTCCCGGGACGTTCACCAGATCATCGAAGATTCCGGCTTGGGGGAGTTCGAGATCGGGAAGGCGCTGTACGGACTGATCACCGCGGGTTTCGTGCACCGGGCCGGGCGGACGACGTCGACGGAATCCGTCAAGATCACCGATGCCCGGGTCGAGGAGCACCGCAACCTCGGCGTGGCGTTCTACAAGACCGGCATGCAAGAGGAAGCCGCGCGAGAGTTCCGACGGGTGGTCGAGCTGCGTCCGAGCGACGGCAACGCGCTCTTCTATCTCGGTCTGGTCGCGCTGAAACAGGCTCGCTGGCGGGAGGCCATGGAGGCGCTGCGGCTGGCGGCGGAGAAGGGCGGCAGCCGCCCGGCGGTGCTGCACAATCTGGGGCTCGCCTACGAGCAGCTCGGCCGCCTCGATGAAGCGGAAACCGCGTGCGGTGAGGCCGCGAGCCGTGCCAAAGGCGAACCGCGGACCTATCTGGGTTGGGGCATCATCGCCTTGAAGCGGGGGGACCACGAGGCGGCCGCCGGACGACTGGACCGGGCGCGGGAGCTGTTCGGCAAGGCTCCGCCGCCCGTCTGGTTCTGGGCACGGACGTTGGCGGCGGCGCTGGCCGGCGATTTCGAGGGGGCCGAGCGGCTGGGAACGGAGGCCGTGGAAGCGCACCCCGAGAGTGCGGTCCTGCGCAACAACCTGGCGGTGCTGCGCGAGCTGGGGGGCGACCTGAGCGGGGCCGAGGAGATGGTCAATGCGGCGCTGCGGGAGGAGCCAACGTTGCCACAGCTCTCCAAGAACCTGGGGGATCTTGCCTACCGCGCCGCCGAATACGAGGAGGCATGGGAAGCCTACAGCCGGGCCTCCGAGCTGGCGCCGGATCTCGGGGATGATGTGTACTTCAAGCTCGGCAACATCGCCTACAAGCGGAACGATCGCGAGCTCGCCACGACCATGTGGCGACGCGCCCTCGAGCTCAATCCCAACCACGAGCTCGTGAAGTCGAATTTGGACACGTTGAGCAATCTGCAGTGAGCGAGCAGGACGAGCGTGCGTTCCGGGCGCTCACCGACAAGATCTCGCACGCCCGCGCCATCAGCTGCGCCGCGTACAAGGACAAGTGTCTGCGCCGCCGTATCGCGGTGCGGATGCGCGCCCGTGGAGTCCATAGCTTCGACGACTACGCGCGGCTGCTCGATCAGGACGCGCATGAGTACGACCATCTGCTCGATGCGCTCACCATCAATGTCACCAAATTCTACCGCAACCCGGAGACGTGGACGGCCTTGGCCCCCTTTCTGGCCGAGCGGTGGCGCGCCCGCAACGGAGACGTGGCGGTGTGGTCGGCGGGGTGCGCGTCGGGGGAAGAGCCCTACACCGTGGCTGTGGCCCTGGCCGAGACCGCCCGGGCCGCGGGCCGGCCCTTCGGACGTGCGAAAGTCACAGCGACCGACATCGACCGGGTGAGCCTCGAGCGCGCCCAGGCCGCCCGCTATCCGGCGAGCGCGTTCTCCGAAATGCCGGCCGATCTCGTCAACCGGTGGTTCGAGCCGGCCGACGGGGAGAGTCTCCGGTCTCCCCGGGCGGAGATCCGCGCGTTGGTTCGCGTGGTGCGGCATGATCTCACCCGCGAGGGACCCCCCGATCCGCCGTACGATCTGGTGCTGTGTCGCAACGTGGTGATCTACTTCGATCGCGCGATGCAGGAACGCCTGTTTCAAGGGTTCACCGCGGCACTCCGGCCGGGAGGACTGCTGCTCCTCGGGAAGGTCGAAACCCTGTTCGGCCCGGCCCGGGAAATCCTGCGTCTCGAAGATCCGCGCGAGCGGATCTACCGGAAACCCGCGTGAGCGCCACCGCCGGACGATCCGAAGCCCGGCCGGTGGGCGGCGTCCCGGACCGCATCGTCCGGGTCGCCGACTGGGCCGTCGAGCGCGAGGGCGTACTCATCACCCTCGGCCTGGGCTCGTGCGTGGCGATCATGATACACGATCCCACCCGCGGCCTCGGGGGAATGGCGCACATCCTCCTGCCCTCCCATAGCCTGTCGCGTGATCAGAGCAACCCCGCCAAGTTTCCGGGAACGGCCGTCCCGCTGCTGCTGCAGCGCCTGACCACCCTCGGCACCGACTCGCGACGCGTCGTGGCGAAGCTCGCGGGCGGGGCGTCGATGTTCTCTCAGCTGATGACGCCCGGATCCATTCAGATGGGGGAGCGCAACATCGCGGCCTGCCGCTCGGCGTTGCGAAAGGCGGGCATCCCGATCGTGGCGGAAGCGGTCGGGGGTGAGAAAGGGCGGTCGGTGCGGTTCCACGTGCGGGACGGCCGCGTCGAGGTGCGAACGGTCGGAGGCGATGAGCTCATCCTCTGAGGTACGCCCGACCGTCCTGGTCGTCGACGACAGCGCGCTGTTACGCCGGGTCGTCTCCGACATTCTGGAGGGCGGGGAAGGGGGAGGGCCGTTCCGCGTGGTGGCCACCGCCCGCGACGGCTTCGATGCCGTGCGCAAGGTGCACCAGTTCCAGCCGGACGTCGTCACGATGGACCTCGAGATGCCGGAATTGGACGGACTCGGCGCCATCGGGTACATCATGTCGGAGACGCCCCGCCCGATCGTGGTCGTGTCGGCACACGCCGGCCCGGGAACCGAGGCGGCGATTCGCGCCCTGGAACTGGGCGCGGTGGAAATCGTCGCGAAACCGGTCACGCCGGATCGCGAGTCGCTGCTGGGGATGGGGCCACGGCTGCTCGCGGCCGTTCACGCCGCGCTCGCGGCTGATCTGTCGCACGTGAAGGTCATGGCCCGGCCGCCGGTGCCGTCCGGCCACCCGCGGGCCGCGGCCCGCGAGCTCGCGCGGCGGGCGCAATTCGCGGTCGCGATCGCCGCGTCGACCGGTGGCCCTCGCGCCCTGGCCGAGGTGGTCCCCAGGCTGGCATCCGGTCTGGGCGCCGCGGTGCTCATCGTCCAACACATGCCTCCCCGGTTCACCCGCAGTCTGGCCGAACGATTGTCGACGATGAGCACGCTGCGCGTCGTGGAGGCCGACACGGGAACCCCGATCGTCGCGGATACGGCATATGTGGCGCCGGGCGATTATCATATGCGGGTGGTGCCGCAGGAAGACGGTCCCGTCATCGCGCTCGATCAATCGCCGCCCATCTGGGGGGTCCGGCCCGCCGCGGATCATCTGTTTCGGTCGGTCGCACAGGTGTTTGGACCGCGGGCGGTGGGAATCGTGCTCACCGGCATGGGCCGGGATGGCGCCGACGGCCTGCGGGCAATGCACGACGCCGGCGGCGGGGGGATTGCCCAGGACAAGGACTCCGCGGTGATCGCCGGCATGCCGCAGGCGGCTGTCCAGGCGGGTGGGGTGGACGCCGTGTTGCCGCTGGGGCAGATCGCCGAGCGCGTGTCGGCCGAGCTGCTGCGGCGCGGAGCCCGGCCGTGAGCGGCGGGTATCTCCTGGTGCGGGCCGAGGGGCGCCTCTACGGACTTCCCCTCGCCTCCGTTCGCGAGGTCGAGGACCTGGGAGAGGTGATGGAGGTCCCGCGCGCGCTCGTCTCCCTGCGGGGCCTCGCTCCGCTGCGGGGGCGGCTCGTGCCGCTGGTGCACCTCGGGGCCTTGCTCGGGGACCGGTCGCCGCCTCCCGAGCGCGGGCGGACGGCGGTGGTCGTGGAGTTGGCCGGTGGGCGCTTCATCGCCCTCGAGGTCGACGATGCGGACGCCGTCGTGCGGGACTCGGGACTGGCGGTCCCCGACACGGAAGCGCTTCCGGGGGCCTCCGGCGTCGGCCGGCCGCACGGAGATCTGGTACCGATTCTCGACATCGAGTCGTTAGGGGAGCGGATCGCATGACGACGACCACGGCCGCCGGCGACGACGTTCAGCTGGTTTCGTTCCGCCTGGCAGGTCAGGATTTCGCGTTCAACATCTTTCAGGTGGAGCGCATCCTGCGCTACGAAGCGCCCGCCCCGCTGCCCAAGGCACCGGAGTTCCTCGAGGGGATCCTGCAGTACCAGGGCACGGCGGTACCGGTGGTGGATCTCCGCAAGCGTCTTTCGGTGCCCGCTCCTTTGCGCGATGATACGCGCATCATCGTCCTGGAGTGGGACGGAGGTCGGATCGGCGTGGTCGTGGACGCGGTGACGGAGGTCATGCAGGTCCCCGCGGGGGACGTGGCTCCGCCGCCGGGGATCGTACGTGGCCTCGCGGCCGAGTACATCACCGGACTGGTTGGGCGGGGGGGCAAGACCGTCATCGTGCTGCACACCGCGAAGCTCCTGGCCTCGAAGGAGAAACTGGCCCTGCAAGCGGCACTCGCGAAGGAAGGCAAGGGGGCATGACCGAGTCGCCGTTGCCCGTGCTGCGGGCGGAGTACGACGCGATCGCGAAACGCCTCGACGCGGCGAGCCCCACGGATCGCGAAGCCGTGAAGCGGGAGATCATCGCGTTCTTCAAGTCGGTGGACGGGATGATCGGCGATCTGGGCCAGCTCAAGGAAGACATTCGGGTGTTGGTGGACAAGTACAAGCAGCTGGCGGCCCCGACTGGCGAGGCCGCCCCGGAGTTCACCGGCGTCCGACCGGCGGTGCACGTCGATCACATCGGGGCGTCCACGTTCATCGAGAAGGGGTGGAGCCTGATCTCCCTCGGCGACCACGCCGGCGCGATCCAGGCCTTGCAGAAGGCGCTCCAGCTTTCCCCAGGCGAGACTCATGCGGAGTCGTTGCTCGGGTGGGCCCAGATGCTGCACGGGGAATACGACGACGCCTTGCAGACCTTTCAGAAGGTCCTGATGAAAGAGCCGGCGAACTCCCTGGCCCGCATCAACGTCGGCTTCATCTGCCTCAAGAAGCGGATCTTCGGGGAAGCGATCGAGCACCTCTCCAAGGCGATCCGTCTCGACAACGATAAGAAGGCCACGCTCTACGCGCACTTCTACCTCGGCCTGGTTTACCTGCATCGCGAGATGTACGAGGACGCGCAGACGTTTTTCCAAAAGACCCTGAAGCTCGGTCCCAATCTGATCGAGGCCTACTACGAGCTCGGCCGCTCGCACTGGTTCGCGGGGGAGCTGGAGCAAGCCAAGCGGGTCTGGGACGAAGGCTTCAAAGCGAACAAGTTCAATCCCTGGGGCAAGAAGTGTCAGGAGATGCTGGAGCTGGTGGCCCAGGGACAGGAGCCTCCGCGACCCTGACCTTCCTCGCCGTCCTGCTCCTGCAGGGCGGCCCTCCCATCGCGACATCCGTCGGCCGTGTTACGGTCATCGCCTGGCCGGGGCAGGTGGCTCTGGCGACGATGCTGGCCGACGCGGCGGATCGCGCGCCGCCGTTCCCCGACCTCGGGACGTCCCCGGCGCTGCCGATCCGCCTGATCGTGGCCCCCGATCGCGCGCGGTTCGATTCCATCACCCGGGGACGGTTGCCGTCGTGGAGCGCCGGAGCCGCCTACCCCGAGATGAACAGCATCGTGCTGCTCGCGGACCCTCGAGTCGATCGGGTCGAGGGCGCCCTGCGTCACGAGCTGGCCCACCTCGCCTTGCGTCGGCGGATCGGTCGTCGCGCCCCACTGTGGTTCGAGGAAGGATTCGCCGCCGTCGCCGCGGGGGAGTGGGACCGCCTCGATGTGTTGCGGCTGGACTGGCAGCTCGCCCGGGGGGTCCACATGGATCTCGATTCACTCGACCGGGCGTTGCGGGGCGACGCCACCGACGCCGGAGCCGCCTACGGCCTTGCGACGACCGCCGTGCTGCTGCTGCGCCGGTGGGGCGGGGACGCGGGACTCCGGCCGCTGATCGAGCGGCTCGCCACCGCGCCGACGTTCGAGCAGGCGCTGCGCGACACCTACCACCTGACGGGTGGTGACTTCGAGCAGCGCTGGCAGAAGGATCTCGCCGCGCGTTACGGCTGGCTGGGTTGGGCGCAATCGGTGGGCCTCTTCTGGGCCGCGGTCGGTGTGGTGCTGATCATCCTCGTACGGTTGCGGCGGCGCCGGGATGAGGTCCGCAAAGCACTCCTGGACCTGCCAAGTCCTTGACGCTGTTGGGATTGCGCGCTAGAATCCGCGCCCTATGCCTGAACAGAGCACGGTACGGGCCCGGTTGCGTTTCGGGCCGCGGAACTACGCCGGGTTGGCGGGTGGACTCGGGTGCGTGATCGTGGGTTACTGGCTGCTGCACGGGGGCTCGACCACCCTGGCGCCAATCCTGCTGGTGCTGGGGTACTGTGTGCTCATTCCACTTGGTTTAGCCCTGTAGCGCGAACGCAACGCGGTGTGGGCCGGGCGAATAGCTCAGCGGTTGAGAGCGCCTGCCTTACACGCAGGAAGTCGGGGGTTCGAATCCCTCTTCGCCCATTGGTGTACCCGAATGCAACGGAGGGTTGAACGCGTGAGCGTGCTACGACTGGTGGCTTTGCTCCTGTGCGGCGTCGCGGGCGCCGCGTCGGCCCAGCTGGCGGCGCCGGCACCCACGGAGAAGCTGCTGCTGTTGCCACTGCCGGTCGGGGCGGCCGGAGATTCCGCGGCGAGCGTCGCCGTCATGGACGCCACCAGGAACCGGGTATCCTCGATGGTGCGGTACAAAGTGTACGTAGTGCCCAAGACGAAACTGTGCGAGGCCCTCTCGGCTTCCGGGTTCCCGTGCGACGTACTGATGCCGCCGCAGCAGGGGGCCCAGTTGTCGAAGTTCCTCGGGGTTCCGTCGTACAACATTGGGCACTTCGCCCGCGCGGGCACCGCATTCACCGCGGACATACGCATCGTGTCGTCGACCGGGGCCGGATTCGCCGGCAGTTTTTCATCTCGCGCGGGAACTCCAGACGCGCTCGCCGAGTCGTTGGCGACGCGGATCTCGTCCATCGTACGGGCGGGGGAGTTCGCGCGGAACTGCAACGACCAGCGCTCTCGGGGAGCGAACGACAAAGCGCTGGCGGAGGCCAAGAAGGCGTTCCAGATCGAGCCCAACCTCGCGGGGGCGTGGCTCTGTGTGGGCACGGTGTACGAGGCCATGCACCTGCCGCCCGACAGCCTGATCACGGCGGCATTGCGGGCCCTGAAAGGGGATCCGGGGAACCTCGACGCCTGGGCGCGCATCGCCACCGCTCGCCTGCAGAAGGCGGACACCGCCGGGGCCTTCGACGCCTACGATTCACTCCTTGTGTACAACCCCACCGACCGCAATCTGACCATGGGGCTCGCGAAATTGCTGGAGCAGCACAAGGAGTACCAGCGCGCCGCGGACCTGTTGGCGCGAGGGCTTGCACAAAGTCCCGCCGATCAGCAGATGCGCGACATGCGGCGGCACATCTGCATCGAGGGCGAACTGTGGCACTGCGTGCTGGAACTGTTGAGCGCTGAGTTCGCTGGAGATACGTCGAAGCTCGCCGACACCACCGAGTTGAAACTAGCGCTGCTCGCAGCGCAGTCGGGCACCGACACGCTCGCATTCGTCAAGTACGCGCACGCCGCCACGAAGAAATACCCGAGGGAGGAGCGGTTCTGGAAACAGCTCGGGGCCGCGTTCGAGCTGGCGAACCAGCCGGACTCGGCCGTCGCGGCGTACAAACAGGCCCTCCAGATCAATCCGTCGGACGTGAACACCAGCCTGCTCATCGCCCGGACGATCGTGGACCACGCCGTGTGGGACACCAGCACCGCGGGCGCGTGCAAGGGTGACACGAGTTGCCTCGGCCGGCTGCGGCGGCCCTTTACCGACAAGGTGGACGTCGCATGGCCGTACCTCACGCCGGGCCTCGCGGCCAGCGATTCCATGGTGCGCCTCGCCGCGACCCTGATCACCTACAGCGGCGGGTCCAAACTCGCCCAGGCCGGCTCCTACGAGCGGGGCTATGCGTGGCTCGATCAAGCAATGACGCAGCTCGCGCCTCGCAATCCGGGCGACACGACGGGACCGCGTCAGGCCCTGCGCGTGCAGACCAGCTTCTGGTTCGGTGTGGCGTCGACGCTGTCCCTCGGTCCCGAGTACGGCGTGATGGTCAAGGAAAAGAGCTGCGAGCGGGCCAAGGCGGTCAGCGATCGGCTCCAGCGCAGCAAGCAGGCGCTGTTCCTGGGCGGGCGGCTCGCCCCGAGGGTGGCTGAACAGATGCTCGGCATCCTGGCTCAATACGAAGGGCAAATGCCCAAGGTGAAACAAGCGTTCAAGTGCACGAACTTCTAGGTCCGAGCCATTGAATTCGGGCCTCCGCCGGGCCTATATTCCGGCGCTCCGTTGCAGGGGGCTGTAGCTCAGCTGGTTAGAGTGCCGGTCTGTCACACCGGAGGTCGCGGGTTCGAGCCCCGTCAGCCCCGCCTGAACCCGCCTCGCGGGCTTGTTATCCGGCTCCGCCTGCTTCGGCAGGCGGGGCCGTCGTCTTTTTCGGAGACCGAGAACGCGTCTGTGGCCGCCGTGACGTTCCATCAACCGGTACTGGCCGCCGCTGTGCGAGCGTGGGCCGAGGACGGCCGACGCGCCGTCGATGCCACGGTCGGCGGGGGCGGCCATGCCGCTCTGCTGCGCGAGGCGGGGGCCGAGATCCTCGCCTGCGACCGGGATCCTGCGGCGCTCGACGCCGCGCACGCCCGGCTCGGCGATTCTGGGATCCGCTATCTGGGCGCGGCGTTCGGATCGCCCGAAGCGCTCGCCGCCGTGCGCGGGTTCCGGCCGGACCGGATTCTCCTCGATCTTGGCGTTTCATCCCACCAGCTCGATGCGGGCGAGCGGGGATTCACCTTCCGCCCCGCGGCCCCGCTCGACATGCGGATGACTCCGGCTGCTCGGGGTGGGGCAAGCGCCGCCGACCTGTTGAATACCCTCCCGGAGTCCGAGCTCGCCCGGGTGTTCACCGAGTACGGCGACGAGCCACCCGCGCGTGGGCGCCGGCTGGCGCGCGTCATCGTGCGGCGCCGCCTGCGCGCGCCGTTTGCCCTGAGCGACGATCTGGTCAATGCGATCCGCGAAGTACTCGGTCCACAATCGGGACCGTCGGAATTCGCCCGGCTGTTCCAGGCCGTTCGGATCGCGGTGAACGAGGAGCTCGATCAGCTGCGCACGGCGCTCCCGGCGTTGCGCGACGCCCTGACGCCCGGTGGCCGGCTCGGCGTGATCACCTACCACTCGGGGGAAGACCGGATCGTGAAGCACGCGTTCCGGGAATGGAGCAGGGACTGCGTGTGCCCGCCGCGCCAGCCGGTGTGCAACTGCCGGGGCCACGCGCTGGGCTCGGTACTCACCCGGCGCGCCGTGACGCCGGACGCCGTGGAGATCGCGGGCAATCCGCGCGCGCGGTCGGCCAAGTTCCGTGCCTTCGAGACCGCCGGAGGTCCAGGTGGCCCTTAAGGGGCGGCATTGGCTGATGCTCTGGCTCCTCGCGGTGCTGGGAGCGTTGTCGCTCGTCGTCTGGCGTCAGACCGACGCGATCCGCATCGCGCGCGCCCTGGAGCAGACCCGGGCCGAGCGGACGGAGTTGGAAGGCAAGCGCACGGATCTGGTGCGGCGGATCCGCGCCGCCGAGAGTCGGGGCGCGCTGGTACCGCGTGTCCAATCCCGCCTCGGACTGCGCCAGGCGGCGGACAGCGAGATCATCTTTCTCCAGATGCCACGCGACTCGGAAGGGACGCGCTGACGCATGGCGAAGCCCGCCACCCGGCTACAGGTCGTCCAGATCGCGATGCTGGGCGGTTTGCTCGCCGTGCTCGCGCGCTCGGCGCAGGTGCAGTTGCTGCAAGGAGGGCGCTGGGCGGCGGAGGCCCGGCAGCAACGCACCGAGCGGGTCGTGCTCGACGCGCGACGCGGCACGCTGTTCGACCGTCATGGAACTCCCCTGGCGTTGACCCAAGAGACCTATCACGTCGGCGTGGCCGCCAACGAGCTGCGCGATCCCGCGCAGGACGCCGTCGCGATCGCGCGCGCGCTCCGGCTGTCGCCGGTGACGGTCCGCGCGGCGCTGCGCAAGCGTTACGCCTATTTCTTCGGACCGTTCAGCGCGATCGAGGTGCAGGACATCCGCGCGCTCCACGGCGTTCATCTCGAGTCGGTGCTGCGGCGGTTCTATCCGGATCCCGCATTCGCCCGCGCCGTCATCGGGAGCGTCGGGACGGATGGTCACGGGGCGTCGGGGCTCGAGAAGGGACTCGACAGCCTGTTGGCCGGCACCCCCGGCGCCGCGGTGGTGCTGAAAGACCGCGCCGGGCGCGCCTATGAATCGCCGTCGCGGTTGATCGAAGCGCCGATCGCCGGTGGCGACGTGGTGCTGACGCTCGATGCCGAGCTGCAGGAGATCGCCCAGCGCGCCCTGGGCCAGGCGCTCCATCAGATGGATGCCGACGGTGGTGACGTGCTGATGCTCGATCCGGGGAGCGGCGAGATCCTGGCGGTCGCATCGTTGCGCCGCGACGGCTCGACGCCACCGTCGGCCTTTGTCGAGACCTTCGAACCGGGCTCGCTCGCCAAGATATTCGCCGCGGCGGCACTGCTTGCCCACAATCGCGTAGCCCCCACCGATCGGGTGTCGGGCGAGCGGGGGAAGTACAAGCTCCCGTACGGGCGGCTGCTCGTGGACGATCACCCGATGGGCTCGCTCACGCTCGCGGACGCCATCCGCGTTTCGTCCAACATCGGCGTAGCGAAATTCGCCGCGCGGTTGACCCCCGCCGAGCAGTATCGCACGCTACGCGACTTCGGTCTCGGAACTCCCACCACCATCGAGTATCCGGCCGAATCGCCGGGCCGTCTGCGGTTGCCCGTGGAATGGTCCGGGACGAGCGCGGTCAGTCTGGCGATCGGGTATGAGGTGGCCGTCACGCCGCTGCAGGTCGCGGCCGCCTATGCGGCGATCGCCAACGCGGGTGTGTTGCTTCGCCCGACGCTGGTCCGGGAAGTCCGGAGCCCTGACGGCGAGCCGCTGTACCGCCACCGTCCCGAGCCGGTGCGGCGCGTCGTCACGCCCGTGGTCGCGGAGCAGCTGCGGAAACTGCTGGGCGGAGTGATGGCGGCGGGAGGGACCGGCGCGGAGGCGAACCTCACGAACTTCCAGCTTGCCGCCAAGACGGGCACGGCTCGGCGGGTCGTTGGTGGACGCTACGCGCCGGGTGAATACACCGCGTCCTTCGCCGCGCTGTTCCCCGGAGATGATCCGCAGCTCGTGGTGGTCGTGAAGATCGACAACCCCCACAAGGGCAGCTACTTCGCGGCGCAGACGGCGGCCCCCGTCACCCGCTCCATGCTGGAGCAGGCGCTGGCGGCTCGTTCGGTGGCCCTGGATCGCGCGCGATTTTCGACCGTGCCCGCCGCGGCGCCCCCGCAGCAAGCGGAGGATGACGGCGGGCTGGTGCCCTATGTCGTGACCTGGCCGTTTCGGCCGGACTCCTCGGCGGACACCCTCCGCCGTGCCGTGCCGGACGTGGCCGGACGCAACTTGCGGGAAGCCGTGCGGGTATTGCACCGGCGAGGGTTCCGGGTGGTCCTCAAAGGCTGGGGAACGGCCGACCGGACCTGGCCCGCCGCCGGTGTCTCGGCTCCGGCAGGCACGCTGGTCACCCTGTTCGCGGATGAGCGGCCATGACCGGTCTCACCGCGATCAGGGAAGCCCTGCAGACGGCGGGTTTTCTGGTCGACGCGCCCGCCAACCTGCCCGCGTCGCTGTCGGGTCTCACGGCCGATACCCGACGACTGACACCCGGAATGCTCTACTGCGCGGTGCGGGGGACGGTGGAGGACGGGCACCGTTACGTCGCCCTGGCCGCCGAGCGAGGTGCCGCGGCCGCCCTGGTGGAAGAGCGCCAGCCGGTGGCGATTCCTCAGCTCCTTGTGAAGGACGGCCGGCGCGCCGCCGCCATCGCGGCGGAAACCTGGTACGACCGTCCGGCCGCCAAGCTGGATCTGATCGGCGTCACGGGGACCAACGGCAAGAGCACCAGTGTGACCCTCGCCCGTCACGTCCTGATGCCGCTCCTTCCCATGGGTTCGATCGGCACTCTGGGGGCGATCGGCCCGAGCGGAGCGCCTGTGGAAAGCGAGGCGGGAAACCTGACCACGCCCGGGCCGATCGATCTCCAGGCGACGCTCGCCGCGTTGGTGGCGGCCGGCGCGCGCGGTGCCGCCATGGAAGTTTCTTCGCATAGCCTCGACCAGGGGCGGGTCGAGCGGCTTGTGTTTCGGGTTGCCGTTTTCACCAACCTGACGCGTGACCACCTCGACTATCACAAGACTTTCGAGGAGTACTTCCGCGCCAAGGCGAAGCTGCTCACCTATCTCGGCCCGGACGGCCTCGAAATTGTGAACGCGGACGATCCCGCCTGGGGACGCCTGCGCCGCACGCATCGCCGGGTGACGTTCGGGGAGTCGGGTGGCGAGGTCACAGCCCGGGGCGTGACGACCGACGCCACGGGCGCCCGGTTCGATCTGGTCACGCCGACGGGGTCGGCGGAGGTGCGCCTGCCGTTGCTCGGGCGATTCAACGTGGCCAATTCCCTCGGCGTGGCGGCGACGGCGTGGGGGATGGGGCTCGATGTCGCGGCGATCGCCGAGCGGCTCGGGACGGCGCCACAAGTGCCAGGTCGCATGGAGCGGATCGCGTCCAGCCCGTGCACGGTGCTGCGCGACTACGCACATACGCCGGACGCCCTCCAGCGGGCGCTGGAGGCCGTACGACCGCTCACCCAGCGCGTCGGCGCGGAGCCCGGGCGGGTGATCGTCGTGTTCGGCGCCGGCGGGGACCGCGATCGCGGCAAGCGTGCCCCGATGGGCGAGATCGCCGTGCGCCTGGCCGATATCGCCATCGCGACTTCCGACAATCCCCGGACGGAGGATCCCGAGGGTATTCTCGACGATGTCGAGGCGGGGATGCAGGGCCGGCCGCACGAGCGGGAGGTCGACCGGCGCCGGGCCTTGGCCCGGGCGCTCTCCCTCGCCCGGCGAGGGGACACGATCCTCCTCGCCGGGAAGGGACACGAGACCTACCAGGTCGTCGGCACGGAGAAGCAGCCGTTCGACGAGCGGACGATCGTGCGGGAGCTGGGCGCCTCATGAGCGGCGCTTCCGGGTGGTCGAGCGAGCTGGTCGCGGCGGCGCTCGGCGTCCCGGCGCCCGCGAGGCTCTCGTTCTCCGGCATCTCGACCGACACCCGGAAGATCACGACCGACGGGGAAGGGAGCGGTTCTCTGTTCGTCGCGCTGCAGGGCGAGCGCTACGACGCTCACGCGTTCCTGGGCGAGGCGAAGCGCGGCGGCGCCACGGCGGCCGTCGTCCGGCGGGGGACCGCTGCGGTGGCCGGGCTGCCGTTTTTCGAGGTGGAGGACACGCTCGAGGCACTCGGCCGGCTCGCGCACGCCCGTCGACTCCGGCTCCCTCAGGGAAGCCCGGTGATTGCCATCACCGGATCGAGCGGGAAGACGAGCACCAAGGAGATGATTCGCGCCGCGCTGGCCACGCGGTACCGGGTGCACGCGACGACCGGCAACCTGAACAATCGCGTCGGTGTTCCGCTCACGATTCTCTCGGCTCCCGACGACACCAACGCGCTCGTCGTGGAAGCGGGAGCGTCGCTCCCCGGGGAAATCGCCCTCCTCCGCGACATCATCGCCCCGACGGTGTCCGTGATCACCAACGTCGGCCACGCCCATCTCGAGGGATTCGGATCTCTCGAAGGCGTCATGCGGGAGAAGCTGGCGCTCGCCGAGGGCGTCCCGGTGGCGATCGTCGGGACCGAGCCACCGACCCTCGCGCAGGAAGCGCGGCGGCGCACCCGAACGGTGGTGGCCGGCGCCGGCCCTGGCGCGGAAGTGCATCCCCATGCCGCGGAGCTGGACGATGCCGGGCACGCGGTGATCCGCTGGATGGGCGCTCGGGTCTCGCTCCCCGTCGTGGGATTTCACCAGATCGACAACGCCATGCTGGCCGTGGCCGCCGCGCGGGAAGCGGGAATCGCCCCGGCGGAGGCCCTGGCCGCGCTGTCGGGGGTGACCCTGCCGGGGGGACGGGGAGCGGTGCGCCAGATCGGCGATCTCACCGTGCTCGACGACACCTATAACGCCAACCCCAGCTCCCTGCGTCGGGCGGTGGAATTGGCGAGCTGGCTCGCCCGCCGCCGGGGCCGGCCCCTGGCGGTCGTGGTGGGGACGATGTTGGAGTTAGGACCGGAGAGTGACAAATTGCACGCCGCGGCGGCGGCCGACATCGTCGCCCGGGAGCCCGCCGTCATCGGGGCGGTCGGGGCGTTCGAGGCGGCGTTCGAGCCATATCGCGAGCGTCTGGGGGATCGACTGGTCGTCGCGCGGGATGCCGAAGAGCTGGGCCCGAAGCTCGCGGCGATCCTGCAGGGCCACGAGGTCGTGCTGTTCAAGGCGTCGCGCGGAGTCGCGCTGGAGCGCGCGCTCCGTCACCTCACCTGAGCGAGGGAACGGGAACCGACGTGCTCTATCACTGGCTGGCGCCGCTCGCGAAGCAGTACCTCGTCTTCAATCTCTTCAACTACATCACCTTTCGGGCCGCGGGCGCGTCCGTCACCGCGCTGATCCTGGCGTTCGTCATGGGTCCGCGGCTGATCGCTCGGCTGCGCGCGCTGAACGTCGGCCAGATCGTGCGGGCGGAAGGGCCGGCCAGCCACCAGAGCAAACGCGGCACGCCCACCATGGGCGGGATCATCATCATCCTGGCTACGGTGGTCCCCACGTTGTTGTTCGCCAGGCTGGACAGCCAGTACGTGGTCGTCGCGGTGGTGGCCATCCTGTGGATGGGCGCGATCGGGTTTCTCGACGACTATCTGAAGATCGTCCGGGCCAAGTCCCAGGGCCTCGTGGCGCGGTGGAAACTCGCGGGGCAGGTGAGTTTCGGAATCGGCCTCGGCTTGTCGTTGCTGCTGTGGCCGGTCAGCAAGACCCTGCCGGCGGCGTCCACGCAGCTGCCGTTGTTCAAGTACATCCTGCTGCCCTTCTGGCCCCCGCTCTACCTCGTCTTTGTCACGTTCGTCGTCACCGCGAGCTCCAACGCCGTCAACCTGACCGACGGGCTCGACGGGCTCGCCGCCGGTCTCACGGCCATCGCCGCTGGAACATTCGCCGTGCTGGCCTATCTGTTCGGGCGTTCCGACGTTTCCCGGTACCTCGGGGTGTATTTCCTGAGCGGCGCGGGGGAGCTCACCATCTTCTGTGCCGCCCTCGCCGGGGCTTCCCTCGGATTTCTCTGGTTCAACGCGCATCCCGCGGAGGTCTTCATGGGGGACACCGGCTCGCTCGCGATCGGGGGAGCGTTGGGGACCGTGGCGATCCTCTTGAAAGCCGAGTTTCTGTTGCTCATCGCCGGGGGGATGTTCGCCGCCGAGACGCTGTCGGTGCTGATCCAGGTTTCCACCTACCGCTGGCACAAGCGGCGTCGGGGGAAGGAGTACGCCGATGCGCATCGGGTATTCCGAATGGCGCCGCTCCACCATCATTTCGAGAAGCTTGGCTGGGCGGAGCCGCAGGTCGTCACCCGCTTCTACATCCTCGGGTTTTTGTGCGCCATGGTGGCGTTGGCCACCTTGAAGATTCGGTGATTCCAGACAACTGGCGGCGCGGCGCCGTGGCGGTGGTCGGTTTGGGGAAGAGCGGCGTCGCGGCGACCCGGCTGCTCGCCCGCGCGGGGGTGCGGGTGTACGCCAGCGACGCTTCGACCCACCCGTATGCGGGCGATGCGCTCGCGGCGCTGCGCGTGCTGCCGGGGGTGAGCGTGGATACCGGGCGCCACGATCTCGCCAAGATCCGCGCCGCCACCGCGGTGGTGGTGTCGCCGGGCGTCCCGCCGGAAGCGGAAGCGCTCGTCGCGGCCCGAGAAGCCGGGGTGCCCATTTTCTCGGAGCTGGAGCTCGGTTTTCGCGAGCTGCGCGGGACCCGATGCATCGCCATAACCGGCACGAACGGCAAGACGACCACCACGGCGCTCGTCGCCCATCTTCTGCAAGAGGCGGGATTGCGGGCGGAGCCGGCCGGCAATATCGGGCGTCCGCTTTCGGACGTCGCGCTGGCCAGCGAACGCCCCGAGTGGCTCGCCGTGGAGGTGTCCTCGTTTCAGCTGCATGACAGCCCGGGATTCGCCCCCAACATCGGCATCCTCACCAACCTGGCGCCCGACCACCTCGATCGGTATCCGAGCGTCGCCGCCTACTACGCGGACAAACAGCTGCTGTTCCGGAACGCGACGCATCGGGACACGTGGGTGGTCAACGCGGATGACCCGGCGGTACTCGCGATGACGGAGACCGTCGCAGGGGCCAAGCTTCGTTTTTCGCTCACCACGGCCGCCGACGCCTGGTACGACCGGAGCACGCGTTCACTCCGCCTGGGCGGGTTCGCGCTGGCGGGGCGGGACACCCTGCAGCTCCTGGGCGACCACAACGTCGCCAATGCCTTGGCGGCCGCGCTTGCGGTGCAACAGGCCGGGGTGGACGTCGCGCGACTGGCTCGTGGCCTTGCCACCTTCCGAGCCCTGCCGCATCGCCTCGAGCCGGTCGGGGAGGTCGGCGGGGTGCGGTTCATCAACGATTCGAAGGCCACGAACATCGCCTCGACCGTCGTCGCGATCGAGGCGATGGACCGTCCCTTCGTCCTGCTGCTCGGCGGCCGGCACAAAGGGGAGCCATACACCCGCCTCGCGCCGTTGCTCGCTCCTCGCTGCCGCCTCGTCGTCGCCTACGGTGAAGCGGGCCCCCTCGTCGCTCACGACCTCGAGGGACGGGTCCCGATCGAGCGGGGCACGACCTTCGAGGATGTGGTGGCGCGGGCGCGGACGGCAGCCCGACCCGGCGACGCCGTCCTCTTGTCCCCGGCCTGCTCGAGTTACGACATGTTCAAGAACTACGAGGAGCGCGGGGCCGCATTCCGCCGCCTCGCCGGCGCGCCGTGAGCGACCGCCGCTGGGAGGTCCGCCTGCTCGCCGTGATCGCGATGGTGCTCTCGGTCTTCGGGCTCGTCGCCGTGTACGGCGCCTCCAGTCTCGTGACCAATCGCGGGATCGAGGTGGGGGCCGGTTTCGCCGTGCGACAGGGAATCGGCGTGCTCCTGGGCGGCGTGCTCGCCACCATCGTGGCGCGAGTGGACTACCATGTGTGGCAGCGCTGGGCGTGGCCGATGCTGGGAATCGTCGCGGCGCTGCTGCTCATCCCCCTGCTGCCGTTCACCTATCGGATCGCACCGGTGATCAACGGCGCGCGGCGCTGGGTAAACCTCGGTTTCCTCACCGTGCAGCCTTCAGAGCTGGCCAAATTGGCGCTGGTCGTCTGGACGGCGATGCTCGCAGCCAAGAAGGGGGATGACATCCGTACGTTGAAGCGCGGCCTCGTGCCCGTGCTCGTCGTGGTGCTTCCCGTCATCGGGCTGGTGTTTCTCGAGCCGAACCTTTCGATGGCGTTACTCATCACCATGCTGGTGGGGACGGTGCTGTTCGCGGCCGGCGCCAGAATCGGGCACTTCCTGGTGCTGAGCATCGCGGCCGCGCCGCTCGTGTTCGGCGCGGTGGCCACCGCGCAGTACCGCCTGGCCCGCGTGCTCACGTTCCTCAACTCGGGGACCGCTCCCACGGAAGCGAGCTGGCAGGTCCACCAGTCCCTCGTGGGGATCGGGACCGGACAACTGTTCGGCGTCGGCATCGGCCAGGGGCAACAGAAGCTCGGGTACCTGCCGTATGCCTACTCGGATTTCATCTTCTCCACGATCGCCGAGGAGTGGGGGTTCCTGGGAGTCCTGACCATCATCGTCCTGTTCGCGGCTTTCGTCTGGGTGGGGTTCCGAATCGCCCGGACCGCCCGGGATCCCTTCGGTCAGTTGCTCGCCGGCGGGGTCACGGCGCTAATCGGCGCGTCCGCAGTGCTGCACGTCGGCGTCAATCTCGCCGTGCTGCCTGCCACCGGAATCACCCTGCCGTTCGTGTCCTACGGTCGCTCGAGCCTGTTGGTCTCTCTCGTGGTGACCGGCGTGCTGGCGTCTATCGCCCAGGGCCGAGGAGGGGGCGCTGGCGGGACGGCGAATTCTGGAGCCGCTGAGCGCGGCTCGAGGCCCTCGAAAGCGGTCGCGTGAACGTTCTGCTTGCTGGAGGAGGGACGGGCGGGCACCTGATTCCGGCACTGGCGCTGGCCCGGGAGTTGAACCGAGTTCGTCCCGATCTGGACGTGGTACTGGTCGGAGCTGAACGCGGGCTCGAAGCCCAGGTGCTTCCCCGGTATCCCTTCCGTCACCATCTGCTGCCGATCGAGCCGATCTACCGCCACCAATGGTGGCGCAACCTCCGCTGGCCCCTGATCGCCGGGCGAGTGTGGCGGGCGGTGGGGCGCGTGCTGGAACAGGAACACCCCGCCCTCGTGATCGGGACCGGGGGGTATGCCGCGGGGCCCGTCGTGTGGCGTGCACAACGGCGCCGACTTCCCACGGTTTTGCAGGAGCAGAATGCGTTTCCCGGCCTGACGACGCGTTGGCTCGCTCACACGGCGCGACAGATCCACCTCGGCTTCCCGGAGGCTCGGTCGCGGCTCGATCCCGGGCGCGCCACCCAGGTGTTCGCGCTGGGGAATCCGATTCAGCCGCCAGAGGCCGGCGACCGCTCGGCGGTTACCCGGGCGCTCGGGCTCAATCCTGATCGTCCGACTGTGCTCGTGTTCGGGGGCAGTCAGGGTGCGCGAGCCCTGAACGAGGCCGTCGCGGGGATCTTGAGGAGCGGAAGCGCGGGGCCGATCTCGAGCGCGAATCTGTTATGGGGAGTCGGGTCGAGTCACGTGGAGCAGTGGGGCTCGCTCGCCGTTCCGGGCCGTGTGGTGGTCCGGGGCTTCTTCGATCCGATGGGGGAGGCATACGCTGCCGCCGATCTCGTCGTCTGCCGGGCCGGCGCCATGACCACGGCCGAGCTGTGCGCGTGGGGGAAAGCGAGCATCCTGGTGCCGCTACCAACCGCTGCCGCGGATCACCAGAGCGTGAACGCCCGCGCTCTTGCGGACGCTGGTGCCGCCGTGCTGTTGCCCGAGGCCCAGCTCGATGCGCGGGTGTTGGCCACCGAAATCGGTATCCTGCTCAGCGACACGAGTCGCCGGGCGACACTATCCGCACGTGCCCGGGAGCGGGGACACCCCAACGCAGCATCAGAAATAGTGTCGAAAATTTTGACACTAGTCAGCTAACCGTAAGCTCTTTCGCAAGTTTGGGGATTTTCCTATATTAGGCCCCCACAGATGACCTTATTTGCACCCGGCGACCCGCGCCCGGTCCACTTCATGGGCATAGGCGGAGCAGGGATGAGTGCTCTGGCGTTGTTGGCCAGGCGGCGGGGGGTGCACGTAACTGGTTGCGATACAGAGCCTTCGGGGGCAGCCGATCTGGCAGCCTTGGGGGTCCCCGTTTGGCGGGGCCACGACCCGGCGCATGTGGCAGGTGCCCGGGCGATTGTGGTTACGGCGGCCGTCGCGAGGGACCACCCTGAGCTTGAGGGCGCCCGGGCGGCTGGCGTCGCCGTGGTGCGCCGGGCTGATGCGCTGGGAGAGGTGGTCTCCGCCGCCGGCTCCACGCTCGTCGCCGTTGCCGGAACGCACGGCAAGACGACGACGACGGTCATGACCACCGAGGCCCTCGTCGCCGCCGGCCGGGACCCGACCGGGTTGGTGGGGGGGCGCGTGGCGCATTGGAACGGCAACGCACGCATCGGCGCTCCCGATCTGTATGTGGTCGAGGCCGATGAGTACGACCAGGCGTTCCTGTCGCTCGAGCCGACGATCGCCCTCGTGACGAACGTCGAAGCCGATCATCTCGAGTGCTACGGGGGGAGCGTCGCGGCGCTGGAGTCAGCGTTCGTGCAATTCGCCGGACGCGCCAGTCGGGTGATCGTCGGCGCGGACGATACGGCGGGAGGGGCCCAGCGAGTCGCCGCGCGGCTGAACGTGCCGGTGTGGCGGGTAGGTTCGGAGCCTTCGGCCGATGTGCGGATTCGGGAGACGGTGCTCGGCCCCGAAGGATCCCGGGCGCAGGTGGAATTGCCCGGCGGTGTGGCCGTGGCCGTCGCGCTGCGAGTGCCGGGGATGCACAATGTGCGCAACGCCGCCATGGCCCTCGCGGCGGTCCGCGCGATCGGTGGCGATGTGACGCGAGCCGCCGCGGGATTGGCGAGCTTCGCGGGGGTGGCCCGACGGTTCCAGCGGGTGGGTGAGGCGGCCGCCGTGACGGTGGTGGACGATTATGCGCATCACCCGACGGAGGTCCGGGCCACGCTCGCGGCGGCACGACAGGCGTTTCCCGGTCGGCGGTTGGTGGCGGTTTTTCAGCCGCACCTGTACAGCCGCACCGCGATGCACGGCGAGGCGTTGGGCACGGCGTTAGCCGCGGCCGATCTCGTGATCGTGGCGCCGATCTATGGCGCGCGCGAGCAACCGCTCCCCGGGGTGACGGCGGACCTGGTTCTCCGTGCGGCGACCCAGGCCGGGGCCATGGCTGTCCTCGTGGCGGAGCGGGCAGGGCTCACGGCCGCGGTCGCCGAGCGCGTGCGGCCGGGTGACGTCGTGTTCACCCTCGGCGCGGGTGATGTGACGCGGGTCGGGCCGGAGCTGCTGGAGCGCCTGGTCAAGCCGGAAGGCGGCAAGCGGGTGCGAGCATGAGCGGGGTTCGCAGTGCATGGGGAGGCGAGAGACGAGCGCGGGTCCTTTGGGGGGCCGGGATCGTCGCGGTGGTCGTCGCCGGATGGCTGGTTGCGCCGAGGCTGTTGCGCCGGGTGACGTTCTTCCACGTCCGGCAGATCGAGCTGGTCGGAGTTCGTTACCTTTCGCCGGATGCGGTGATCACTGCCCTGCGGTTGCGGCCTGATGCCAGCGTGTTTGACGAGACGGCCCCCCTGGCCGCCCGGGTGCGCGAGCTACGGGGGATCGCGGATGCCCGCGTCGAGCGGCGGCTGCCGGCGGCGCTGCAGGTGATCGTGCGCGAGGTGGAGCCGGTGGCGTTCGTCGCCGGAGCCGGCGGTCG
>Ga0335083_10001820_pt1 | contig 28928 bp, 25 predicted proteins | sample Lox_Sample_42_FD_206716 | JGI IMG/M metagenome (GOLD analysis project Ga0335083, IMG submission 206716) | Soil microbial communities from Loxahatchee National Wildlife Refuge, Florida, United States - Lox_Sample_4.2 | ecosystem: Environmental > Terrestrial > Soil > Wetlands | place: USA...
ATTCCGGGCGCTCCGCTTCCGGTAAATCGTCGTCCGTGAAGCGATGGTATTTTAAGTAGTGCGCAAGTTTTCCCGGCGTGCCGCCATCGTACAAATCGATTTCCGACTGGCCGTCGTGAAACGTCATCGCCACGGTATAAATCGCCAGCATGGTAAATAGCGACATCAACACCGGCCGATACCAGCGCGGGTGATCAAACGCGATGATAAACGTAACCAGGTACAGCGACAGCGGCACAACCCACAAAAACGGCATCACGGCCACGTCGGTGCATACGTGGTTGGTAATGGCCAGCAATGCGACCGAAGCGAATGCCGGCAGCACCAGCCACAACATCCGCCCCAACACCGTCGGCGAGGAGAAAGTTTCCGCTTTCGCCGCAGTCGACGGCGCAGCTTGATTGGGTAAATCCATCACCACAGGATTGGCGCTGTGCAAATCGGTTACGTTCGGATCGGTCGAAACACGATCCGCGCAGCGCAATGCCCACCCGATATAGATTGCCGCACAACCGCACAACGCCGCATATAAATAAAATCCGCACGACCAAAAAGTCGCCTGGTCATGCACTGCCCAAATCCGTTCGAAAAAAAACGGATAACTCAACAACGCCAACAGCGAGCCCACGTTCGATAGCGCATACAACCGGTACGGAATGCGGCCAGGGTACGCCCGGGCAAACCAGGCTTGAATTAACGGACCCGTCGACGATAACACGAAAAAAGGCAACCCCACGCTCACTGCCAGCAACACCAATATGTGCCGTACGGGTTCCAGGCTATCAGTCGGTTTCCACGCATCGCTGGGGACCACACGCAGGAACACCAACGCCAACACCATCAATACCAAGTGAACTAACGCCTGTTGCTTGGGTCGCAACCACATTTGGCTGAAATGCGCATAGGCGTAACCGCCGAACAACAGCGTTTGGAAAAACAACAAACACGTGGTCCACACGGCCGGCGTGCCACCGAACCAGGGCAATATATACTTGCTGACTAGCGGTTCAATTTGAAACAGCAAAAACGCGCTCACAAATATGGTGGCCGCAAAATTCACGGCAAGCCAAACGCTGCGCGTAGATCTGCTCATAACTAAAATGCTCGGCGAACAAAGGCGCTTACTAGGAGAAGTGCGTCAACAGGAAGGAATCTCGGCGGGCAATGAAACCACCAGAGAATAACGCGCCCCCGGACCGCAAGCAATTCGACCCGTTTCAATTTAAGCAGGACCGTTTGAGCTCTAAGCACACGCGGGTTTGGCCAACACGGCTTCCGGGGGATCGCCTTCTTTCAATAATCGTACCACAACCCATAACCGATCAACTGCTGGCTGTCTTGGAAAAATTGGCCGTAAATCGTCGGGCCAGTTTGGTAGAAGAAGCCCGTGCGAACCATCTGCCCACCGTGCATCGGCCGCCATTGCCAGCCAGTTTCGACGGTGAGCGGACCGCCCCAATTGTTTTCTTGTTTGAGATAGGCATTGATGTCGAAAAATGGCGCGCCGTGCCAGCCGCGAACGACCGGGTTGTATTCGATGCCAAACTGAATGGCCCAGGGCTTGCTGCCCCCCTCGGCGAAATAGGCCCATTCAAATTCGCTATAGATACGCAAATCGGGCGTGATGAAGTACCCGTGCCCCCAGACAATGGCATTGCGGCTGTAATTGATGCGCATGAACGTGGGGTGCTTCAGCTCATATTCATCGCCGATATGAGCGCTCGTGTGGTACCACGCAATTTTCATTTGATAATCGCCCCAGCCATACGTGACGGGAAAGCCGATGCGAAAATCGTAAGCATCCACGTCGCTATTTTGCGTTAAATCCTGACGGATGAAAGCCGCTCCTTCCACATCCGCCTGCCAGCCCTGCGGACGAAAATCGGCAGTGTCGCCGTAACGCAATAATCCCACGCGACCACCCACCGTGCCGTCCAGCTTCGTGTCCACGCCGGTGTCGCTGGCAAGTACGCCGCCAATCCGCGGCTCTTTTGGTCCGGCCAGGTCGGAATGCCAAATCAATCCGTCCGGCATCAGCTGCCAACTCCACGGTTCGTCGCAGTGGTCATAGCCTTCAGGCACGACCGCGCCGGGAGGCAGCGACGGCGCTTCAATGGTGTTGTACGCCACGGGCGACGCGCCGGAATGCGGGGCGTCAAGCAACTGAAACTGCTGACCGGGTTGATAAACCGCTTGGCTTGCCCCACTTGGAGAGGTGGCCATCGGCGCAGGCCCATCGAGAATATACACCGACTGACGTTGATCGTCGTAAGCTGTGCGCGGCACCGCCGGAAGCGGACTGATGCCGTAAATATTCCCAGCGAATGTTGCCGGCTGCGGCGGCGGAATATCGCCTTCGACGCCCTGAGCAACTGAAACTCCACAGACGGCAATCACGCCGTACGTGAACAGTGCTACGAAGACGCACCACTGATCGAAATCAGTTTGCCGGAATCGATTCATAAATTCGCCAAATGCGACAAGCCGAACGGCCCTGAGAAAAGCAGGGTAGTGTACCGCAGCCCCACCGCACTGCCCAGGCCGATTTGCACCGCGATAATGGCAAGCCCGTCAAGCACTTAGGTCAGCCGGCCAATCGACTTTTCGCCGGCCGGAATCTACAATCTACTCGCGCAACGCGAACGATCAACTCACCAACTGCATCGCAATCTTATCGCCGCCGATGCATATCCGCGGCTGGCAAAATGGTTCTTCTCGAATTCAGTGTATCGCCGCTCGGTGCTGGAGAAAGCGTCAGCTCCGCCGTGGCAAAATGTTTGGAACTGGTAGAGCAATCAGGGCTCGACTATCAACTGCACGCCATGGGCACGCTCGTCGAAGGCGATCTGAACGCGGTCCTGGATCTCCTGCGCCGCTGCATCGAAACCGTGGCGGCTGACTATCCGCGCGTTTCCTGCACCGCCAAACTTGACGTGCGACGCGGTCACAGCGGCCGCTTGCAAGCCAAAATCGCCAGCGTCGAACGACGCCTCGGCCGTCCCTTGAAAAAAACTCCGGGAGCTTGATCTATGCCCGCCACTCAACTGGAAGCAATTTTGGGGCGCATTCCCAGCGGGCTGTTTATTCTCACCATCGCGCACGAAGGCAACGAAACCGGCATGCTCGCCAGTTGGGTCATGCAGGCCGGCTTCGATCCGCCGATGGTTACCGTGGCCGTCAAACAAGGCCGCTATGTGGCCCAGTGGTTATCCGCCAACGAATCCTTTGTGCTGAATTTGCTGCGCGACGATCAAAAGTCGCTCCTCAGCCATTTCGGCCACGGCTTCGAGCCCGGCACACCCGCCTTCACCGGCTTAAAAGTGCATCGCACTTCCGGCAATCTGCCCGCGCTAACCGACGCCTTGGGACACTTGGAGTGCCGCCCAAAAACGTACTTCGATTCCGGCGATCACCGTATTTTTCTGGCCCAAGTGCTCGCTGGCCACTTGGCGGCCGATGGTCAGCCCTACGTGCATATCCGTAAAAATGGCCTGCGATACTAGGTTTTTGGCCATTGCCTAAGTTTCGAGCCGCTAACTTTCACTGCTGCGTCGCTCTATAATCTGTAGTTTGCTGCCCGATCTTCACGAGAATTTTCTTCGCATGAGCACTTCTCTATTGCCGATGTTGGTCGACGAACTGCGGGAAGTCGTGGGCGTCGACGGCGTCCTTTCCGCCCATGCCGATCTCGTGGTTTACGAATGCGACGGCTTCGTCATCGAAAAAAACAGCCCCGACGTCGTTGTGTTTCCACGCACAGCACTGCAAGTGTCCGAAGTGGTAAAGTTGGCCAACAAGCATCGCGTTCCGTTTGTGCCTCGCGGCGCCGGAACCAGTTTGGCCGGCGGCTGCTTGCCCGTGGGCGGCGGCATCATGATCGTCCTGACACGGATGAAAGCCATTGAAGAAATCAATCTTCGCGATCGTTACGCGGTGGTCCAGCCGGGCGTGGTCAATGCCTGGTTGAATCTGGCCCTGAAAGGGCAGGGTTACCACTACGCGCCAGATCCTTCCAGCCAAGGCGCCTGCACCATTGGCGGAAATGTGGCCACCAATAGCGGCGGCCCGCACACGCTAAAATACGGCGTCACGGTCAATCACGTGCTGGGCTTGGAGGCGGTATTGCCCGATGGCCGCATCGTGCAGTTCGGAGGGCCCAGCGACGATCCACTCGGCCTGGACATCGTTGGCACGCTCGTCGGCAGCGAGGGAACCTTGGCCATTGTCACGAAAGTATGGGTGCGCCTGACGCGCAATCCGCAAGGGGTTCGCACGCTGCTATGCATTTACGATTCCGTCGACGACGCCACCAACACCATTAGCGAAATCATCGGCGCCGGCATCATTCCGGCGGCGCTGGAAATGATGGATGAGGGGATTTTGGTGGCTGTGGAACACGCCTTCAACATGGGTTTTCCGTTGGATGCCAAGGCGATTTTACTCATCGAAGTCGACGGCCTCGAGGTCGATTTAGACCGGCAACGCAACCGCATCATCCAAATCTGCAACCAATGCCAAGCCCGCGAAGTGCGCCAGGCAAAAGATGCCGAAGACCGCCTTCGGTTATGGAAGTGCCGCAAGCAGGCGTTTGGCGCCGTCGGCCGGTTAAGTCCCAGCTATTGCACGCAGGACGGCGTCGTGCCACGCACCAAGTTGCCGCATATTTTTCGGCGGATCATGGAAATCGGCCAGCGGCACGGCGTGCGAATCGTAAATGTGTTCCACGCCGGCGACGGAAACCTGCATCCCATTTTGCTGTTCGACGAGCGCGATCCAAACCAAATCGAGCGCGCCTTGGCCGCCGGCGGCGAAATTCTCGATGAATGTATCGCCTGCGGCGGCAGCGTGACCGGCGAACACGGCATCGGCGTGGAAAAAATCGCCTTCATGCACAAAATGTTTACGACTGAAGATTTGGCCGCCATGGAGCGCCTCCGATTGGCGTTTAATCCCGAGGGTCGCCTCAGTCCCTGCAAAATGCTCCCTTCCGCCGGCGGTTGCGGCATGGAACATTCGGGGTCTAGTCCAAGCGTCATCAAACAAAAATTCCCCGGTCGGCAGGCCGCACTGTAACCGCAAGCTGCGACGACCATCGGAATAATTCCGACTAACTGATTACTGGCGCATCAAGCTCTCATCATTCTTCTCATTCACCCTCCCTTGCCCCCCGCTGCTGATCCACTCCCATTGACCGATACGTTAACTCCCGTCGATCAGGCCGAGTTGGCTCAAACTGTGCGCGAAGCCTTTCACGAAGGGACCCCCATTTATCCCATCGGCGGCGGCGCTAGTCTCAATTTTGGCTTGCCGCCGCGCGATTCCGGACTGGGTTTGTCGCTGCAAGGTTTGAAGCGCGTGATCGATTACTCAGCCCGCGACATGACGGTCACGGTCGAAGCCGCCCTCTCGCTCGATGTCCTAGCCGCCACGCTGGCCAACGAAAAACAACGGTTGCCCATCGATTTGCCCGATGCCCATCGTGCCACGATCGGCGGCGTCATCGCCACCAATACCTCCGGCGCAAGGCGCTATTCCCAGGGCACGATGCGTGATTACCTCATTGGGGTCACCGCAGTGGATGGCCGCGGCACTCTTTTCCACGGCGGCGGCCGAGTCGTCAAAAACGTGGCCGGGTACGATTTTTGCAAACTCCTCACGGGCTCTCTCGGCACGCTGGCTGTCATTACCCAAGTGACGCTGCGCGTGAAGCCAATGCCCGAATGTTCACGGTTTGTGGTTTGCCACCCCAGAAGTCCGGAAACCGCCGAGCGATTGTTGGAGGCGCTCGTGACCACGCAAACCGCACCCGCCGCCATCGAATTGCTCACCGGACCCGCTTGGAGCAACAATCCTGTGCTGGGTTCCGTAGCCGACCGTGGCTCGGCTCATCTGTTAGTCGGTTTCGAAGGCAGCGAAGTGGAAGTCCATTGGATGGCCGACACGCTCTGGAACGAATGGCGCAAGTTAGGGGTGGCGGGCGAAGTAATCGCCGATCATCACATCGCCGATCTGTGGAGGCGATTGGCGCAATTTCCGGTCGAAGGTAATCCGCCGCTGGTGATTAAAGCGGCGATGCTGCCCAGTCGCACGCTGCAGTTCGTCCAAATGCTAATGCGGATCGATCCCAACTGCTCCGTCCAAGCCCACGCCGGAAACGGAGTGGTCGTCGCCCGGCTGACGGAATTCGGGGCAGGCGGATTGTCAAAAATGCTCGTCAGCCGCTTGCAACCGGCCGCCGCCGAATACGGAGGGCACATCACCGTCCTGTCCTGCTCTACCCCCGCCGACCTCACCCGCCAGTGTTGGTGGGGTACATTCGGCGACACCGCCCCCGTGATGGAACAAATCAAACGCCAATTCGATCCCAAAGATCTGCTCAATCGTGGTCGTTTTGTGTACGCTGGATTGTGAAAATGGCGGCAACCCGAGCGCATATCGCCAAAAACCGTCTAGAGATGCCGGCAGAAAGCATGCACCGCGAGACATCTAACAGCATCGTCGAAACTGGGCAAACCAATCCCGGGGCAGCCATCGATTATCAGCGCTTTCTGGAGTGCGTTCACTGCGGACTCTGTACCGCATCTTGCCCCACGTATGCCGAGTTGGGCAATGAAAACGATGGTCCGCGGGGCCGAATTTATTTGATGCGGGCCGTAACCGACGGACGCCTGGAACTCTCCGCCGAGCTGCGCCGCCATATCGATTTGTGCCTCGATTGCCGGGCTTGCGAAACCGCCTGCCCCTCCGGAGTGCAGTACGGTCGGTTGATCGAACCCTTCCGCGTGGGCTTGGAGCAATTCGGCGACGAAAAGCATGCCAGCGACGATTGGTTTCATCGCCGGATTTTGTTCGGCTTGTTTCCGTACCCGCGCCGCTTGGCGCGGCGGTTGTTTCCTGTTCGCGTGGCTCAGCGTACCGGATTGTGGTGGCTGCTAAAACATTTAGGAGCGATGCGCCTGTTGCCGGCGCAGTTGCGCCAACTAACGACCTTGTTGCCGCCGGCCAAGCGCAGGGGCCGCCGCTTGCCGGAAATTCTTCCCGCCGTCGGCAAGCCACGCGCCCGTGTGGCATTTTTTACCGGCTGCGTGGCTGATGTATTTTTTCGACCCACGCATTGGGCCACCCTCCGCGTGCTTCAGCAAAATGGCTGCGACGTGCTTGTGCCGCAGGCCCAAGCTTGCTGTGGCGCCATCCATTTTCACGGTGGCGCCAGCGAACCGGCCCGACATTTCGCCGACGCAAACTTGGCCGCTTTCAAAGTCGACGAAGTCGACGCTGTGGTGGTCAACGTCGCAGGCTGCGGCGCCATGCTCAAAGATTACGGCCATCATTGGCACGACGAATTACAGCCACTGCGAAAAAAGTTTGCCGCCAAAGTGAAAGATATCCACGAATTTCTGGCTGAGCTTGGCCTCGTTGCCCCGCAAGGCGAAATCAATTTGAAGGCCACCTATCACGACGCCTGCCATCTGGTTCACGCTCAAAAAGTGCGTGATGCGCCGCGCAAACTACTGAGCCTGATTCCCGGTTTAGAACTCCGCGAGTTGCCCGAAAGCGAATTGTGCTGCGGCGCGGCAGGCACGTATAACCTCACCCAGCCGGAAATGTCGCAACAATTAAGTCGCAGAAAGTGGCAAAACATTCTCGGCACCGGCGCGCAAGCGGTAGTCACCGCCAATGCCGGCTGCATCTTGCAAATTGCCCGCGAAGCTCGGCAGCAAGGCCAGCGCTTGCCCGTGTATCATCCGATGGATTTGCTCGACCTCAGCTACCGCGGCAAAAAACCGCGCGGTTAACCATTTTCCAGGAGTTCATTACACCCGCCGCAGTTCCCAGCAAATACCGCCGGCGCGCAGGGCTTTGTGAATGTCGGAAAGCCACAGTTCTTGTACGGGCTCCAAGCCCACTTCGCGGCAAATGTGCAAAAGCTCCTGTCGGTTGTACGTGCGGCACAAAAACAAGCGGCTGGTCCACGCGCCGCCGAAGCTGTCTTCCGTCGTCAGCAGCAGCATGCGGCCGCCCGGCGCCAATACCCGGGCCATTTCCGATAAACCAGGCCCGGCTTCCGGCAAATGCTCCAATACGTAGCCGCAGGTAATGCAATCAAATGCGCAGTCGGCAAACGGGAGTCGCGAAAGATCTGCCGACAGAAATTGCGGCCGATCGCTTTTTATTCGGCCTCGCGCTCGCCGCAGCATCTCCGACGAAATATCCAGTCCCACGATGGCGGCGTCACCGTCCGCGTATTTCAGCAAGTGCTGCACAATTTGCCCGGCGCCGCTCCCCACGTCCAAAATGCTTTTGCGGCCGCGCAAGTCAAACCGTCGTTGGCGAAACATCCGGTCGCCCAGCGGTGCATGCAGTGACAGTAAGCTGCAAGCCCACAGCAGTGCGCCCTTCGGGCCGGCGTAAACGCGGCGCACATGCTCCCGGTACTCCGGATAAGAAACCCTCTCCCAGACTTTGGTTTCCACTAATCGGTTGAAGGCTTTGCGCCGCCGACGAGGCGACCGAAACTCCGGTGGCGTAAGCGACGTTGTGCTTTGTGACATGCGTAACCGCCCGGTCGATCTCGTTGTGACTATGGATCGATTTTTTGCGAACTCTGTCACACGTAAACGCGCCGATTATACATATACCATTCCAACAGCAAAACAACTAGCCCAGCCACGAGCAGCCACTTCCAGGTTTCCTGTCGACCGGACTCATATGCCGCCCTCCCTTCGACAGTAACATGGCCAATTTCAATCGATTTGTCTTTCGCAGTCGGAATATCGCTTTCTGCCGGATCAAACAGATTTACCGTAAACCGCTCCACGATTTTTGACCCTTGGCTCACTTCGTACGGCCCCAATTCGTCGGTCTGGTTGAAATGGAACAAACCACTCTGGCCGCGCGGCACCGCCAGCAACGTGCCTTGCGGAGTACGTACGCTTAACTCTCCCACCGGAGCGTCGCTTTTCAGCGTCACCGGCTGGCCGGGTTTCACGGTCTCGCCAGCCTGAACACCGTTTGCGCCTCCCAAATAGTCTAGCACAGCATACACAAACGCCGGAAAACTCCGCCGAATCGGCCACGTTGTGTTGGGCGCTGCCTCACCATTTTTATCGACCGTGTAAATGTCGAACCCTAGCACTGCGTCCTCAAAACCTTCTCGGGCCGCAACTGCAAGTAGTGTGCCTTTGTTGGAATCGATGAGCCGTGTGCCGCCAGATGGCGGCGTTACCGGTCGCGATTCGGCAATATCGACATCTCCCAAATCGAGCCATTGCATCAACGGATGTGTCCGATCCAAATCGATAATCTGCGGATACACCACCGGGGCGCCCAACGACCACCACGTATCGGCTGGCCCCTTGTCATTTGTCGCGCCGCCCTTCTCTCTCTCCCTTTGGGAGAGGGCCGGGGTGAGGGTGCCGCCGGTGTTGCTCGCCGGCGCGCTGCTGGTTTCCGGCGGTGGCACTGCCCCGATGAACAGCGTATTGGCCTGGGGCATGGTGATCGGCTGGCAGCGATCGTAAATGATCAAATCGAATGCACCGCCGGCGGCCGCTCGCTCATGCACTTTGGTCATCAGCACTTCGGGCTTGGCCTTGGAAACTTCCACCATTTCGCCGGCCCGGGGCGTAGCCAGTGCCATTTCCAGCGCTTCGTTCCCCGGCGTCACCAACAACACTTTTGGACGCCGTAATGAATTCACCGCCGTCCAAGCGCAGTTGTCGTCGGGTAAAGCGTCGCCCTGGTTCAGCCGCAGCTCCAGCACCCCGGAATCGACCTCGCCCAAATGAAACGACACGCCGGCCGTTTCGCCCGGCTTCACGTGTACGGTGGAGGCATCGATCACATTGCCGTTCAAAAGCAAATCGACCGGCGCGGCAACTTCGGCCGCGCCAAAATTCTGCAGGCTGCCAAACGCCTCCAATTCGTTTTCGCGATCCTCGTTCCGCCGCACACTAAACGCCACAATCCCCACGTTTTCCGCCGATGTTTTCCCGATAGGCACATACACCAGCTCCAAATGTCCTGGTGCAACGTCGGTCGCTGGCGGAAATTTGCCGTCGCTGAATATGAACTCTTTAGCGGGCATGATCTCTTTTTGATTTTCGTCCGTGGTGTGCGTCGGATTCGCCAACCCGGCGGCGACCCTCAACGCTTCTTCAATGGAAGTCGACCGATGCGTGGGCCTAATATTATTCACCGCCTGGCTTAATTCCCGCCGCACGTCGGTCCACCCCTGCTCCACCCGCGCCACGTCGGAAAAACTGATGACCATCGCCTGCTCGCCGCTGGGCATTTCGTCAATCATGGCCAGTGCCTGTCGCTTGGCTTCATCCAGCCGTGATGGGTTCACGTCGGTGGCATTCATGCTCGCCGAATGATCGATCAATAAAATGTAACGCCCGCCGCTCAGCATGCCGCTGCGCCACCCTGGCCGCAAGAGTGCGAAAATCACCAGCAGCACCAGCAGCAGTTGCAAATACAGCAGCAAGTTTTGCCGGATCCGCTGCCACAGGCTATTGACGTGCAAATCTTCAACCGACTTGTGCCACAAATACGTGCTGGGCACTTCCAGCGGTTGCCGCCGCAGCTTGAGAAAATATAGCGCCACAATCGCCGGCGGCACCGCCAGCAGCAGCGCCCATTGCCAAGCCGAAAGTGCCGGAAGAAAATCCATGGAAATCGATCCGTGGCCGTTGACCAGTCGCCTATTGAATCATAAAGCCGCGACCGTTGGTCGCGCCGAAATCCCATTACCGTCTCTGTCCGCTAGCGGTTTAGCACGTTCGCCTAAAAACATCACCTTACCAACCCTCGCTTGCGCAAATATCCGGCCACCAACTGTTCCACGGGCAAATCGGTCCGCGCCATCAAATAATTCATCCCCCTGCGGTGGCAAAACGACCGCGCTGCTTCGACAAAGGCATTCAAAGTGCGTTTATAGCGTGCCAGCAGCGGCGCGCTGGCGGTAATTTCCGCCACGTCGGCGTCTTCGCAATCTAATAGTTTCAAATCGCCTTTGATGTCCGGATCGATTTCTTCTGCGCTCAGCACTTGAATCACGTACACATCCATCTGCTGCGACACCAAATAGCGCAGCGCACTTTCGTAACCGGCTTTATCCATTAGATCGGTGATGAGCAGCAGAATGCCTTTGCCGCGGTTGCGCAGGCAAAAATTTTTCACTCCCTCGGCCAACGACACGGCTTCGCCGGGCTCAATTTTCTCCAGGGAATCTAACATTCGCCACAGGCTGCGCCGTCCGCGAAAAATCGGCCCCGAAGCTTTTGCCGATTGTTCCAGCGATTCCACGCGCACCCGATCGCCGCGCACCAGTCCAATAAACCCCAGCGCTGCGGCCAATTGCTTGGCGTATTCCAATTTGCTGGGTGTGCCGAAATCCATCGAACGGCTGGCGTCGATCAGCGAATAAAAATGCAGCTCTTCTTCCTCGAGGAACATTTTCAGAAACAGCCGATCGAGCCGGGCGTACGTGTTCCAGTCGATGAATCGCAAATCGTCCCCCGGCACATAACTGCGAAAATCGGCGAACTCCACGCTTTGCCCCTTGCGCTTGCTGCGGCGCTCCCCCTTCATCCGCCCGCGAAAAATCTTCCGGCTAACCAACTCCAACTTTTCCAGTTGGGCCAGCAACTGCGGCGAAAGCAGAGGCGTTTGCGCGGTGGACATGCGAGCCTGGGTCGATTCCGATAAAACTGGAAAGGCACTGGTTCAGGCCGCGTTCTTTGTCGCAGCCCGGCAATATCTCCAGTTTAACCGCCCAAATAGCGGTATCCCAGTCAGGAAATGGGCGATACAAATCGAATGCGAAGCGCTGGCTCGCTAGACAATGTGCTTACTGTTCTCACCGGTTACCGCTTGGCCGTTTGCAGCGGGCGTAGGTATTCCTCGAGGGAAACCTCGGGGTATGTCACCAAGTCCTTCCCGGCGTCGTCGATGCGCTTCCGATCAGTCGGCAGCAGCCGCATCGTCAATAGATGTTCGCTCCGCAGCACCATGGGCTTGGCCATCAAATGGTTTTGCGCCACCACAGTCAACTGCACGCTTTCAGGGATTTGGCCGTTGTGCTCCAACGCGTCATTCACGGCCAGACGCGGAAACGGGGGCAAAGCGCCGGGATGTGTCATGGCGTTCAACCGCGCCGACCAGTCCGAAAACATCCGATACTCATGCACCACGTTCGGATTGTCCGGCTTGGCCGGTTGCACTCGATACGTCATCTGCGGACTCGAAAACTGCAGCCACTGGTCGTCGCTTTTGCTGCCATCAAACTTCGGATTGGCTGCAAACTTCAACAAGGCGTCGGTTTGCCGAGCAGCCCGAACGCGCAGCTGCTCGGTGAATTCGTTCAATCTGTCGGTGGTCATCTCCGTTCGCAATTTGCGATTGGGGTCTAAAACCACGATCCGGTTGCGCTGAAAATCAAACACCGTAATCTCATCGGGCGAAGAAAGGAAATCGTACACCCGGTCGTCGGTGAACAAGGTCACGCTTTGGCTGGTGTTCGATTCGTCCTTCCCGGAGTATACTTTCGATTCGACTCGGAACTCATCGGCACTCGTCGGCGCCGCTCCCCCTAGGGCCATCCCAGCGACGATTCCGAAGGTCAGCGTTGTGCATGCTTTCCAATACCTGGTTTTGATTTGCATGGCATATTCCCCGCGATTGAAGTGCTTTCCAGACACGCGCCCCGGAGCGTAAAACAGATCGGCGGCGCGGCCAAAACAGTACCCAAACCGCTTGAAACGAGAAAGACAAATTGGCGGAAATGACCAGAACTTCGGGCTGCAGGCTGGGCAGCCCGCTGCCGTAATCGGTAGACGCGGCCCGTGAATCTGCCGCAAGGTGAAACAGGCCAATAGCTTGCGACGCACCAAAGAATGCGGTGTTTTATTTTCGCAACATTTGCCCACTAACGTAAAATTGCTCGATGTCTACGCCTGCACCAGTTCCTGTCCCGGCAAGCGCTCCCGCTCCCAAAGGCCGCAAGCCTGTTTTGCGCCGCCGTTTGATTTTGCTTGTGCTGGCCGCCGTGGTCGTCGCCGCGGCTGCTTGCTTCGGTATTCCCTTTGTCGAGACCGTGTTGAACACCGTCTCGACCGACGACGCCTACGTCAACGGCCACGTCACGTTTGTCGCGCCGCGCATTCAAGATCAGGTCGTCAAGGTGTTGGTCGACGACAACAACCGCGTCCGCAAAGGGGATATTCTGGTGCAGCTCGATAAAACGCCGTACCAAGTCATCGTCGAAGTGAACAAAGCCCTGGTCGCCGTCGCTCAGGCCCAGCTCATCGTTTCCGAAGATGAAGTCCGTGCCGAAATTGCCACCGCTCGCGCCAATCGCTTCAAGCTGGAACATTCCATCGAAGATGTGAACAATCAAATCGCCTCGCTGCGGGCCACCGTCGCCGCGCTGGATACCGCCAAAGCTCGTTCGATTCGTGCCAAGGCCGACTGGGATCGTGCCCTGGAAGTGCAAAAAACTCCCGGCGCCATCAGCCAGCAAGATGTCGACCTGCGCGAAGAAGCATACCGGGTGACCCAAGCGCAGCAAAAGCAAGCGCTGGAGCAGGTGTACCAAATCCGCGTCAGCTTGGGTTTGCCCGCCCAGCCGGACAATGGCGATTTGACTGAAGTACCGCCGAACCTGGATCAAAACTTCTCCACCGTTCGGCAAGCCCTGGCCGATTTGATGGTCAGCGCGGCGCCACTGGGCATTACGCCCCCCAGTTGGAACGCCACGCCGAAGGAAGTCATCGACGCTTTTTACAAACGCGATCCGCAAGGCAATCTCGACCGCATTTATGCCAAGCTGGAGGCCGACGCCCCGGCCATCAAGCTCGCGCAAGCCAAGCTGCAGCAGGCGCAGGCGAATTTAGATCAAGCCAACTTGAACCTCAGCTACTGCGACGTGGTGGCGGAAATCGACGGCGTCATCACCCGCCGCAACGTCAATCCCGGCAACAACGTGCAGGTGGGCCAAAGTCTGATGGCCATCCGCTCGCTCACCGATATTTGGATCGACGCCAACTTCAAGGAAACGCAGCTCGACGAGCTCCGCATCGGACAGCGCGTCCGCATGCGCGTCGATATGTACGGCCGCCAGCACGAATTCGAAGGCCGCATCTCCGGATTCACCATGGGCACCGGCTCTACGCTGGCCCTGCTGCCGGCCGAAAACGCCACCGGCAATTTCATCAAGGTCGTGCAACGGCTGCCCGTGCGCATCGATCCGATCAATTACGATCCCGACAAACTGCCGCTGTTCATCGGCCTGTCCGTCGTTCCCTATGTGTACGTGAAGGAAGAGCCGACCGGCCCCGATGCCGGCAAATTCCTGCAGCCGTTTTTGCCGTTGCCGCGAGTCACGCAACAATCGGAACAAAATGCCATGCTGGATGGATCCAATCCCGCCGTTCCCGCTGGCAAGCAAAACCTGACCGCGCCATCGGCGACAGCCCCCGCGCCGCAGCCGGACGCGCCGCAGCCAACGGAAACAAATCCGACCGATGCAAATCCGACAACTTCCAAGCCGTTGCCGCCGACGCCTCCGGAATTGAGTCAACCGTCGAAGTAGCGCTTCGCTCCGCACTCGGAACGCGCCATGAGCACCGCCCCCTTATCGCTTCCGGTCACGACTCGCAAGTCGATCAATCCCTGGATCGTCGCCGCCGCGGTCGTCATCCCCACGTTCATGGAAGTGCTCGATACGACCATCGCCAACGTCGCCCTGCGTTACATCGCTGGCGGACTGTCGGCAGCCGTGGTCGATAGCGAATGGGTCATCACCAGCTACCTGGCCGCCAACGCCGTCATTCTGCCCATTTCCGGCTGGATTTCCGCCCGCTTGGGCCGCCGCAATTACTTCATGCTTTCCATCGCCCTGTTTACAGGCAGCAGCATGATGTGCGGACTGGCCACCAGCCTGCCGCAATTGATATTGTTCCGCGTGATTCAGGGAATTGCCGGCGGCGGGTTGCAGCCCAGCAGCCAGGCGATTTTGCTCGACGCCTTTCCGCCGGAGAAGCAAGGCGGCGCTATGACCGTCTTCGGATTGGCGGCGCTGGTTGGACCGGTCGTCGGGCCCACGCTCGGCGGTTATCTGACCGACAATTACAACTGGCGGTGGATTTTCTACATCAACGTGCCCGTCGGGTTGATTGCCTTGGCCGCTTGTTGGGCGACCGTGACCGATCCCGATTATCTCCAGCAGCTCCGCGCCGACCTGCTCAAGAAGCCCCTCAATTTTGATTACATCGGCTTCGGACTCCTGGCGCTGGGTATGTCCTGCTGGGAAACATTTCTCAGCAAGGGACAGCAGTGGGACTGGCTGGGCGATCCGTTCTGGCGCGTGCAAACGCTCCTGGCGCTCATCATCCTCTGCTTTGGCTTCTTGGTTTTCCGCGAACTGCGTATCCGTAACCCGGTCGTCAATTTCCGGCCCCTGAAAGAACGCAACTTTTTGATGTCGTGCACCATCATTTTCTGCGCCTATGGAGCACTGTATGCGGCCAGCATTTCGTTGCCCGGATTATTGCAATCCCTGTTCAATTACGATGCTTATCATTCCGGTCTGGTGATGTCGCCCGCCGGCATTTTTGCGATTGGCGTCCTCTTGATCGGCGGCATTCTGCTGCGCGCAGGAGCCGACGCCCGGTGGCTGATCGCAGTGGGACTGGTCGTAGTCGGTTCCGCCAATTATTGGATGAGCCAAATGAATTTGGAAATCAGCCCTTGGCAAGTCGCCGCGCCGCGGATTGTGATGGTGATGGGCCTGTCGCTCACTTTCGCCCCGCTCAACGTGGCCGCTTACATGTACATGCCCCGCGAGTTGCGCGCGGCCGCCGTCGGTTTGTTCAGCCTGCTCCGCAATGAAGGGGGCAGCGTCGGCACCTCGCTCGCCCAAACCATTCAGGAACGGCGCGAGCAATTTCATTTACTCCGCTTGAACGAACAGCTCGATCTGTTCAATCACAACGTTGCCGCGTTTGCCCAGCAAATGCAGAGCTTCTTTTTCCAACACACCGGCGATGCGCCCTTGTCGCACGAAATGACCTGGCAAGTCTTGGCCAACCTGCGGGAACAGCAGGCCAGCTCGCTGGCTTTTTTCGACGTCTTTTGGGTGGCGTCGATGGTCGCCTTCTGCCTGGTTTTTCTGGTTTTCTTCATGAAGCGCTCCGTCGCCGAAAAAGGCGCCCACGTCGCGGCCGAGTGACGCTGCGACATTTTGTCCCGCGACCGCACTCGGCAGGCGAGCATTGGCTCTCACCCGCCGACCGACGTTCGCAAATCGGAAATCTCCCGTTCTTGCCGTCGAACGGTCTCCGTCAGTGCTTCCAAATCGCGCCGCATTTCCGCTAGTTCGGCACGGAGCGATTGCAATTCGCCAATTGCTTTTCCTGGGGTAGTAACGGGTGTCGAACTGGGTGCTGCATGCGGCGATCCTCTCGGCGGCTCCCTTGACGGCTGAGCAGTTGGCACCGGGGCCGAAGCCGTTTCGTAACCGCCGCTAGCCAGCCGCTCCTTCAACCGCTGCAATTCCTCCGGCTCATACAAGTTATGACTGATGATTTGGCCACGCCCCGGCGGCGTCAAATCAATGACTAATCGTTTCGCCCGCAACGATTGCAGAATTTCACGCAGCGCGTTCAAATCGGCAATCGGCTCCATTCGGGCCGCCCGGCCCCGCAATTCTCCTTCAGTCTGCGCCCCGCGCAACAGCAGCTCGGTCATCACGGCCAATTCCACTTTGTTCACGCCCAGCCATTCGTACAGCAAATGGCGAAATTTGGCCACCCGCCCGCTCCCCTGCACCTCGATAACCGCTCCCGCGCCTTTCAGCCGGTCGAGCGAGTCGTCGATGTCCGATTCTTCCAACTGCATTTGCGGATCGCGGTTGCTCTTTTGGTTGCAGCCGTTGATCAGCCCATTCATGGTCATGGGATATTGATCCGGCGTGGTCTTGGCTTTTTCGACCAGTACGCCAACCACACGGCGATCGATGCGCCCCAACGGTTTCCACTGCGGCGGCGACGGGGCTGACTCACCGGCAGCGGTGACAAATGGCTCGTTCATAGAGGGATCGTGCAATTTTGGGCCTGGAGAAATTGACGCAGCGGATGAAAGTTGTACCACGAATGGTCGTGGCTCGCTATCGAGCGCCCGTCTTACATTCCCAATGGTGCCGCAAAAACCGGTTCAGTTTTAGAATTCTGTGTGAAACGCTTGACCGGCAACCGCACGTATGCGGAAATGATATGGCTTGCGCCATTCGCACCACCTTCATCGTTTCAAGAGCCCATTTATGAAATCCACTCTGGCATGTATCGCGTTGCTGATTACCCCATTCTGTTTATGGACAGTGTCCGCGCAGGCTCAAACTGGCTTTACGCTCAGCAACCAGCCGGCGAGCAACCTGCCGGCAGCGCCCCCCGCGCTGAAAGTGTTGTACATCACCGGCGGCGGATATCACGATTACGAAAAGCTCACCCCCATCATTACCGACGGCATTAAAAAACACGCCCATGCCGACATCGACGTGAAGATGCAAAAAAATGCCGACGGCAAGTGGAACTTGGATTGCATGCGCGATAAAAACTTGGGCGAAGGGTACGACGCCATTATTTACAACATCTGCTTCGCCGGCGATGAAAAAGCCAACACGCTGCCGCCGGAGGCCGATCAAGATTTAATCGACAACGCCCTGCGTGTCACCAAGGAAGGCAAGCCGACATTGATGCTGCATTGCTCCATGCACACCTTCATGGCTTCGGACGATTGGACCGATTGCTGCGGTCAGCGCACACGGCATCACGACAAATATAAGCCCTTCGCTACCGAAAAGGTGACCGCCGACCATCCGATCATGAAGCATTTTCCAGACAACTGGAGCACACCGGGAGACGAATTGTACGAAACGCTGGTGTTCCCCGATTCTTCCACCCCGTTGCTTCGTTCCACCACGCCCGACAACAATGGCAAGCAAAGCATCGTCTGCTGGGTCCATACCTACGGCAAAGGCCCGGTGTTCGGAACCACCCTGGGGCACGATACTAAAACCGTGGAACAAGACGCTTACCTGCGATTACTGGCCGATGGTCTGCTGTGGGCGTGTGGCAAGCTAGACGCTGACGGAAACCCCGCACCCGGTTACGGCCCTGCGAATTAGCGCTTATCTGTGCCAAAACCGCGACGCGCCGAGCAAAGAGCCAGGAATTACGACGGGTGCTCTTTGTTGACACCCTGGTTTACCCCATTTATCATCGAAGTATGGCGACGAATGTCGCGCAAGTCCTTTTCCTGCCGAACGATATATGATTTTCCCTGTTCTCTAACCCTTTCCCCGCGGGAAGGGAGCGGTTTCTTTACGGCCACAAGCACTCACTGAGAGTTGTTCCCGATGCCCATTGTGCCGATTCTTTGCGGAGTGCTGGTCATCGGCGGCATTGTGGCGCTGGTGCTCAGCGCAACCACCTGGCGGTGGTATCACATCACGCTGGGCGCGCTGATCATGTTGCTGTCGGTGGTCTGGTTTTATCTAGCGGCCCGCACTTTGGAAATTCAAAGCGTCTGGCGCGGCGAAATCAACAAATACGAAAATGCCCTGACCGAAGAGGCAAAAATTCACGACAAGCTCATCCAAGGCGGTCCCGATGCCGCCGGAAACGAGCACCTCAGCTTGGCGCAATTGCGGACCGACCTGGAAAAAATGCTGCAAGGCCGGGGTCGGGTTTGGGCCCAGGTCACGCAAAAAGCGGTCGCCCCCGACACCGGAAAAATTACCGCGGTCGTCGATAAGCCCGATCCGTCAGGTATCGAAAAAAATATGGTGTTGTATGTGTTCGACGACGTCGATGCCGGCGCCGGCGGCCAATTTCTCGGCGAGTTTGAAGTTACCGCCGTCAACGGCCAGGAAGTGCAATTGACTCCGGCGCTCAAATTGCGTCTGTCGGAATTGCAGCGCTTCGCAGCACGTCGCAGCGATCCGCTCATTCTGTACGAAGTCATGCCGACCGACAGCCGCGACATCTACGCGGATTTATTGCGCGCGGTTCAGGAACAATTTAAGCGACAGGGTAAGCAACCGCCCAACGATGCCGAAATCATCGGCGGTCAATTCCCGGCCAATGTGCCCGATCAAGTCAAGGAAGAATTCATCAAAGACGGCCAACCTCCCGCGGCCGACGAATCGCAAACCGACCGCGTCTGGCGACGGGTCAAAGCGCTGAAAGATTTTGATGTCTCCCTCGGCGCCGGCGCCGACAAGCAAACCCAGCATGTGACCGCCGACACCATTTTGCTGCTCGACCCGCAATCGGCCCAGGAGCAGATTGCCGCAGGCAACGTGGTCCTCGTGCCCGAAAACCCGAATGTCTTTGTCCGTCCGCTGCGCGATTATGTACGGCTCTATCGCGATTTGAATTTAGCCATTGAAGGCTTGCTGCGCACCACGGCAGAGGTCGACAGCGAAAATGCCGCCGTGCAAGATGCACAGCAGAAAGTCGCCAAAGACATCGAGTATCGAACCGCCGAAATTGCCGCCTTGCAGCGCGACCTGGTTCGCTTTCAAGCGGAAAGCGACATGCTGAAAAAGCACGTCGCGGCGCTGGAAAAACAAGTCGCCTTGGTCAACGATCAGGCCAGCGACGCCGCCGAAAAAAATCGGCAATTGGTAACGCAGCTCAGCGATTACCAGCATCAAGCGGCCATGGAAATCAATCGCCGCATCCAAGCCGCCATGCAAGCCAGCGACAAAGATTTGGCATTGCCGCGGGCGAAATAAGTTATCGGGAAACGGCAGCGGCCGACGGCATATCTCTGGTGGTGTGTCGGCGAAGCATCACCGCTCGCGCAGTTCATCAAATTCCGTCCGCTCATTTCGTCAAATATAATTTGCCGGCGTGGGTCAGCCGCAAACGGTACATTTGCTGACCGTGCTCAATCCAAGCTTCACGGCAGCCCTGTAGCAGCTCGTTCGAACCATAAATCGGCGGACGCACCTCCGCCGTTGGCAACAAACTCAGCGCCGCTGAGCGATCCGTAGATTCTTGCTTTTCGCCCGACATTTCGGTAAGCAACATGCGATGGTTCCTTGGGAGCGTTTGGAGCGGAGACAGATACAAAACGCACATTGCAATCGCCGTGCCGATTCCGCCGTGGAAAATTACCTGGATTTCCACCCAAATAAACTGCCTATCGACACGAGAAAGCACGAAGACGCTGCGATGACTATGGAGGCATTCCGCATTCGCTGGCCAACGATTGTCCACGCGTGATGAAGTTGTCGCCATGCAGCCTGGCAAGCGGACGCTAATAATCCTCCCGCCGCGCAACCAAACGCCCTCCTTTCATAATGTCGCTGGACTGCTAGCAGCCCTTATTTCCGCATAGCGTCGGAATTCCGTCTCGTCCAAAAACGCGGCTTCGCGCAACAATTGGAACATCACGGCCGTGGTCGGCCAACCGAAAGCCGCCAACAGTTGATCGAATTGCCGGCTCGGGCAAGTCCCCTTCAAATCGACAAACAGCAGCCGACCGGACCGATCGAACAAATTGCCGTCAATTTGCCACGCCAGTTCGTCACGGCCCGAAACCCATACGAACGACCCATCCGGTTCGAAATGCAACCGCTCCAGCTTTTCCAGCGCCGCGCCGGCCTGTTCAAAACTGACGGGGAACGCCGTTGCTAATGCCGAAGGGTTGACGGTCAGCGTCTGAAATGTCGTGCCCCGCAATCTGATTTCCGGGCCAGCGGCAACTTCCGGCGAGCGTGCATGTACCGCAGTATGAAAGGAAAGCATCCGACTATTTTAACCAATGCTTTCCGGGAACAGCATCTGCCAGTTCAACATGTTCAGCTCGTTTCGCTGGCCAGCCAACGCAAATACGCTTCAGAGCCCTCGACAATCGGCAGAGCCAAAATCTCCGGCAGTTCGTAGGTGTGGTGCTGGCGGATGACCTGGGCAGCCGGCTCGTACTTTGCTCGACGAGTTTTAATCCAACACTGCCACTCCGCGGCAGTTTCAATCTGGCCTTTCCAGCGGTAGATGCTTTTGACTGGCCCCACGATTTGCACACACGCGGCCAGCCGTTGCTCCAACAGCGCGTGGGCAATTTTTTTCGCGCTCTCCTGACTGGCCGCAGTGGTCACAATCTGGATAAATTCTTCGGTCATAAAATGGATGAACTCGACTAGATGAACTCCACGAGCGTGCGAAACGACGTATCCGGCGACGGTCGCATGAATTGACGTGCGATCAGCAACCGTTGGGCTGCCCTAGGCGGCATTTTATCGCCGCGATTCGCCGCTGGCCCGAAGAACATAGTACAGCAACGTCATCACCGCTTGCAACGTGGCCGCCACATACGTCAGTGCTGCCGCATTCAAGACGCTGTTCACGTAGTGCATGTCTTGCTCGGGCACAATGCCCAAGGTTACCAGTTCGCGCTTGGCTCGCGCGCTGGCGTCGAATTCCACCGGCAAATTCACCACTTGGAAAAACACGACCGTGCTAAACAGAATGATGCCGGCCCACAGCAAAGCCGGCAGGCTAAAAAGCACGCCCAGGATTAGCAATAGAAAACTGAAATGCGTTCCGATGCCAGCCGCCGGCACCACCGCATTGCGCACCAAAAGCGGCGCATAGTGCTTGGCGTCTTGCAAAGCGTGACCCGATTCGTGTGCCGCAATACCCACCGCTGCTAACGACCGGCTTTGATACACCGCCGAACTCAGCCTCAGCACTTTATCGCGAGGATCGTAATGATCGGTCATTTCCCCCGGCACCATCTCAATGTTGACCGCTTGTAAACCTGCTTGATCCAAAATATGACGGGCGGCGGCCGCTCCGCTCAGCGGCGCCGGCTGTTGCTGCGCTTGAGCATACGCCGACTTAACGCGGAATTGCGCCCACATCGCCAGCAAAAAAGCAGGTGCCAGGAACAAAAAATACAACGGATCAAACATGTGAAACATTTGGTTGCGTCCTCAATACGCTTGGCTGCATTTGCCCAGCATTGCAGATGCATCAGCAGATGATGCGGGGGTGTAAATGCGATTATATTATTTCGCTTTACGACACGTTTTCTTCGTTACTACGTATCCCAAAGGCCGTCGGATCTTGTCCGAAGCCTGTTTGCTCATGCGCAACCACTTGTCATCATAGGATTTACAAGCGATTCACAAACCACCGCTCTGAGATCGCCTCGCCACTTAACCTCGCCTTTCAAATGGCTGGGGTAAAATCGCCGCTCCCTGCGGGTTGACCGAAGCTCCTTTCATCCGGCAAACTCAACATATTCCGCCCACTTAACCGCACGTCTGCACTTTTACGCGACTTCTGCTAGCATCCGTGCCGAAGTGTTAAAAGACTGTCTGCCCCTGGAACCGCGTTTCTCTCCCGCCATTCCTCTCCCCATTGAGAATCCAATGTCATTTCTCCCTAGTGCTCGATGGTTCAGCGTTGCCTTGTTGTTAACGTTTGGCCTGGCCTGCGGTTGCTCGAAAGATACAACTCCACCTGCTCAGACGTTTAATGTCAACCTTTCCTCGCCCAACGAACTGCGCGATCGCATCGATGCCCTGGTCGATTACACGCTGAACAACCGCACGCTGAACACGCGCGACCACAATGCCTGGCAAATCATGCACGGTATTTTGGCCTATGGACACGATCTCAAGATCGAACACGACGGACAAATGATTGGGGCCCTAGATTGGTTGCTCAACGGTGGTGATCTGCACGGCTGGGAATTGGAACCAGGCGATCACGGCGTAAAAGCACACTTGGAACCCGGTTCGATGGCGGCCCAAGGCCATCCAGACCAATGGGTCGGCATCCTTTCGCAAGTCGGCGTTAAGCCTGACGACAAGCTCGTGGTTCAAGGCAAAGTCTACAAAGTGGAGGATCTTGCCACTCAGGCCCAATGGGATCTTTACCCAGGCATGGAAGCCTGCTGGACTTTATGGACCGTCAGCACTTTTTATCCTTACGATCACACCTGGGTAGATAAAGACGGCGAGCAGTGGAACACCGAACGCCTCGAAGCCATGGAGGCTGATGCTCCCGTTGTCGGCGAAAAAGCTTCCTGCGGCGGCACGCACCGCTTGTACGGCCTGACCATTGCCTTGAATCATTACATGGAGCAAACCGGCAAAACTCCCGACCAACTCACTGGCGGCTGGCAGAAAGCCCACAACGTCATTCAAGATTGCGTCCGCAAAGCCCGCGAATTTCAACAGCCCGACGGCAACTTTTCCACGAGCTTTTTCGTTCGGCCGGGCAGTTCCGCCGATGTCAAAGTTACCCTGCACGCCACCGGCCACACGTTGGAATGGCTGGATGTCGCATTGACCAAAGAGCAATTGCAAGAGCCGTGGGTCACGGCCGCGGTGAATCGGTTGTGCCAATTGCTGGAAGATAACGCCAACCGCCAGTTAGATTGCGGCGCTTTGTACCACGCGGCCCGCGGATTGAAGCTGTACCGCGAGAAGGTATTTGGCCCCCGCGACAGCCAATCCCCCATCGTAGCCCGCGCCCCGGCCGATTCGCACGGCGGCGATCCGATCAAACCCGCCGCCGCTGGCCCGGCAACCGACGATGCCGCCCCCGCCCCGCCTCCCGGCATCGGAACGGAAAAATAAAGGCCGCTTGTAGGAGCCTGTCCCGCAATTACGCGGTGGATGTAGTTGCCGCTGTCCTCAGCGGCTGCGGTCAGCCCGGATGTGGTGGCCGCTTGTCCTCAGCGGCTGGAGACCCCGGCGCGCCGGGGCCGCTACGTCTTCTTGAGTTGTATACTAATCACTGGATCCCCGGTCCCTTTTCCTGCGCGGGCGGCGGAACGGTCGAATCGGCGCCAGAGCCCGGCGATTTGTCAGAATCCGCCGGCTTGTCGGTCGAGTCTGATCGATCTGTTGTTTTTTCTTCAGGCCGTGGCAATCGAGGAATCGGCAAGACATTCATTAAGTAATACTTCTGCTCTCCCACTAATCCGGCAACCAGACCGATAATCTGCCCTTCGAAGCCGAGCGCCAAGAATTTTTTATGATCGCCGTCGAACAGGGTCAGGTCTGCACCGCTGGGGTTCGATCCCATTTTCATTGCCAGTAACCCGTTGGCAGTGGCGGTTTCCATCACGCCATCGCCGTTTTCATTGGTTCCCAGCGTGACTTTGGCTTTCCCGTCCGCGCCAATCACTTCCAGCGCCTTGCAGCGCACCCGATCCAAATCCGCGGAATGGTTTTGTTGTTCGTTTCCGGTTTGAAACACGCCCAAACCGATCGACAACAACAATAACGGATACACAATCCAGCGTTCGCGATCAGTCATGGCGGCACCATTTTTAGCCGCTGGACTTGCCAGCGGAAGTTGAATAGCGGAAGTTGAATAGTTAGCCGCTGGGCTTGCCCAGCGGAGATTTCACAGAAGGAAAAGCGGGCGACGGCTCTGCAGTTTAGCGATTCCCCGGCCAATCGCCCAGCAAGCGCACGGCTTCTTCGACCTGAATTTTCTACTCGCCGCTGGCAAATCAGCCTCTTTGCGAAAAGAAGAAGCGGCCCGCGGCAGCCGCAATCCAATTCTCTTTGCTGCCGGAATGAAAAAACAGTGCCCTGGGTGTTCCGTCCACAATTGACCTTTGATTAGAACAAATGTACACTACTTGAAAGCCGGTCAAAACCACCCCGCGAAAGTCATGCAGCCACTTCAACAACCTCCACAGCATATCGTCGGCCGCGGGGCCCAAATCGAGCCGACCAATCGGTTCGAAAAAGTTTCCACCCACGCCGATTGGCAGCAGCTCGAACACGACGAATTGGCCGCCCAAAACCAGCGCCGCATTCCCACCGAATTCTTCCCCGACCACACCCGCAGCCTCATCACTCACAACGACAGCCCCGACATTCCATTCACGCACAGCATCAATCCTTATCGAGGTTGTGAGCATGGCTGCGCCTACTGTTACGCTCGCCCCGGACACGAATACCTGGGCATGAACGCCGGCCTCGATTTTGAAACCAAAGTGCTGTACAAGCCCGATGCCGCCCGCCTGCTCCGCGCCGAACTATGCAAACCGTCGTGGAATGGCCGCGAAGTCATCGCCATGTCCGGCGTGACCGATTGCTACCAACCCGCCGAGCGCCGCCTGAAAATCACCCGCTCTTGCATCGAAGTTCTAGTCGAAGCCCGCCAAGCGTTTGGCATCATCACCAAAAACGCCCTCATCCTGCGCGATCTTGATTTGCTCGCCCCTCATGCTGCGCAGAGAATGTGCGCGATCAATCTTTCCGTCACCACACTCGATGCTGATTTAGCTCGCGATCTGGAACCGCGCACCAGTCCCCCAGACAGCCGGCTGCGCGCTGTGAAAGAACTTTCCACCGCCGGTGTACCAGTGCGCGTCATGGTCGCACCCATCATTCCCGGCCTTACCGACGTAGAAATCCCCGCCATTTTGGAAGCCGCCGCCCAGGCCGGCGCTTGTGGCGCAGGCTGGCAAATGTTGCGGCTCCCCTGGGCCGTGCGACCAATTTTCGAAGATTGGCTGGCCCGCAACCGGCCGCTGCAGCGAGACCGTGTAATCGCCCGCATTCAAGATGTCCGCGGCGGGAAAATGAATGATTACCAATTCGGCCGCCGCATGCGTGGTCAAGGCGAATACACCGACGGCATCGCCGACACGTTCCGCGTCTTCAAACACAAGTTCGGCCTGAACCGCGACCTGCCGCCGCTCGACACCACCCAATTCCACCCCCCGCGCTCCGCCGACGGCCAACTCACGCTGTTTTAATCCTCACCGCGTTCATTCACGTTCACCGAACCAACGGATACAATAAACCAGTCGGTTCCCACACAAATCTCCGACCTCCGACTTTCTGCCTTCTGCTTTCCGCCTTCTGCCTTTTTTCCTTCCGCCTTCGTTTCGTCCATCGACCCCTGACCACTTCCGCCATGTCCCTCTTCGCCGCCGCCGAAGCCGAAAACCGCCGCCAGGCCCAACCGCTGGCGGCACGCATGCGCCCCGAATCGCTCGACGACTTCGTCGGCCAGGAGCATTTCCTGGGCGAAGGAAAATTGTTGCGCCGCCTGTTGGCCGCAGACCGCTTGGGCTCGGTCATTTTTTACGGCCCGCCCGGCACCGGCAAAACAACGCTGGCGCATCTGTTGGCGACGGCCAGCCGCAGCATGTTTCAGCCCATGAGCGCCGTCGCCAGCGGCGTAAAAGAACTGCGCGAAGTGCTCGACGAAGCCCGCGACCGTCTCGCCGCCGCCGGCCAACGCACGCTGCTATTCATTGACGAAATTCATCGCTTCAACCGCGCCCAGCAAGATGTGCTCCTGCCCGACGTGGAAGAAGGCGTGGTAATATTGGTCGGCGCCACCACCCAAAATCCCTTCTTCGCGCTCACCAGCGCCTTGGTCAGCCGCAGCCGCATTTTCGAGTTCAAACCCCTGTCCATCGACCACATCAAAGCCATCATTCGCCGCGCTCTGGCCGACGCGCAACACGGCCTCGGCCACGAACAAGTTTCGCTCGACGACGGCGCCCTGCAATTTCTGGCCGAAGTCAGCGATGGCGACGCCCGCCGCGCCCTGGGCGCTTTGGAAATCGGCGTCCTCTCGTCACCCGAGCGCCCGTTGCGGTTCACCAAAGCGCTGGCGCAAGAATCGGTGCAGCGCAAGGCCGTCGACTACGATGCCAGCGGCGACGCCCATTACGACGCTGCCAGCGCGCTCATCAAAAGCATCCGCGGCAGCGATCCCGATGCGGCCATTTACTGGCTGGCCCGCATGCTGGAAGGGGGCGAAGAAGTCCGCTTTCTCACCCGCCGCCTCGTGATTTTAGCCAGTGAAGATGTCGGCAACGCCGATCCGCACGCGCTGCCGTTGGCCGTCGCCGCCATGCAAGCCTGCGAGTTCGTCGGCTTGCCCGAATGTCAGTTGACGCTGGCCCAAGCGGTGGCTTACTTGGCCTGCGCGCCCAAAAGCAACGCCGCCACCGTGGCGATCGGCGAAGCCGTGCACGATGTCCGCGACGGCCGATTGCTACCGGTGCCGGTGCAACTGCGCGACAAGCATTACCAGGGCGCCGAGCGGCTGGGCCACGGCAAAGGCTACGAGTATTCGCACAATGCGCCAGGCGCCATCGCCGCGCAAGACTACTTGGGCATCGAGCGCGAATACTATCGCCCCGTCGATCGCGGCTTCGAAAAAGAACTGGCCTCGCGCCTGGAAAAAATTCGCGCCCGCCTGCGCGAAGCAAAAAAACAGTAGGAGGGGAATCCTTTCCCCGACGGCAGCTTTAATGAAGATGCATTCGCGAGGGTCGGCGAAAGGATTCGCCTCCTACAAATCAGAAAGCTCCTAATCGCGCCGCCGGTACCGGAAACTGCTGGCACAACTCGCTCACTTCACCGCGGATTTCCGCCAGCGCCGCTTCATTCTCCGCCGACTTAAGCGCCCGCAAAATCCAAGCGGCAATCGTTCGCATTTCGTCCGGCCCCATGCCGCGCGTCGTCAGCGCCGGCGTGCCAATCCGCACGCCCGAAGGGTCCATCGGCTTGCGCTCGTCATACGGAATCATGTTTTTGTTCACGGTGATGCCCGCCTTGTCGAGCGCCGCTTCCGCCAGCTTGCCGCCGATGCCCAGCGTCGTGACGTCGACCAACATCAAGTGGTTGTCAGTCCCACCGCTGACTAATCGCAGGCCGCCCGCCATCAGCGCTTCGGCCAGCGCCTTGGCGTTATCCATAATTCGCTGCGCGTAAATTTTGAAGTCGGGCCGCAGCGCCTCGCCAAAGCACACCGCCTTGCCGGCAATCACGTGCATCAGCGGCCCGCCTTGAATGCCCGGGAACACGTTGCGGTCCAAATCCTTGGCGTATTCCGTTTTGCACATGGCCAGCCCGGCCCGCGGACCGCGCAAAGTTTTGTGCGTCGTCGTGGTGACAAAATCGGCGACACCCACGGGATTATCGTGCAAACCCGCCGCCACCAACCCGGCGTAATGGGCCATGTCGACGAACAATTTCGCCCCGACTTCCCGCGAGATTTCCGCAAACTTCCCATGCGGAATTTGCCGCGGATAAGCGCTGGCCCCGGCCACAATCAACTTCGGCTTATGCTCACGGGCCAGCCGCGCCACCTGGTCGAAATCCAATCGGTTAGTATCCCGCGTCACGCCGTACGCCACGAAGTGATACAGCATGCCCGAAATGTTCAATTTCATGCCATGCGTCAAATGCCCGCCGTGGGCCAGGTCCAAGCCCAACACCGTATCGCCCGGCTGCACCGCCGAAAGATACACCGCGAAATTCGCCTGACTGCCCGAGTGCGGCTGCACGTTGGCATGCTCCGCGCCGAATAATTGCTTCGCCCGGTTGCGGGCCAGTTCTTCCACGGTGTCGACATGCTCGCAGCCGCCGTAATACCGCCGGCCCGGATACCCTTCTGCATATTTGTTCGTCAGCACGCTGCCCACCGCCTGCATCACCGCCGGGCTGACATAATTTTCGCTGGCGATCATTTCCAGCCCGTCTTGCTGCCGCTGCGCCTCGGCATCAATGGCGGCCCAAACATCGGGATCTTCCTGCTCAATAAAATTCATGGGCGATTGCAGAAGTGGCATGGGATGGTTTGGAAGTGAATTGACGGATGGATGAAATCGACGACCGAAAATCACCGCACGCTGAATAATTGTCGGCGCTGCAATGCACATCGTCAATCCGTCGAAATGTTCACTTCCGCCTGTCCGGCGTTGTCGCTGAGTTCACCCGCGGAATCGTTCACTCGCAAATACAGCGTGCCGGTTTCGTAGGGCGTAATTGTCGCTGCCAGACCCACCACAATCGGATTCACCAGCGAACTAACCGCGTGGTCAGTATGTTCCGGATGCACGGCCCCCAGCATTAA
>Ga0335083_10001821_pt1 | contig 28908 bp, 23 predicted proteins | sample Lox_Sample_42_FD_206716 | JGI IMG/M metagenome (GOLD analysis project Ga0335083, IMG submission 206716) | Soil microbial communities from Loxahatchee National Wildlife Refuge, Florida, United States - Lox_Sample_4.2 | ecosystem: Environmental > Terrestrial > Soil > Wetlands | place: USA...
GAAAGGCTACACCCGCACAACAGCTTGTATCCGAAAGAGTCAGGGGGGGAATGCCGAGTTATCTATTCGATGTGCCGTCTCCCAATTGTTTGGCACGAAATTTCCTTACCCTCGAAATCTATGTGTGAACCCTGCCTCTCGCTGTCGAGGCGCACGCGAAGGTGCGCGACCACAGGAGCTCATACGATGGCAGAAAAGGCGATCGCCATTACAGGTGCAAAGGATGAAATCGCAAAGGTGGCGGCGAGAAGTTCTTCTATCGTGCGCCCTTCGCCGAGGAAGCCCGAGGGTGGGGCGCGCGAGCCTGCAGCCGGCTTTGATTTCGTTAATTTCACCAAGCTCATTGAGGTTCGGGCGAAGAGCGTGGGGTTGTTCGGGGCAAATTTGAGCCCGGCCTGTCGTCGGGACAGCGGCCCTCTGAGCGAACTGGCTGATCGCATTTCGTGGACTCCAGCGCGCGTATTCGCGTGGCCCCTTGTACCGTTCGTCCTGACGCTCGTCCTAGCTTTGATAGGTTGCGGTTCAATTCACCTCAATCCCGACTCGGAACTGGCGCCCTCCGAGAAAGCGGAGAACGTCTGGACACCACCTCCCTCCACCGAGGCATCGAATAGTTCTTTCGCAGTTGAGCAACTTCGGGGCCTTGAAGAAAAAGGTACACTTCAAACATCAGGCAAACAGACCTACGACCTACCCTCACTCGTGGACCTTGCCTTAAGGATGAGTCCCCAGACCCGGCACGCTTGGTACATGGCTCTCGAAGATGAAGCCCAGCTCGGCCGGTCACAGGCCAGTAATTACCCCATGGCCCAAGCAGAGGCTGAGGGCGGCTACTTCAAGCTGCCAATCGAGTTTCCCGGGCAAACTCTGGTTATCCGCAATAATGCCTTTTTCCCTCAATTTAAGGTCAGCTACGATTTACTCGACTTCGGCCGCACTCGCGCAGATGAGCGAAAGGCCCGCGAAGAGCTAATCGCGGCAAACTTTAACTTCAATCAGGCGATCCAGGATGTCGTCTTCAATGTAGAAAGATCGTTCTATGTTCTTGCGGCAGCGATTGCCGACGTGAGTGCAGCGGAGGCTAACCTCAAGCTCGCGAAGATCGCCCTGGCTTCGGTCGAGGAGCGTCATCAAGTCGGCCTCGCGACCAAGCCGCAAGTCCTGCTGGCAAAGCAGGTGGAGGCGCAGGCGGTCTACGATCTCGAGAATGCAAGGTCGGCGGTGCACGATGCCGAAGCGGGCCTCCGTCAAACCGTCGGTGTTCCGGCCGACGCCAACATCAATATCGACGCCGGTCAGTTGGATCGGCTGCCCAAAAATCTAAGTGACGATGTTGAGGCGCTCATTGCCGATGCGATCAGAAGGCGCCCCGATCTTGCCGCCCAAATCGCTGCAGTCCGAGCCGGTGATGCCGCCGTCGCGCGCGCGAGGGCGGAGTTTTACCCCGAAATCAGCGTTGGCGGGAACTATGGGCAGGCAATCTGGAATTACACGGTCAACGGCGGACACAGTCAGAACCTGAACCAACCGTTTTATGGGGCAGGGTTAACAATGCGGTGGAATCTTTTCACCGGATTCGATCGATACTACGCCGCAGAGAAGGCAACTGCGGAGAAAGGCGCGGCCCTCTCGGAGCTCAGGTCGCTTCAACTTAACGTCATCGCCGGAACCTGGACCGCCTATTATGATTTCCTCTCCGCGAAGAAGAAACGCGATGCCGCTCAGGCCCTGCTGAATTCATCCGAAGAGTCGTATGCAGCCAACTTCGAAAGCCATCGGTATGGTCTCGCCACGATCACTGACCTTATTTCGGCCGAGAAGGACGTCATGTCCGCGCGATACACGCTCATCCAAAGTAAGGCAGATCTTCTCATCTCGTCCTGCAACCTGCTTCACGCCGTCGGTGCATCGTCTCGGTCTAGCGGGTCGATACCATGAACCTCGATCGCAAACACATTGCTCAGCTCCGGTGTGAGGCGAACTAACGTGGCATCCTTTGGATTCCTACAGAAACGCGCTTGGTGGGTAAGAGCCACGCTGATTGTCGCTGCCGGCGTAATTGCGTTTCTCGCTTGGGAGCTTCTCAAGCCAAAAGGCTTGCCGGAAGGTTTCGCAGGCGGAAACGGCCGCATCGAAGCGACCGAGATCGACGTTGACGCCAAAATTGCGGAACGTATCCGGACCGTCACGGTGCATGAAGGTGATCTCGTCCGCCCCGAGCAGCTTCTAGTCCAAATGAACACCGACGTGCTCATGGCACAGCGCAGGGAAGCGGAAGCCCAGCTTCAGAGCGCGCTGGACAGCGTCGCCACCGCTGAGAGCCGGCTGGCGCAACGACGCGCCGAGAAGACCGCGGCCATCGCAGTTATAGCGCAACGGAAAGCAGAACTTGATGCTGCTGAGAAATACTTCCTCCGAACCCAGGCCCTGGCGCCGAAGGACTTCGTCACCGTGCAGAATCTCGATAACGCTCGCGCAGATTTTAAGAGTAAGGAGGCTGCGGTGAGCACGGCCGAGGCAGATGCCGCGGCTGCCGACGCTGCAGTCCATTCGGCCATCTCTGAAGTCCTCGACGCGCGGTCGAAGGTGGACGCCGAACGGGCGACCATTCAGCGCATCCAGGCGAATATCGACGACAGCGAGCTTCGTTCGCCGGTGGACGGACGCGTGCAGTACCGCGTTGCGGAGCCGGGCGAGGTCCTCCCCGCGGGTGGGCGTGTGCTGAATCTGATCAATCTGGAAGACGTGTATATGACCTTCTTCCTGCCCGACAAACTGGCCGGGCAAGTAGCCGTTGGCGCCGAGGCGCGGATCGTACTCGACGCCTTCCCCCAGATTGTCATCCCGGCAACAATATCCTTTGTCTCTAGCGTTGCGCAGTTCACTCCCAAGACGGTGGAGACAGTGGAAGAACGCCAAAAGCTTACGTTCCGGATCAAAGCGCAGATCGCACCTGAGTTACTCCGCCAGTACCTCAGCCAGGTCAAGACGGGCCTGCCCGGCATGGCTTATGTCCGGCTTGATCCGCACGCCACGTGGCCCAGCGATCTGCAGACCCGGCTGCCACCGCCACTACCGCAGCCAATTCTCCACGCACAATGAACAACGTTCAGCAAAATATGCCGCCGGTCGCCCGGCTTCGCGACGTGAGCCTGCGTTACGGAAAAACGCTGGCATTAGACCGAATTACGTTGGATGTGCCGGCAAACTGCATGGTGGGCGTCATCGGTCCAGACGGCGTTGGCAAGTCGAGTATGCTTTCGCTGCTCGCCGGCGCGCGCGCGATACAGACCGGGCAGATCGCGGTGCTCGGCGGAGATATGGCCTCGGCGGAGCATCGCCGGGCGGTGTGTCCGCGCATCGCATATATGCCGCAGGGCCTTGGCGGGAATCTCTACGCAACGCTGTCGGTGTTCGAGAACATCGATTTCTTTGGCCGCTTGTTCGGTCATTCTCTGGAGAAGCGCAAACGACGCATTGCCCAGCTCGTGGAGAGCACAGGCTTGGCCCCGTTTGTAGATCGGCCTGCCGGCAAGCTCTCCGGCGGGATGAAGCAGAAGCTTGGCCTATGCTGCGCTCTCATCCACGACCCGGACTTTCTGATCCTCGATGAACCGACCACCGGCGTTGATCCGCTTTCACGACGCCAATTCTGGGAACTGATCGCGCGCATTCGGGCAGAGCGCCTCGGCATGAGCGTCATGGTGGCTACCGCCTACATGGAGGAAGCCGCGCAGTTCGACTGGCTGATGGCGATGGATGCCGGCCGCGTGCTCGCAACCGGTTCGCTGCAAGAACTGCTTTCGCACACCAGCACGACTTCGCTGGAGGACGCCTTTATCGCACTACTGCCTGAAGAAAAACGGCGCGGCCACCGCACGATCAAGATCAAACCGCGACCGGTCACGGAGAGCGGCGCCGTCGCCATTAAAGCCGAGAATCTGACGCAGCGATTTGGCAACTTTGTGGCCGTGGATCACGTCAGCTTCGTTATTGAACGCGGTGAAATTTTCGGTTTCCTCGGCTCCAACGGTTGCGGTAAGACGACCACTATGAAGATGCTGACCGGGCTGCTCCCACCGACCGAGGGGCAAGCTTGGTTATTCGGTCAGCTGCTCGATCCAAACGACATGGGGACCCGCCGCCGGGTCGGTTACATGTCGCAGAGTTTCTCGCTCTATACCGAATTGACCGTCCGCCAGAACCTCGAACTTCATGCGAAGCTTTTCGAGGTACCGCCCAACATGATCCAGGCGCGGGTTGAGGAGGCCGTGCAGCGGTTCGATTTGGCGTCGGTCATAGACGTGCTTCCGGCCGCTCTGCCGATGGGCCAACGCCAGCGCCTTTCGCTGGCAGTGGCGATGATCCATCACCCGGAGATGCTTATCCTGGACGAGCCCACTTCCGGAGTCGACCCGGTCGCACGTGATGGCTTTTGGGAAATCCTGCTCGAGCTTTCGCGCCGCGACCAGGTCACCATCTTTGTATCGACGCATTTCATGAACGAGGCCATGCGCTGTGATCGCATATCATTGATGAATGCCGGGAAGGTTCTCGTCAGTGATGCGCCCGGCGCGATAATCAAGAAGCGCGAAGTAGCAACACTGGAGGACGCCTTTATCGCTTATCTCGAAGAAGCGACGGGCGTAACCTTGCAGACCGCGTCCTCATCCAAGCCTGCGGCATTATCAAATGCTGCGGCATCCGCCGGCGCTCGAACATCTGAACAGGGCCCGTCGGAAAAAGAAGAAGCAAAAACCCGTTCAGGCTTCCATTTTCAACGGATGTTCAGCTACGCGCGCCGCGAGGCGCTCGAACTGCGACGAGATCCGATGCGCGCGGCGCTCGCGCTGGTCGGGACCCTGATCCTCATGCTGGTGATTGGGTATGGCATCAGTTTGGACGTCGAACACCTGGCATTCGCCGTCTTGGATCGAGATCAAACCGAAACCAGCAATAACTATGCGCTTCAATTCATCGGCTCACCACGTTATTTTGTAGAGCACGCTCCGATTCGCGATTACGCAGATCTGGACCGGCGGATGCGTTCAGGCGAGCTGAGTCTCGCCATCGAGATCCCCCCCCATTTCGGACGCGATCTGGCACGTGGCCGAACTGCGCAGATCGGAGCATGGATCGACGGCGCCAATCCCACCCGCGGCGAGACCGTCCGCAGCTACGTTCAGCTTGTACATTCACAATGGCTGAGCAAGGTGGCAGCCCGTGTATCGCATATAGCAGGGGTCTCGTCCGAGAAAACACCTGGCGCATCCCCCGAGAACGCTCAAGCGACGATCGAAATTCGTTACCGCTATAATCCGGACGTCAGGAGCCTGCCCGCAATGGTGCCGGCGGTTATCCCGCTGCTGCTCATGATGATCCCCGCGATGCTAGCCGCTCTCAGTGTAGTGCGTGAAAAGGAGCTTGGCTCCATCGTCAATCTCTACGTTACCCCGGTGACCCGGCTTGAGTTCCTGCTTGGCAAACAGCTTCCGTATGTAGCCGTCGCTATGGTGAATTTCGTGCTGCTGGTGTTAATGGGAATCTGGGTGTTCGGGGTGCCGCTCAAGGGCAGTTTTTTAGCTTTGGCAGTAGGGACCCTGTTGTATGTGAACGCCGCAACCGCCTTTGGCCTCCTGATATCCAGCTTCACTCGCAGCCAGATTGCAGCGATTTTCGGGACCGCAATACTAACACTTATTCCGGCTATGCAGTTCTGTGGGATTCTCGACCCAGTGGCTTCCCTTGAAGGAGTGGGAAAGCTTGTCGGCGAAATCTATCCCACTACTTATTACCTGACCTTAGCGCGGGGAACTTTTTCCAAGGCGCTGGGCTTCTGGAATTTGCGTTTGTTCTACATCCCGTTGCTGCTCATTGGGCCGCTTTTGGTCGCGATGACTACGCTCCTGTTGAAGAAGCAGGAGGTTTGAGCGATGCGCCTAGCGAATATTCTGAATCTTGGCATCAAAGAACTTCGCAGCCTGGCCCATGATCCGGTCATGATAACGCTGATTATCTATGCGTTTACCCTTTCAGTTTACGCGGTGGCCACGGCGATCCCGGAAACGCTCAGCAAAGTTCCGATCGCTATTGTCGACGAGGATCAGTCGCAGCTTTCCGCGCGGATCATCGATGCTTTCTTCCCACCTCAGTTTATGCCGCCTGCGCTCATCAGCCGGACCGGAATGGATGCCAGGATGGATGCCGGGTCTGATACCTTCGCTGTGGATATCCCGCCAGACTTCGAACGCGATGTCATGGCGGGCCGAAACCCACGGGTCCAACTTAATGTCGATGCGACGCGCATGCACCAGGCATTCACCGGGAGCGCGTATATTCAGAATATCATTCTCGGCGAGATAGACACCTTCGTAAAACGCTACGGCGCTTCCGGGCTGCAGCCGGCGGGAGGATATCCGCGATACGGTCGAGGAACCACAGCTGGTGCATTTGCGGGACGTTCGACCGAATCCGAAGAGTGGCCGCAGAGGGGGGTCGAAGCGCCGGATCTTGCTCTCAATACGCGCTTCAATCCGAACCTCGACAGGTCATGGTTTGGCGCGGTGATCGAAATCATCAACGAGGTTACCATACTCTCGATTATCCTTACTGGCGCTGCTCTGATCCGGGAGCGCGAGCACGGCACAGTAGAGCATTTGCTCGTGATGCCGGTCACTCCGTTCGAAATCATGATGAGCAAAATCTGGTCGATGGCGCTGGTCGTGCTCGTGGTCTGCGCATTGTCTCTCGTATTTGTCGTACACTTGGGAATGTCAGTTCCACTCGAGGGGTCTGTCGCTCTTTTTCTGGCGGGTGCTGCGGTCGATCTGTTTGCCAATACGGCACTCGGCATATTTTTGGCGACCTTCGCTCGCTCGATGCCACAATTCGGCTTACTGACGATCCTGGTGGTGCTTCCCCTCGTGTTCCTCTCAGGAGGCTTCACTCCGTATGAGAGCATGCCCGACGCGGTACAATTTGTGATGCTCGGCGCGCCCACTACTCACCTGGTCAGCCTGGGAGAATCTGTCTTGTTCCGGGGTGCAACATTCTCGCTGGTCTGGAAACAATTCGCTGCCCTCGCCGTTATCGGCTCGGTCTTGTTCGCCATCTCGCTGGCGCGCTTCCGTCAGACGATCACCTTCATGGCATGAGCGCCACACCATGGCTTCTACCCAAGACATCGGGATTGGTGCGCCGCTGATGGTCTCTCTGATAACGATTCTGGGGACGATCGTGATTCACGCACTGGCCGTGATAGTGATTGTGCATTTCATTCGGCGCCAGCATCGACTGGGACGCATTGCCGTCCGATTCTGGCAAGAGGTGGCAATCGTATGTACCGCCACCCTCCTCGCGGGCGCGGCTCATCTGTTTGAAATAAGCGTCTGGGCGCTGGTGTTCGTCTTTTGCGGTGAATTCGCTCGATTCGCCGGGGCCTTTTACCACTCCGCGACGAATTACACCACTCTCGGCTACGGTGATGTGGTAATGACAGCCTCTTGGAAGCTATTGGGACCGCTAGAAGCCGCGGATGGACTGCTCATGTTTGGAGTGTCGACCGCGATAATCGTCTCCGTAATTCAATTAATGGTTCGGGCGAAATTCCGGGATCTTCCTAACTTTTAGGCACAACGAACATTCTGCGCTTCGGCACGAGACGCGTCCAAAGGAGCTTTGTGCGGATCCGCTCACTGAGTGACGAACCTCAAGGGAGATGTGAGGGCCATGAAAACATTCGCAGGACAGCCGGTGGAGGTCCTTTGCGACGAAAAGACCTCAGCGATATCAGCGTACGGTTCAGCCCGTTCGACGATCAAAGGGACGCCGCTCACCGCGGACGAGTTGCGCAAGATCGACGCCTACTGGCGCGCCAGCCTTTACCTGTGCCTCGGGATGCTTTACCTCAAGGAGAACCCGCTTCTGCGCGAGCCACTTAGGGTGGAACAGACGAAGCCCCGACTGCTTGGGCATTGGGGCTCGGACGCCGGCCAGAGCTTCACTTACATTCACTTCAACCGTCTGATCAACAAATACGACCTAAACGCAATTTTCATCTCCGGTCCCGGACACGGCGCGCCCGCTGTGCTGTCCAACGCGTACCTCGAAGGAACCTACTCCGAGATCTACCCGGACAAGAGTGAAGGTATCGCTGGGATGCAGCGCTTCTTAAAGCAGTTCAGTTTTCCCGGTGGCATCGGCAGCCATGCGACTCCGGAAACCCCAGGAAGCATCCACGAGGGCGGAGAGCTCGGATACAGCGTCTCGCATGCATACGGCACCGTTTACGACCGACCAGACTTGATTGCCCTCGTGATGGTGGGCGACGGCGAGTCGGAGACAGGCCCGCTTGCGACCAGCTGGCACAGCAACAAGTTCGTCAATCCGATCACCGACGGCGCCGTTCTACCGGTCCTGCATCTCAACGGCTACAAGATCAACAACCCCACCTTGCTCGCCCGGATCAGTCACGAAGAGCTCGAAGCCCTCTTCGTCGGTTACGGCTATACACCCTACTTCGTTGAAGGCAGCGACCCGCAGAGCATGCACCAGGCGATGGCCGCCACGCTGGAGCACTGCGTGCTCGAGATTCGCAGAGTCCAGGAACAGGCGCGGGCGACCGGGAAGGCATTCCGGCCGCGCTGGCCGATGATCATACTACGGAGCCCCAAAGGTTGGACTGCTCCGCGGGAAATTGATGGCCATTATTTGGAGGGCTTCTGGCGTGCACACCAGATACCGATCACAGACGTCGCAAGCAATCCCAACCATCTGAAGCTGCTTGAGACATGGATGCTCAGCTACAAACCCGAACAACTGTTTGATGATGCTGGTCGATTGATTCCTGAGTTGAAGGCTTTGGCCCCGAAGGGACCGCGACGCATGAGCGCAAACCCGGTCGCCAACGGCGGTTTGTTGCGCAAGCCACTCGACATGCCTGATTTCCGGAGTTTGAAGGTCGATGTCGGGAAACCCGGTGCGACTTTCGCAGGGAACGTCCCGACCTTGGGAAACTTTCTCCGCGAAGTCATGCGATTAAATATGGACAGATTCCGGGTCTTCGGACCCGACGAGACCCAGTCCAACCGTCTTGAGGCAATTTACGAGGTGGGAAAAAAAGTTTGGCTGGGAGAGTATTTTCCAGAGGATGCTGACGGCGGCGAGCTCACTCCGGCCGGTCGGGTGATGGAGATGCTGAGCGAGCACACCGTGGAAGGTTGGCTGGAAGGCTACATCTTGAGTGGTCGGCACGGTCTCCTCAACAGCTACGAGCCCTTCATCCATGTCATCGATTCGATGTTCAACCAGCACGCGAAATGGCTGGAGAAATGCAACGAGCTGCCGTGGCGCGCCAAACTGTCTTCACTGAACCTGCTGATTACGGCGCTGGTCTGGCGGCAAGACCATAACGGCTTTACGCACCAAGACCCCGGCTTCCTTGATGTAGTCGTCAACAAGAGTCCTAGCGTCGTCCGCATCTACCTTCCACCCGACGCAAACTGCCTGCTCTCCGTCGCGGACCATTGCCTGCGAAGCGTCAACTACGTGAACGTCATCGTCGCCGACAAACAGGTGCATCTCCAGTACCTGGACATGGAGGCAGCGATCGAGCACTGCACGAAGGGGGTTGGCATCTGGAACTGGGCCAGCAATGACCAAGGCAGCGAGCCCGATGTGGTCATGGCGAGCTGCGGCGACGTTCCGACAATGGAGTCGCTGGCCGCGACGGCGCTGCTCAGAGAGTACTTACCGGACATCAAGGTACGGTTTGTAAACGTGGTCGATCTGTTCAAGCTAGTGCCCAGCACCGAACATGCGCACGGACTGACCGATCGCGAGTTCGAAGCTCTTTTCACGCCGGACAAGCCGGTGATCTTCAACTTCCATTCCTACCCTTGGCTGATTCACCGACTCACCTACCGCCGCCCTGGCCAACACAACATCCACGTGCGCGGTTACAAGGAAAAGGGGAACATCAACACGCCCCTGGAGCTGGCCATTCAAAACCAAACCGATCGCTTCAGCCTGGCCATCGACGCGATCGACCGGATCCCGCGATTTCGCGTTAAAGGAGCCGATGTTCGCGAGTTCCTCCTCAACCAGCAGATAAAGAGCAAAGACCACGCGCACGAATTCGGCATTGATCCTAAGAATATCACCGACTGGCAGTGGCCATTTTGAAAGCGGCGGTACGGGGGAGGCGAGGTGAGTGAAATGTTTCCCACGCTTTACGTTGCAAGACACGGCGAGACGGCGTGGAACCTTTCGGGTCAACATACTGGGCTCAGGGATCTACCGTTGACCGAAGGCGGAATACGCAATGCCCGCCGTCTAGGCAATACGCTGCGAGGACGGTTGTTCGCCCAGGTTTTCACCAGCACCTTGCAACGGGCCCGCCACACATGCGAGCTGGCTCGCTTTGGGGCTCAAGCCGAAGTCGATCCCGATTTGGTCGAATGGAACTACGATGAATACGAGGGGCTGCGGCGTGAGGACATCGAAGCCAGGCGCCCCGGGTGGGAATTGTTCCGGGAAGGATGCCCAGGAGGCGAATCAGCGGACGACGTCAGGGCAAGAGCGGACCGTGTAGTTGAGCGCGTTCGCGCATTCCAGCAGGACGTCCTGATTTTTTCGGGCGGACACCTCCTGCGCGTACTAGCCGCGCGTTGGCTGGGTCTGGAACCGCAAGTGGGAAGATACTTCCTGCTGGACACCGCGAGCTTGAGCGGGCTTAGCTATGAGCAAAATCGCCTTCGGCCTGTGATCAAATTGTGGAACGACCTTCATCATCTAATGCATCACTAAACGCGATAAGCGATCAAACGAAATTGAGAGCTGGTCGCCGGCGCAAAAACCGCCGCAGAACCTAACCTTTATAATTGCACGGAGAAAAACGTGGCAAATTCTACGAAAACTGCGCGCAGCGACAATTTGGCCAAGCTCATCGAGCAATACGGGTGCGGCCCAATAAAATTCACTGGAACTGACGAAGCTTTGTACGAGCGCCATCTGCTTTTCGACAGTGTCGCGGACATAAAGATCGCCGACGCACGCGATCGGTTTGAAGCTATCGCGCGATCTGTGCGCGACGTACTTTCTCAGCGTTGGATCCGTACCCAGCAAACGTGCCAGCGCACCAATGCAAAACGCGTCTACTATATGTCAATAGAGTTTCTCATAGGACGATCACTCGCCAATAATCTTCAAAATCTCCTGCTCGACCAGGTCGCCAGGCAGTTGATCAAAGAAAAAGATCTCGACTGGGTGGGCATGCTGGAGCAGGAGCCGGACGCCGGTCTCGGCAATGGAGGGCTGGGTCGGCTTGCCGCTTGTTTCCTTGATTCGATGGCGACCATGCAGCTTCCCGCAATAGGTTACGGACTGCGTTATGAGTACGGGATGTTCAAGCAGTCGATCCATGATGGTTGGCAACGGGAACGCCCGGACAATTGGCTGCGTCGACCGGACCCATGGGAAGTGGCGCGTCCTCACGAGGCTGTGGAAGTACAGCTCCACTGTTCCATCGAGGCCCGCGGAGGGGCGCTGCATCCGGTCAGCGATCGGCCTTCAAGGCTGATCGGGATTCCGTTCGATCGTCCTGTGGTCGGTTATGGCGGCCAGACCGTTAATACACTTAGACTGTGGGCCGCTGTGGCGCCGGATGAGTTCAACTTCGAGGAATTCAGCCACGGCGAGTTTATCGGCGCGGTCGCAGAGCGACTTGGAGCGGAATCCCTCACCCGAGTGCTCTATCCCGACGACTCCACGAGTTTTGGGCAGGGTCTGCGCTTTGTACAGGAGTACTTTCTCGTCGCGTGTGCGCTTGCCGACATCGTGCGTCAGTTCCGGCGCGATAATCCTGATTGGTGCACCCTGCCTGAAAAAGTCGCGATTCAACTCAACGACACACATCCGGCGATGGCCGTTGCGGAGTTGATGCGGATTCTGCTGGATCAGGCGAAGCTGAGCTGGGAAGAGGCCTGGGACCTGACCGTGAGAACGCTGGCGTACACAAATCACACGTTGCTACCCGAAGCGCTCGAGAAATGGCCTGTCGATTGGTTTCAGATCCTGATACCGCGTAATCTGGAAATTATTTTCGAAATCAATCGACGGTTCCTGGATGAGGTTCGCACGCGCTTTCCGGGTGACGAGGACCGTGTCTCCAGGATTAGTCTGATAGAGGAAGGCTCAAGCAAACACGTCCGGATGGCCAATCTCGCCATCGTAGGGTCGCACAGCACCAATGGCGTAGCCGAGATCCACTCTCAGCTTCTGCGCACTACCACTGTCCGCGATCTGGCTGAATTCTTTCCCGACCGTTTCAACAACAAAACCAACGGCGTTACGCCCCGGCGCTGGCTGCTGCTGGCGAATCCTGCCCTGGCCCAAACGATTACGGATGCGATCGGCGATAGCTGGATCACCGATCTGAGTCAGCTAAGCCGACTGAAGCCGCTTGCGGCGAAGAGAGCCTTTCGCGACGACTTCCGTCGGGCTACCCGTCAGACGAAAATTGGGTTCGCTGACTGGCTCAAGTCGAAGTTTGGAGTAACCGTAGATCCGGATTCGATTTTCGATAGCCATGTCAAACGCATCCACGAATACAAGCGACAACTGCTAAACGTACTTCGCGTTGTGGCGCTCTACAACCGACTGCGGGAAGGCACCGACGCGTACACTCAACCGCGGACCTTCTTCTTTGCCGGGAAAGCGGCGCCAGGCTACCAGCTCGCCAAGCTCATCATAAAATTCATTAACAATGTGGCCGATACAATTGACAATGACCCCGTTATTCGAGCCCGAATTAAAGTTGTGTTTGTCCCCGACTATGACGTTTCGATAGCGGAACGACTGATTCCCGCCAGCGACGTTTCCAACCAGATTTCAACCGCCGGTTACGAAGCCAGCGGGACGAGCAACATGAAGTTCATGATGAACGGCGCTTTGACGATTGGCACGCGCGACGGAGCCACGATCGAGATGGCGCAGGAGGCGGGAGAAGAAAACCTCTTCCTGTTCGGGCTCACGGCTCAGCAAGTAGCCGACAGTCGAAGTTGGTACAATCCCCACTGGCACTATGACAACGAACCCGAGACGCGCGCCGCGCTGGACCTGATCTTTTCCGATCATTTCAGTCCTAATGAGCGTGGAGTGTTCGAACCGTTGCGAGACGTCCTTCTCACGCACGGGGATTATTACATGCACTTGGCGGACCTCAAGTCGTATCTCGATGCTGACCGCAAGCTTCTCGATTTATACGAGGACCGAGAAGAATGGGCACGTAGGGGAATCCTGAATGTGGCGAGTTCCGGCAAGTTCTCAAGCGACAGAACCATTGCCGAGTACGCGAAGGACATATGGAATGTCGAGCCTTGTCCCCTCATATAGCTGATTTGAGCGAACCGTCGCTGACCAGAGACGGCACGGAGTAACCGAGATGCGAGTCGGAATAGCCACCGATCACGGCGGATTCCTTCTAAAGGAAGAGCTACTTGACCGGCTGCGCACAGCAGGCCATGACGTCGTCGATTTCGGAGCACATCAGCTCGACCCCTCGGACGACTATCCCGACATAATAGTTCCGCTTGCGCGTGCCGTGGCCGCGGGTAGTGTACTTCGCGGTATCGCAATCTGCGGTAGTGGCGTAGGCGCGTCTGTATGCGCCAACAAGGTCGTCGGGGTCCGGGCCGGACTCGTGCACGACCATTTCTCGGCCCAGCAAGGAGTTCAGGATGACAACATGAATGTCATTTGCATGGGTGGCCGGACCGTGGGACCAGCGGTAGCTTGGGACCTAGTTGAGGCTTTTCTAGCTTGCGAATTCAGCGGAGCCGAGCGCCACATACGCCGCCTGGGCAAGGTAGCATCTCTGGAACTTGACTTGGGCAGCCAACGCTGACTTGAAAACGGAAACCGAGCTGCTTAAATGACTAATTATCCACTGCTCAATTCGAACCACCTAGAGATGTGTGACGGCCCTCCAAGCGCCACAACTTGGGGTAGCATGTCGAAGAGAGCGACCGCTATCGCGGCTCCAGAACCGAACCCGAGCAGCAAGTGAAGCGTCTGGCGAAACCTGAAAGCTGCGATCTTCCTCAATCGCTCCACACTGTCCAACTTGTCGTGACCGGGAACAGGCGGATCAGACACTTGTGATGAGCGCTGCGGGCAACAGGTTCTGAACGAACGGTTTGGCTGTGGCTCGAGGCGTTCAGGATCAGTCAATTCATACCAAAGCAGGATCGCCAAGCCGATCGCGCTCACGATCATGATAGCCACGAGAAAGAAGGCTATTGGACCGTTTATCTTGAACCTCGTGAATTGCCGTCTGCGCCGGTTTGAATTCATTGTTCCCTGACGCATCTTGGCGAACGTTACCTTCCGGCGCCGCGCCGTCCGCGTTGACCACTACTCCCTGATCCTGGCCTTGCAGCATGCTTTTGAGCGTGAATGCCATCGTCGACAGCGTGGTCGGGGCCTTATCGAGAAATATCTTGCTATCCTTGGTAATAGTCAGTGCGACCGGCTCCTTGTGCTGCAGGTTGGGCGCGTCACCCTGCGGAAGGTTGACCGTGATCGAGTTGAGACTTTGCATCGAGAGCGATGCCAGCATGAACGTCACCAGCAGGAAGAACATCACGTCGATCATCGGGATGATCTCGATTCGGCCACGCCGATAACCGCGTCCCTTGCGCAGCGTCATCGCTTGACCCTCCCCTCGCGCGGCGCGAGCGGGGTCACGCTGACGACGGTCTCCTTTCCATCGGTTTCCTCGTCCAGGCGGATGTGGTCAATCAATCTCGATCCCAGCCGTCCCAGATGATCGAGCGCCTGCGACTGCATGCGCGCGAAGAAGTTGAACCCGAACAGCGCAAAGAGCGCGATCAGAAGGCCGAGCGCCGTCGCGATCAGCGCCTGGGCCACACCCGAAGTCACTTGAGTCGGCGCGACCAGTCCCGATCCGCCGATTACCTTGAAGGCCTGCATCATGCCGGTGATGGTTCCGAGCAGGCCCATTAACGGCGCCGCGGTAACCACCGTTTCGAGTACCCACAAGCCGCGGCTGAGGCTCTTCTCGATATCGCCCGCTTCGTCGCCGGCGCGCGACTCGACCCACCACGCCGGCTTGTTGCGATTTTCGCGAATCACCCCGAAGAACCGCTTGTACGCATTCACCGGCGGGAGAGTCGCTAGTTGGCGGTCCAATTCATCCCAGGAAAAGCCGTAGGTCTCGACCAGCTCCGCCAGCGAGCGCGGCAATCTCAAGCATCGAGAGTAAGCCACCGCCCGGTCACAAATGATAAGCACAGCGATTATCCCAAGAAATAGCAGCGGATACACCATCGCTCCGCCGTAGCGGAGCGCGTCCCAAGCTGCCCTTGCTTCGTTCATTTTCCGTTACTCGATTTGGAAGGCTTTGTTATGAGGCCCAAGTCATTGCATCAGCGGGGCTGGCGACTAGCCAGGAGTGACATCTCTTTGCGTGCGGAACCCCCGACGCCCGGTTGAACCCTGTCCTTCCAACCGTCTCATCGCCGCGTTGAATTTGGAAACCATTCCCATGCCCGTCACCCGCCAACGGGCGGACCAGTAGCCCCATTATCGGCTTCCATTTGTAGCACCAGCCTCGGTAGTCCAGAGCGCGATCGCAGCACGAAGGATTCCGCTGCCGTATCGAATCCTTCCTTGTTTGCGACGATGATGTATTCGCCCGCCGGAACTCCCGCGAATCGGAAGTGACCGCTTATATCGCTCTCGCCTTTGGCCACGATGCGGCCGTCGCTCGTCTGAAGAATGAGGATCGCCGCCGAAATTGGGTGCCCTGATGAACTGACCACCGTGCCCGCGAGCAGGCCGCGGGTGATGCCCGAAGTTGCCTGAGCGAAGGCGGCCGACCCACCCGTTTGCAAAGAGAGGGTGGCGAATGCGAGCGCGACGCCAATACTGCGTAGAAACTCAGTACACGTGGCCTGAACTGGCGGGGAGCATGGTCTCCGTTGGCGGTGCCAAAATATGCTCTTTTCCCACAGACACTTCAAATTCGCTCGCAGTGTTATCGGGATGCGAATATGGAATCTCGAATTCACTTTATTTCCTCCGTTTTACCAACGAAGGAACTCCGCTGTGCTGCGGCGATTCCCAAATGCTTCTAAGTCCTTCATCCCAAACCCTTCTTGCGGTTTCCTCACCGTGAGAAAATGGGGGTAAGGGACGGAAGATCCCATTTGATGCCGCCGAAGAACGCGCGGCGCGGACCGTATTGCGCGGCGAAGACGCCGATTCCACTACCGTTGCGAATCTGGTACGTGCGATCGTTGAGATTGATAACGGCGGCTCGCACTTCCATCGCGCCTGCGTTGGGCAGAACGAAGCGCTTGCGTATACCGGCGTTGAGTTGGATGTAGTACGGCAGATTTCCCGTATTGGCAAAGCCAGATCGAAGCCCACTTCCGTAGATTCCGTCGATGCTGAAGGTGAAGCCCTGCCAATTGTAGACCGCGCCGGCCGAAGCGGAGAAGGTCTGGTCGTGGTCCAGGAAGATATAATGATTTGCGATGTATGCGAGTTCATCCGGCTCGAAATTAAACTGCCCGGATTCGACCTGGGTGCCCTGCGCGACGCTGTAGTCGAAGTTTTCGTAAAGATAGATATTCTCGTGAGCGTATGAACCAGTCTGCTCGACCCCGTATACACGGCCTTTCGCGTAGTTGAAGGTTTCGAAAATCAACGCTGGTCCGAACTGGCCTTCGTCGATCAGATCGGCCGCCTTCTTGTAGTACGAATCAATTCCAACGTTGAGTCCGGGAATTACCTGCTGGGTCACTCCGGCGTCAAAGTAGTGATCGCGCTCGACCGTTGGATTGCCGTTGCCCAACGACGACGGCGCGCCAGTCGTGGTCGCGAATTTCTGGATCGATTCGACCGTCACGAGTTCTGTTGGCGGCGGCGTGAAAAGACGGGCATAGGCAGCGTGGAGCGTGGTGTTCTTGAAGAGACTATATACCGCGCCGACCCTCGGGCTAGCCTGGTCGGCGCGCTCCAGTCCATCGTAGAGGTCAAAACGCACGCCGTAATTGATCGTGAGTTTCTCGATAGGCTTCCATTCGTCCTGGGCATAAACGCTATAGATCCAGGTCTGGAGCGCCTTGTTATCGACAATGGAGATAGGGACGGTCGAAGGAATGCCCGTAGCCTGATTAACTGGGAAAGTCGCCTCGTGATTGTCGATCTCGGCGCGCTCGGCGTCGAAGTATCCGCCGAGACGAAACGTATGAGTCGGGAACGCCCGGTAGGTCGCATCGGCCTGGACGCCGTTGCCCCAATCGCTACGGAAGACTCTTGAAGCGGCGCCGTTGTAGATCAGGTCGCCATCGAAATCCGGGTAGAACGAAACTGTCGAATAGCGGCTGAATGGCGCGATCTGGTAGTCGAACTTGGAACCGATAGCCCCTTGAAGAGCGAATACCCCGAAATAGTTCTGCTCGAACTGGTTCTCATCCACTCCCGCAGACGGATAGACCGGCACGCCCGAGAGCGCGAAGACCTGCGGTTGATCGGGATTCGCCGGAATTTGAAAATGATTCACGTCCGAGCCGGTTATGAGGCTGAGCCGCGTCGTGGGATCCAAAAAATATGAAAAGTAGCCGAATCCTGCGCCTTGGTAAGATTGGTCGTGGATCGGCGACGGCCCCGGAGTCGGCGGCTCGACGCCGCGCGTCGTACTGAAATACTGACCGGTCACGAAATAGCTCAATTTACCGACTGAGCCTCCATACTCGAAGCTGGGCTGAATCGTCGAGCGCTGCCCGCCATAGAACTCGACATCGCCGCCATTTTCCAGCAAACCGTCCTTAGTCTTGATATCGATTACGCCAGCCGTGCGCAGTCCAAACTCCGCCGGCAAGGCGCCCGTCAGCAGGCTGACGCTTTGTGCGAAGCGCGGGCTGATCACCTGTCCGAACCCGGTGATCCCCTCCGGCAGCTGAACACCGTTTATCCGATACTGCAGATTGGCATGGTCGCCGCGCACGTGAAGCTGACCAAACGAATCTTGCACCACGCTGGGTGCTTGAAGGAGCACTTGGTTGAGCGAGGTGTTGTTGCCTTGAGGCAGGTCCTGAATTGCTTTCTCACTAAAGCGGTATACGCTACCGCCGGTCTCAGGCGACAGGCTGTTGCGCGCCTTGTTGAGACGCTGCGCAACCACCGCCATGCTGATCTCTGCTTCTGACTGCAGTGCGAGGGTCAAGGGCTTAGCGCCCTGCCCGGTAACGTCGACGATCGCGGTGGCAGCCTTAAAAGTTGGCTTTCTTGCGACCACCGCATAGACCGCGGGCGCCACGCTGGCGAAGATGAAACGACCCTCGGCATCGCTCTTCGCCTTCGCGACGATCTTGCCTGAGCTGTCCTGAATTTCGAGAGCGACGCCCGCAAGCGGCCTGCCAAGCGCGTCGGTAACTTTTCCGGTGACGGTCTTTCGAGCTGGCTCCGACGCCAGCGCGCCGTCGGCAGAGGACACAAGTGGTTGGATCAACAGAATTGTCAGCCCAAGCATAAGTATTGTGAACGATCGCATCGCAGACCCCTCATTCCAGAGTGTTGCGCCGCCGTGATTTCGCCGCGCGGCGTCACGCGTGGCCAAAAAACCCACGCGCATCGACTATTCAGCTCTTCGAAAGGTGAGAGTTCAGACCGATGCGGGCGGAGCCCTGCCGAAAAGATGCGAACGGTAGGAGGAACACGGCTCCGACTGGATTGCGGAAGAAACGACAAGCTCCGCTAGGGTCGGCGCGTTCAGAGAAGGTGTAGCAATAAGTACGGTCGGAGAATGGACACGGAAGAAGCAGATGGCACAAAGACCGTTGTCCGCGCTGGCGGCCGCGAAAATCGAACAGTCAGATCCGGCAGGAAAACGATGATAATGTGCGGCGCCGAGCGACTGCATTACCAGTAGAATCGCAACAGCAAGAACTGCGACGCCGCGCTTCCATGGCCGGCCATTTTGCTTTGAGGCAGCTTGCATCAACAGATCATTGAACCATGTTCAGTCAGATTTCCGGTGTAATGAACGTGCCTTTTTCGTTTCCCGGGGTCAAGACGATCCCGTGCACGTCCCGCGTACAAGCCGTCTTCCTGCAGTAAACATTTCTCTGATTTGACGTTGTGACGCTGCAGCCATCCGGGTCGAGAAGGTTGCGCTCGAGATCCCATGTCTCGGCACCTCGCGCAAATGCCCCCTTTCATCGTCCGTTTTCTTTCCGTCGATGGACGTTCCCCAAAATTGGGCTGAGTTATCGGAGCACACCTCAGATCAGCCAGCATCAGTTCATCCCAGCGTGGGCCGGACGTGCGGCATCTAAGACCGATTCCTTGTACGACCAATACCAGGCAGCTGTTCCTGCCACCATCATTACGATTGCGATCAGCTGAGCCTCACTCAATCCCCCAAGAACCCGTGGGTTGATTCGGACAAACTCCACGAAAAAACGAGAAGCGCCTGCGAGCAGGAGATACAGATAAAAGACCTGACCGTTGGTCGTCACTCTCCGTCGTAGAGACCACAAAACCGCGAACACGATCAAGTAGAGCGCGGTCTCATAAAGCATTGCCGGATGAACTTTGACGCCAGGATAGAAGCCCGAAACGAGATTTCCGTTGCGGTCGAGGCTGAGAACGGTGTGCGCATTCCAGCCAACAATCGCATTCCTGAAGGCTACGCCGACAGGCAATTTGGTCGGAGTTCCCCAGTCACCGTCACCTGAAAGAAAGCATCCAACGCGGCCGAGCGCTTGCCCAATGGCGGCGGCTGGAGCAGCCACGTCGGCCATCTGCAGTGACGGCACCTTATACCGGTGTGCGACCAGGCAACAGCCGAGCATCCCTCCGATGAGGCCGCCGTACCAGACGAATCCCGAGCCTGAAAAGATCATGGTCGTCGCTTGTGCGCTATAGGCGTGCAGATTGTCCAGGATGTCATAGATTCTTCCGCCCACGAGGCCAGCGATCGCCGCCCAAATCACGAGCGACGATGCAAAATCGGCACTTAGATTCTTCCGCTTGCATTCCTCCATAACCACAAAATTCGCAGCGATGAAGCCGAGCGCCATCATCATACCGTAGCTGTAGACATGGATCGCGCCGATCCCAGGAAATGGTCCAATAGTCACAAGTATCGGGATCACGTTCTAACCTTCAGCGAAGTAAACCTCTTTGTGGTTTCAAGCTCGGCGTCGGCAAACTCGAAGAATCAGGTTGACCTTTATTGCAACAGCCGACGTCGTAGTCTTTGGTCATCTCCTCAGCAGGCGACTGGTGAGGAAAATCGCCAGCATACCAGCCGCTGTGGCCGCACCGACCAACGGCGAGTCGTACTCTTTCGCTTGTGGTAGAAGGTCTGAGGCACCGATGTAGAGAAACGAGCCGGCAAAGAACGCAAGCACCAGCGGCAGTAATCCATCTAGCTTGACTAGCAGAGTGGTGGCGGCGCCGAGAACGGGTGCAAGCATGTCCACTGCAAGCCAGAACAAAGCGCGTCGCCGCGAATTTCCGTGCACAAGCACGACGGCTACGGTGTTAAGGCCGTCGCTCAGGTCGTGCGCAATAATTCCCATCGCGATCAAGAGCCCCAATTCGGCGCTGGCCTGAAAGCCGACTCCGATCGCTACGCCGTCGAGAAAGCTGTGGGCACAGAGGCCTCCCGCCGACAAGACGCCAAGTTGCTGCTCATCGCTCGTGATCCCGCGAGCATGCCGGTCGGCGCGACCCATCGCTGCATACCGTTCCATTCCGAAGAAGACCAGGAAGCCTAAGCCTGCCAGCGGCATATGTGAAGATCCGCCGTCCATCGCGAAGAGTTCAGGCAGCATGTCGAAGAGAGCCACTCCGATCACGGCGCCGGAGCTGAACCCGAGCAAGAGATGAAGCCGATCACGAAACCTGAGGGCTGCAACGCCTCCCAGGCCCGTAGAGGTGAGAGTTATAGACGCAAGGACGAGTGGCATAAGAAACATCAGTTTGGTCACGTCGCGGCCCGCGCCCACTCGGTGCCCAGTGCAGCGATCACGCGGAACCCGCTTAAAGCTTGATGTACATGTTTGCGATTCGCTGGTTCGTAGCTGACGGTGACAGCGAACCGTGCTAGCGGCTCGGTCGTTGAAGCCTCTCGGAGCGCGTCGCTCCACGAGGTGAAACGAATCGTTAGCGCGAGTTCGTACTTTCGCGACTCGCTGATTGCCGCCTCCGGCACACGACTCATCTGCGGCCAGGCGCAGGAGTAGGCGATGTACATCTCGTGGCGAGTATATGAACCCCAACGCCTCGGCAGTCCCTCCGAATCGTTCGCGTGGTCCTCGGGTAATCCAGGACAACTGAAATCGGTTCGTAGCCAGTTCGAGCGATTGGTGATTGCGACGATCCTGCGCAAAGGTGGATCCACCAAACCCAGGTCCAGTGCTGCCGAGCCTTGGCACGAAACTCTCGCCATCGGTTTCACATCGCCTGATTCGGGCATCACGCCGTCACAGTCTTGAAAGTTCTGCGCTGGTTGCTTGACTTATTGATAATGATATCTCAACATCGTAAAGTCAATCATCGGAAGGAGCTCTTTCTCATGCCTCAATTCCTTGCTGAGCGCCCGGCAAACAGGGCGAGCTCAATTGCGGCACAAGTAAAGCAATGGGTTAGTGATCTCTTCGCGGTTGACGAAGATGCAACGTGATGGTGACGCAACTGCAACGCTCGGAACCTGGCTGCCCCCCGTTGGAGACCAAGATCGCCATCCTAAGCTACAGCGGCAATCGTCAGTACAAACTGCACAAGGCCATCGCTGAGGTCGTCGAAGCTGACATTCGAGTTCTCGCTAATCTGGCGGGGGACCAGGCGTCCACGGGGCCAAACCAGAACAAAAAGGGAGTCGATTGAAATGGAAGCTGTCGGTCGGGATAACAAAGTGCCAATTACCGTACTCACCGGATTTCTGGGAGCCGGTAAGACCACGCTGCTCAACCGGATCTTGACCGAGCAACATGGCAAGCGAATAGCGGTGATCGAGAACGAGTTCGGCGAAGTGGGGGTTGATCAGGAACTGGTCATCGGGGCGCAGGAAGAAATCTTCGAGATGAACAACGGTTGCATCTGCTGCACGGTCAGGGGCGATCTAATCCGCATCCTCGGCAACCTAATGAAGCGCCGCGACAAGTTCGACTACATTCTGGTCGAAACGACTGGGCTTGCCGATCTAGGTCCGGTAGTCCAAACCTTCTTCGTCGACCATGAAATGCAGGCCAAGCTGCGACTGGATGGTGTGGTGACTGTGGTCGATGCGAAGCACATCTGGCAGCACATCGACGATACTCCCGAGGCACGAGAGCAAATCGCCTTCGCCGATGTCATCATCCTCAATAAAACGGATCTGGTTTCGGAAGACCAATTGGCGCTGCTCGAGAGCCGAATCAGAAACATGAACGCCGTAGCGAAAATCCATTCCACACGGGATGCTCAGGTTGAGATCGATTCGGTGTTGAACGTCGGCGGCTTCAATCTCGGCCGCGCGCTTGAAGTCGATCCGAAATTCATGGAGCCGGAATATCCCTTCGGTTGGGCGGGAGTGTACGAACTCACTGGAGAATTCTACGACCTACGGCTGCACGGCGTCGCGTCCCCCGAGGTGAAAATGGTTATGCTGCCGGTTCCTGAAGGCTCCGGCATCGACGAATTGCGGGACGATGCCAGATTGCTATTTTCGGTGAAAGAAGCCCGCGTGCCGCAGGGTTCCCGGATCCGACCTGGATGTAAGCTGCTTCAGCTCCAAAACAATGGAGGAAGCTCAGTATTTCGGGTTGAGATCGATTCGCCTGGACGCTATGCGCTCTTCGTGGAGTGTAGCTTCCAACAGTATCAATTTGCGCTTTGCGGACTGCCGGGCATGGTCGAGTTGCAGCAAGTGCAGGTCTTCAAGATACCCCGCCAGCACGACGAACAGGTGACTTCCGTGGGCATTGAGAGCGACCGCGACCTAGATCCCGATAAGTTCAATAGGTGGATCGGTGAACTTCTTCGGACACAGGGGGCCGACATCTTCCGTACCAAGGGAATCTTGAGCATGCGTAACGAGCCGCACCGCTACGTGTTTCAGGGAGTTCACATGTTGTTCGACGGCCGAGAGGGCCGACTCTGGGGTGCGGAGCCGCGCCGCAGCCAACTGGTATTCATCGGGCGTAATCTCAAGCGCACCAGACTGCAGGAAGAGTTTCGCGCATGCCTGGCGTAAGTTGTGTTCCGGGCAATTCGCTGTCCGTGACCAGATTCTCTCGGCGCTCATGTCACCGCGCTCGCGTGGAGCGCGGATGGCGACGTGGCAGCTGCAGAGCAATCGGTTGAAACGTCACTATTGTCCACGCTGGAACACACCATGATTAGTCGATCCGAAATCACCATCTTATGCCGTCGGCTGGAAAGCGAACTCCAGAAGGCGGATTTTGTCTTCGATGACGTTCAATTTAACGAGTTCGAGGAGACCCTGTGCATCGTTGTGGACGACGGGCCGAAACGGCGGCTTTCCCCTTTTCCGCGGATCGATTCCGGGGATGGAGCGACAATAGATGCACGCATACTCTGGGATCTTCTGCGAAACTTTATGCTAATCGGGACGAACCCAACGATTCAACTGCGGCACAAGCGTTCAGCATCAAACTGATGAGGTTCGCGGGTGTAACTCGCGGTTGGCTTGACGCTGATGTCCCTAACGTCTCGCTCCGACATGCGGGCGAGGTTTCTAAGTGATGTGGTGATTGTCGAAACCATAGCTCCGCAATATCATACCGATATGGCTCCTCCCACTGCTTCAACATCATCGAAGATTCGTCGGAACACCCAGCAACGCCGTGAAATACGGGAGGTCTTCGAGCGAAATAATAGGCCACTTGCATCGGACGAGGTTTTGCGGCTTGCGCAACAGCGGGTGGCCGGACTGGGCATGGCGACGGTCTACCGCACGATAAAGGCTTTGACCGACGAAGGATGGTTGGTTCCGGTTGAAGTGCCGGGCGCGCCGCCGCGTTACGAGGTGCGCGGCAAGGCTCATCACCATCATTTTCATTGCCTTAGGTGCGGCAAGCTATTCGAACTCGACGGATGCCTCGAGCACTTAGGGAAATTGATTCCGCCCTCCTTCAGAGTGGTCGATCACGTCGTGATGATCTATGGCTATTGCGCCAGTTGTGATTGTGGCCTCAAGAGCAAGCTGACAGCGGTTCGGCGGAATCCCACTTCCCATGTGTGACCCTGCTTCTTCTAAAAAGCATGATCACCAGATTATGCTTCGCAACGTGCAGGCGAAGACGAAGCTCTTGGACAGGGCGCAGCGGATACGCGGCCCGATCGAAGTGGTGGATCGCGCTCGAAGACCATATAAGCTGAACAGAAGTGCCGCATCTCGTGGTCTCAGCGCGTGAGCCGTGAATAGCCTGATGGCGTAGATCGACGGGGATCACATCGAATGTGCCGTCTTACTTTGAAATAGGTCACATTGTGAGGAATCCGCGTCTCCGCAGATGAGTTTTATGCTCTCCCATTTTCAAGCGGCTGTCCTGGGAACGCTCCAGGGTGTCTCCGAACTATTCCCGATTTCGAGCTTGGGTCATAGCGTGATTTTACCAGGTCTTTTGCACTGGCAGATTGATCAGAATGCAGATTATTTTCTGACCTTTGTCGTGGCAACGCATTTCGCAACCGCGCTAGCGCTGTTCCTTGTATATCGGAATGCATGGGCTCGCATCATATATGGATTGCTCAGCTCCATATGGGCGCTGGAGTTCAGGCCCACAAATCCTGATGCGAAATTAGGCTTTCTACTGATCATTGGCACTGTTCCCGCTGGAGCCGCCGGTCTCATCTTCCAAAGGCAGGTGCAGAGGCTCTTCATCTCGCCGGCGGCAGCCGCGCTTTTTCTTATGTTGAATGGAGGGTTACTCTATTTGGCAGAGCGCCTGAGAAGAAACGCCAAGGCGAGCGAAGACCTCAACCGCATAGATGAGCGGATTGCCGCCCAGATGTCGTGGTGGCAGTCGGCGAAGGTCGGATTAACGCAAGTTCTTGCGCTATTGCCGGGATTTTCGAGGACCGGATCGACCATCGCCGGGGGGCTTTTGATCGGTTTCTCTCATGAGGAAGCGCTCAGATTCTCGTTTCTTCTGGCGACGCCAATTATCGGCGCGGCGGCGCTCCTCAAGCTACCCGTGCTTCTGCATTCAGGCAGTGTTTTTGCGATCGATAACGCTGCGCTCGGCGCACTCTGTGCGGCAGTAGCTGCCTGCGTCTCCATCAAGGTTCTGACCAGATATTTCCAGACCAAGACCCTGACTCCATTTGCGATCTATTGTGCCGCGGTCGGCCTACTTAGTCTGATTGTACTAGGCGTAGCACGCTGATGTACGGGTTTTAGCGCCGGTGACGACCGCGGCTCTGAGCTCCAGCCGGCGACGGCTCGGCGAAATACCACTTCGCGGGTATCATCTGTCGCTTTTTGATAGTGATTGCCTGCTTTATGCTGAGCACATTCGGAGAAGACAAGCTCTTAAATAATTAGCCATGAATGCGAATGTGTTTTCATCAGATGCTGAAAACCGCGGCGCCACTTCAGATCGGTTCGATCGTCTTTTCTGGAATCGTCTTTGGCGGTTGCTCCGTCCCTATTGGGCGTCGGAAAGACGTTTCCAGGCCTTGGTACTGATTGCGGCCATCACGGTGCTGAGTCTTGGCGTGGTGGGGATGCAGGCGATCTTCAGCTACGTATCGCGGGACGTAATGAACGCGCTGCAGGCGAAAGACGCCGTCCGTTTTCATCATCTATTGATGTTGTTCGTCGTTTGGATCGTCCTGTTCGTGCCGATAGCCGCCTTTTATCCGTATTTAACCGGGCTCCTCAGGATCGACTGGCGAGACTGGATGACGGAAACGTTCGTGCAAAAAATGCTGCGGGGCAATGCCCTTTACCTCATCATGCGCGACCATACAGTTGATAATCCGGACCAGCGGATCAGCGAAGACGTCAACAGTTTCACTGGCGGCGCGCTCACCTACTCGATGACGGTGCTGCGGGCGATCGTGACCGCGATAATGTTCTTTGCAATCCTGTGGGCAATCTCACGCTGGCTTGCCGTATGCTTGATCGGTTATGCGCTAACCGGCACCTGGTTGGCGGTCGTGATCGGGCGACGGCTCGTGGTGATCAACTTTAATCAGCAACGGTTCGAAGCTGACTACCGCTTCGCGTTGGTCCACGCGCGCGACAATGCTGAAGCGATCGCATTGTACGATGGCACGCGCGACGAAGCTAATCAATTGCGACGGCGCTTTGCCAACGTAGTCAACAATTTCAAGCTGCTTATCTTATGGCAGCGGCGTCTGACTTTTTTCACTGCAGCCTACGACAATGCGGCCGGACTTGTCCCGTATTTCGTGCTTGCCGGGGCCTACTTTTCCGGCCGCTTCCAGCTCGGCGAATTCACCCAGGCTGCATACGCGTTTTCGGTGCTGCAGGATTCGCTGTCGCTGGTCGTCGACCAATTCCAGGAGCTCACCGATTACGCGTCGGTGGTTAACCGTCTGGCGGCATTCGAGGAAGCATGTGAAAGCGCCCGTAGCGACCGGAGCGATGGCAGGCCGCAAATCGAAGTGGTCGAAGATGACGCGCGGGTTGCACTCGAGGACGTCTCTTTAGCGACGCCCGATTGGGCGCGCATGCTGCAGCAGCATGTCTCACTCACGCTTGCCAAGGGCGACGCGCTTCTGCTCACCGGGCCGACCGGCGCGGGCAAGACTTCGCTCATGCGAGCAGTGGCGGGCCTGTGGAAATTTGGCAGTGGGCGCATCCTGCGGCCGCCGGTCGATGCGATTATGTTCATGCCGCAAAAGCCGTATCTGATCCTCGGTTCGATTCGCCAACAGGTTCAATACCCGCGCGCCGACGAGGTCAGCGACGAAACTCTCATTGAGGTGCTGCGGCAAGTCGACCTCGCCCATCTACCCGAGCACTTCGGCGGGCTTGACGCGGAACTCCACTGGGCGGACTTGCTGTCGGGCGGCGAGCAGCAGCGGCTGGCCTTCGCGCGGCTCCTGCTCAACCGTCCCCGCTTCGCGATTCTCGACGAGGCCACCAGCGCGCTCGATGTGGCCTCTGAAGAGCGCTTGTACTCGCAGCTCGCGCGCCTGCCGACCGCCTTCATCAGTATCGGGCACCGGCCGAGCCTGCGCAAATTCCATAACCAAGTAATGGAGCTGTCCCTCGGTTTCGAAACCAGCATCGTAACCGATGGGCGCGATAGCGACGAGCCTGCAACCTGACGGAAAAATGCGGGCGAGAAGTCCCTCGCGCCGAACAATTGCGGCGACGATGACGGCCACAACACTGGCTGCGCGACTTCCCCTAAATAGAGATATCTATGCCAATGCGAGGGCAGAACTGGTCGGTTGCACGACCAGGGGAAGCGCTACACAGCCTCGGGATGAGTCCTCCCATCCAAGACGCGGCGATTCGTTTAGCACGAGGTCGACGGCTTACACGCGTACGGCTCGCAACACTAGTGATACTTGCATTGTCAGGATGTTTAAACCTTGCGGGCTGCAGCGATGTAACTTATGTCGCTCGGGCCGCCTATGAAGAGGGACGCTTGCTCTGGCACCGCAGGCCTATCCGCAGCGAACTCGCGAGCGACGATCTTTCGCCCGAGATACGCGACCGCCTGGAAACCGTGCTCAAGGTCAGGGAATTCGCGCGCGATAAGCTCGGCCTGAACGTAGGCGGGGCGTATACAACCGTTACCGACGTCGAGCAGGGAGCTGTGGTGTGGGTTGTGATGGCGGCGCCGCAGGATTCGCTCACGCCCTATTCATGGTGGTTTCCGATTGTGGGTTCGGTGCCCTACCGTGGATATTTTTCCCATGAAGCGGCGGAGAAGGAGGCCTCTAATATGGAAGGAGCCGGCTACGATACGTATATTCGACCCGCTGTCGCCTTTTCGAGCCTGGGTTTTTTCGACGATCCGCTACTCTCAGATTTGCTCAAGCTCAATCGCGTCGAACTGGCCGGCGTGATCATTCATGAGCTGTTTCATCGCACCTATTTTCTTGCAAGCGACGTTATGTTTGACGAATCCGCGGCCACCTATGTGGGCAATCGTGGTGCGATTGATTATTTTAACACTACCGAGGGTCCCAACTCACGCGACACCGAGGCCGCGCGCGGCATGCTTGAGAGCGACTTTAAGTTTGCACACTTTCTTGACGAGCAGAGAGCGCGCCTAAGTACTGTTTATGCGACCAATCTACCACAGGAGGAACTTCTGAAGCGACGCAAAGTACTATTTGCTGAGATAAGTTCCGACTATGTCAGGCAAAAGCGGATGCTCTCAGGACTGGAGCGCTTCGACCTGGATAAGACACCGATCAACAACGCCGTTCTGATCGACTATCTGATTTACTTCCACGACTTCGACAATTTCGCAACACTCGAACGCATGCATCATGGGGATTTGAGGGCAACGATTCATTCGATAATCGAGCTCGCGAAGAACAATCCCGAGGATCCGTTTTTCGCTATCTGGCAAGCGACGCATAGCACGCACGCAATGACGACTGTGTCTTCGCCTTCCACTTCTCGATGAGTGGCGATTGCATTCTTTGCGCTTCGTGAGCTTTCGCCCACGCTACTGCATAGAGCGTCCGTCATTTCCTTTGTAGCGTGCAACCATGAGAGTGCTGACGGCATCGGCTAGTTCATGGCCTGTGCGAATCTTCCGTTAAATAATTCAGCTATCGAGCGCCGCCAAATTGCGGCGTGCGTAGGCACAATTAGAGCGACTCTAGTCGAGGTGATATCCTCGCTCAGAGCGGCTTCGCGCTGGCCAC
>Ga0335083_10001822_pt1 | contig 28902 bp, 33 predicted proteins | sample Lox_Sample_42_FD_206716 | JGI IMG/M metagenome (GOLD analysis project Ga0335083, IMG submission 206716) | Soil microbial communities from Loxahatchee National Wildlife Refuge, Florida, United States - Lox_Sample_4.2 | ecosystem: Environmental > Terrestrial > Soil > Wetlands | place: USA...
GGCCGGCGTCGCCGTAGCTATCTACGTCTCGGTTACCAGCGACCGGCGCCTGTTGCAGTCGCGGATGGATCACGTCGGGTACAGGGCGCGGATCGATACGGCTCCGGCCGGCGCGCCAGCCGCCACACGCGACGGGCGGGCGACTCGGGCATTGCTCAAATGCGTCGAGCATGGACCTCTTCCATGTCTGCAAGCTCGCCGCGATGGTGGGTGGTCTGCTGCTCGGCGCGGGCGGCAGCCGCATGATTCTGTCTATCATTCTCGGCGCTTCCGTCGGGGCATTTCTTCCCAGATATATTCTCGGCAAGCGCGCGCGCAATCGCCAGCTCGATATCGGACGCCAGCTTTCCGACGTCCTCGATCTGCTTGTGGTATGTGTCGAGGCGGGACTCGGCCTGCTTGAATCGATCAAGGTCGTCGGCGCCGAGACCAGAGAGCAGAACCTGATCATCGGTCAGGAGCTGTCGCAGGTGGCGGCGGAGGTCAATTCCGGCGCTCGCTGGGACATGCCTTGCGCTCGCTCGCCGCTCGCAGCGGCGTTGCCGACATCAAGCCGCTCGCCGCGACGCTGATTCAGAGCGAGCAGCTCGGCGCTGCGATCGGACCCGCGTTGCGGGCGATCTCGGATTCCATCCGCACGCACCGCCGGCTGCGCGCCGAAGAGTCGGCTCAGAAGACGACCATCAAGATTCTTTTTCCGCTGGTGCTGATGATTTTGCCCGCGATGCTGCTGATCATCGTGGGCCCGGCAATCGTGCAGACGGTTCGCACGCTGACCTTTTGACAGCCCGAACGCAGAGCCGCCAAGGACGGGCGCGACATCATCGCGGCGGGCGGATAGAATGAGCGTATCCGCGGCCCCGGCGATCCGACGATCGTCACTAAGCGGGCCTGGGAGGTGGTGCGGATGCGTGGGAACGTCGCCAAATTCGCGCTGGTCAAGCAGTTCGCGCTGGTCAAGCAGTTCGCGCTCTTCGCAGTGGCGGCGGCCGCCGGATTGACCGCGGCGGGATGTCTCCAGGTCGCGCCGCAACCCCCGGTACCGCCAACGACGATGAGTTCGTGGGGGCCGTTGGGCAGCTTTTCGATGACGTCGGGAGCCCCCTGCACCGGGAAAGCGGTTCTCACCGATGGGGCCGCTCTGGTCAGCGACGCTTGCTTCACCGGCGCCGACAATATCGTGATGTGTACGGACACTACCGCGGCCAATCCGCTCAGATGTACACCCGCAAGCGGAAGCCTTTCGATCTCGGGCGGCGTGGGCGATACGGTTGCCTACGCGCGCATCCGCTGAGAGAGGTCGCATCGATGCTGCGAGCCTCGGTGGATGCTCTTGACGCCTGGGCGATGCGCCAATAACCAAATCATTAGCGAAGCGATCCCGGCGAAGCCCATGGAAGATTCCGTTCTCAAGGTGCGCGCGCTCGAATTGTGGAACAAGGGCGTCGAGCGTCACATGCATGGCGACTTCGACGGCGCGATCCTTCTCTACACGAAATCGATCGATGTCTGTCCGACCGCCGAGGCGTACACGTTTCGCGGATGGGCCTACAACTATTTCGGCCGGGTCGACGATGCGATCGGCGAGTGCAAGAAGGCGATCGAAGTCGATCCGGACTTTGGCAATCCCTATAACGACATCGGCGCCTATCTGATCGCCAAGGGTGACTTCGACGAGGCGGTGCCGTGGCTGGAAAAAGCCAAGCACGCGCCGCGCTATGAGCCGCGTCATTTCCCCTACATGAACCTCGGGCGCCTCTACGCGACCAAGGGGATGCTCCAGCAGGCCATTCGCGAGTTCGAGCACGCACTGCGGCTACAGCCGGGCGAGCCGACATGCCAGGCATCCCTTGCCCGTTTGCGCGCGGCGCTTAATTAGACGTGCGCGGTCTGGTCGATGCGATGAAAGCGCAGAGAACAGCCGCAGGAGAGCGACGATGCTGAAGGCTGGTGATCCCGCGCCGGAATTTACCTTGCCCGATCAGGACGGCGCGCCGTTCGCGCTCGCGAGCGTGCGCGGGCGCAGAGTCTTTCTTTGGTTTTTTCCCGAGGCCGATACGCCTGGATGCAGTCTTGAAGGGCTCGGCCTGCGCGACCATCGGGAATATTTCGACCAGAGCGCGATCGAGATCGTCGGCATCGGTTTCGACACCGTAGCGGACAATGCCGCTTTCGCACGCAAACACAACTTTGGGTTCCGGCTGCTGAGCGATACCACGCACGAGGTCGCTCTGGCCTTCGGCGCCTGCGAGAGTCTCAAGGCGCGATATCCCGAGCGCATCAGCTTCCTTATTGGCGTTGACGGGCGCATCGAGCGTGTTTACGACAAGGTCGATCCGCGCGATCACGCCGCGCAGGTCCTGGTCGACGTGCTGGAAGAGTAATTAGCGTTTCGCTCTCATAATACCGCTAGAGGTGGCGCGCCTCTTGCTTCTTGAAGGGCATGGATTCGCGCAACGTCATCGGCGATTCCGGCGAATCGAGCCTTGTCGAGCAGGAAACCCAAGTCGATCATGCCGGCGCATCTTCAAGCGAAGCAGTTTCGGTCTCCGACGCTCGGTCGGAGGAGCTAGCGCCGTATCGAGATCGGTCAGACGATCCGGACAGGTGCCTCAAAGCCGCACAGCACGGATCGGAGCCCGGACAATCCACGTCGCTCACACTTGATGAGACATCAAGCAGACCCTGATTCGCGTGCTGCGCGAGACCAGGGGCAATCGCCGCCGCAGTGCAATCGTGCTCGGTATCTCGCGTTCGACGCTTTACCGGATGCTCGAGCGCTACGGCATCGATCGCGTCGGCCGCGAAACGAGGTCACGTAAGCCTCGCACTGATCGGATGGCGTCCGGGCCGACGGTTTAGAGCCGTCGTTTGCGAGCGGTCAGGCGGTCATCTGCGCCCGTAGAAACAGCGGCGGCTTTCGATCCACAATAGGATTCTTGAAGACGATTGATGCTCGGGCTTGGCCTAAGAAGCGTCACGGCCGAGCAGCGTCGAAGGCAGGGTAGAGGATGGCCGGACCGGAGGAGATTTGGGCCGAAGCGGTGCGCACGCTGGAGCGCGACAAGCCGTTCGCGCTGGCTACGGTTGTTAACGTGCGGGGTTCGACGCCGCGCGAGGTCGGAGCCAAGATGATCGTGCGCAACGACGGCCAGTTTGGCACGATCGGCGGCGGCTGCGGCGAGGCCGAGGTTTTCCGAAAAGCTCGAGTGTTACTTGAAGATGGAGGCGAAGCTCGGCTGGCCGAAGTCGACCTGACAGGCGATTTTGAACAGGAGCAGATCGGTACCTGCGGCGGGATAATGGACGTGTTCATCGACCTTTGGCGGCCGCGCTCCGATCTCGAAATCGCGCGCCGCCTGGCCGACGCCGCCGACCATAACCTGCCCGCCGCGCTTCTGACCGTGGTTGACCAGGGGGTGCCCAACGGCGCTGCGCCGGCGGCCAAGGTCGGCGAGCGCACGGTGGTCGATGTCTCGCGCCGCTCGGCGCCGCTTAAGGGCTTTGCGGGGCTGAGCGAGGCCGCGGCGCAGCAGCTCGGAGACCGCACTGCGGATGCGGTGGCGGCGCTGCTCGAGATCGGGGTGGACGGTGCGGTGCGGCCGGTGGCGCGGATCGAGCCGAGCGGCACGCCGCGGGTCTTTCTCGATCCCATCACGGGTGCGCAGCGGCTGATCATTGTGGGCGCCGGCCATATCGCGCAGCCGCTCGCCCAACTCGGCTCGATACTGGGCTTTCATGTCACGGTGATCGACGATCGCGCTGCGTTTGCCAACCGCGAGCGCTTTCCGATCGCCGACCAGATTGTGGTGCGCCCGTTCGCTGCCGCGATCGAGGCCCTGAACCTCGACCGCCATTGCTACGTGCTCTCGGTCACGCGCGGACACGCCTTTGACGAAGAGGTCGTGCGCACGGCGCTCAAGAAGCGCAACGGCGCGTTCATCGGGATGATTGGCTCGCGCCGCCGCGTACGCGCAACGCTCGAGCGCATTGCCGCCGATGGCATTCCCGCCGCGGAGCTGAATGAGGTTCACGCCCCGCTCGGCGTCGATCTCGGCGCCGAGACCCCTGCGGAAATCGCGGTTTCGATTATCGGCGAGATTATCCGTGAGCGGCGTACGAGGGCGCGCGACGCGTTCAACCTCGGAGTCAAGCTCGGGCAGCTACGGCGCTAGGCCTGCGCGCGCGAGCGTGGAGCGATCTTGTGGCGGCGGGGCATGAAACGGTAGGCGGTTCGCCGCCCGACTTGGGCGCGCCGGTTGAGGCGATCCTGCTCGCCGCTGGCGAATCGCGCCGGATGGGCTTTCCCAAGCCGCTGCTCAGGCTGGGTTCGCGCACCTTTGTCGAGGTGCTTATTGCCGCGATACTTCCGAACGTCGCGCGGCTCATTGTAGTGGTCGGCGCGCACGGCTCCGCGGTGCGCGAGGCGATTCCCGCCGATCCAGGAATCCTCGTGGTGGACAATCCCGGCTATCTTCGCGGGCAGCTTTCCTCGATCAAGGCGGCGCTGCCTCACGTTGGACCGCGAGCATCCGGCGCGCTCATCCACCTGGCGGACCATCCGATGGTCAATGCGGCAACCTTCGCTGCGGTTATCGAGGGCTATCGGCGTCTAGGCAAGCCGATAGCGATCGCACGCCACCAGGGCCGCCGCGGCCATCCTGTGGTCTTCGCGCGCGAGTTGTTCGGCGAGCTTGCGGCCGCGCCCGACGAACAGGGAGCAAGAGTGGTGGTGGCGGCTGACCCGGCTCGGGTGGCTTACGTCGACGTTGACGACCCCGGCGTGCTGACCGACCTCGATACGCCCGAGGATCTGGATCGCGCCGGGCTCGACCGTCCCGGACCCTCGATGAAGGCTAATTAGGCCCGAAACGGCCGATTTTTCGTGTAACCATGGACCGGAGCCGTCGTACTCTTTATCAGGTATGCGTGGCGTCCTTGCATTCAAGCGATTCGCGCGTAGCGTGTCAGAGCCATCGGACCAGGACCTGGTAGCGGGTGCGCTGGACGGCGACTCGGCCGCGTTTGCGGAGCTCGCCACCCGTCATCGCTCGCGCGTCGAACGCATCTGCCAGCGTTTTTTTTCCGACGCCGAACAGGTGCGAGACCTGGCTCAGGAAACCTTTATCCACGCCTACGGCGGATTGAAGGGTTATCGGGCCGAAATTCCATTCGGTGCATGGTTGCGCGCGATCGCTACCAACCTGTGCTATGACGAATTGCGCCGGCGCCGCCGCCGTCCCGAAGAGCTGGTAGCTGACTTCAGCGCGGCTGAGTCGACCTGGCTGGGGCTGGTGAATACGGCCACGCCCGAAGAGCTCGTGGAGGCGGCGCAGGAGCGGCAGGAAGCGAAGACGCTCGCGGACAAGCTGTTGGCGACGCTTAAGCCGGAGGACAGGCTCGTGCTGACCCTGCAGAACAGCGAGGATATGAGCGTAAGCGAAATCGCTGACATCGTCGGCTGGAGCGAAGCCAAGGTTAAAATACGCGCCTTTCGAGCGCGGCAGGCGTTGCGCCGTCAGGCGGCGCGTTTGGTGCGGCCGCGCAAGGCGGAGAGCTAACAATGAACTGCTTCGAGGCACGTCAGGATTTTGTAGGTTTCTGGCAGGGCACGCTCGGCGATGAGCGTCGCGGGGACCTGCTTGCGCATCTCAAGGGATGCCCGAAGTGCGATCGCGCATTTCGCGCGTTTGCATTGACGGCGCCGATCCTCCACGCAGGGAGCGGCGCGACGGCAGAGTCCGCGCGCGGCGCGACGCCCACGGGCAGCGGACTCGATTTTTCCCGCCTCGAGTTGCCCGGCAATATCGAGGGAACACGGAGAGCGGACGCCGATCGCGCGGCTGAGATTCTGCGCCGGGCGTCGGTCCACCGGTTCGCGGATCGCCGCCCGTCGCACAGGTTGCGCGACGCCGCGGCGGGATTCTCGGCGATGGCGGCGGCGGCGCTGCTCCTTTACTTCTCGCTGGCCACGCCGTCGCAGTCGTTCGACGACCTTATGGCGCCGTCCGGTTCGATTTCCGAGACCGCTGCGCAGTCGGACACGGATTTCCTCGGGCAGCAGATGGCCCCGATATCGCCCGTGAGCTACGACATTGCCGGATAAGGGAAGAGGCTGGCTTCCGCTAGTGGTGGGAGTGGCGGGCCTCGTGATCGGGTTCGCTGGGAGCAGCCTGGCCTACCGCCATAGATGGCTCGGCGTGCCCCACGGATCATTCATGGAGCGGATGCAGCGTGAGCTGAATCTGACGCCTGCAGAGCGCGATCAAATCCTCGCGATCGTGAATGAGACGCGCTCGAAGATGATGAAGCTGCGCGAAGACTTCGAGCATGAGCGCCGTGAAACGATCATGCAGGCGCGCGCCCGCGTGCGCGCTCTGTTGACGCCCGAGCAGCAGGAGAAATTCGATCACGAGTTCAGGCCGCCCCCGGAGCACGAGCACGACGGCGGACCGGGGATGCATGGCGACGGTGGCGCTCACGAGGGCGCCCCCCCTCCCTAGACTTCGTCTGGGTTTCCGGCCGGGTCGGTCAGCTGCGGGTTCGCCTCTCCGCGCGGTAAGTGCGCCAGGCGAAATTCACATCGCGCCCATGTCACCCAGGATCTTGCGCGCCTCGGCTGCGACCGCGGGATTCTTCGAGCCGTTGGCCACCGCCTGGTTGAGGTAGTGCGCGGCCTGCTCGCGATTACCCATCTGCGCGTAAACCTCACCCAGCCTGAGCGCCGCGAATGCGGAGCCCTGATCGAGCTGGTAAGCTTTCTGATAGTAGGGCAGCGCGTCGGCAGCCTTGGGGGGCGTGAACGACATGTACGCCTCGCCGATGTTGAGATAGGCGCTGACCGAGTTGGGCTGATACTTGATTAGCTTTTTGTAAACCGAAACGACCTGGTCGAACTGCGATCGCGAGTTGTAGTACAGGCCGAGATAAACATACGGGTCTTCCAGCGTCGGGTCGATATTGCTCGCCTGCCATAGCAGCTTTACCGCCTGCTGACTGTCCGTCATATTGATCGCCGCTTCGACCAGCGAGCGGGCCTTGGCCGCGCTGGCCTCGTCAGCGCGCGCGATCGCGGGTCCAGCCGCCACGACGAGCGCCATCGCGAGGCCTGTGAGGACCATTTTCATTCCCGCGCGCATTGAACTGTTCTTCGGCGCCACTGATAGAATCGTGGCACGCGGCCGCGACTCTTGCAAAGGTTCAACGATTTCGCAGGATGGAGCATCGAAAACTCAGAAAATTCAGGGGCCGCGGCATCGAGCTCAGCTGTCTCGACTACGGAGGCGAGGGCCGGCCGCCGATGCTGCTGATTCATGGCGGCGCAGCGCATGCGCGATGGTGGGATTTTGTCGCGCCCGCGCTGATCGGCCGTTTCCACGTGCTCGCGCTCGACCAGCGCGGCCATGGCGACAGTCCGTGGAGCGCCGAGTGGGCCTACGGCTCGCGTCACTATGCCGCTGATCTCGAGGCCGTGATCGCCGGCTGGGGTCTGGGTGCGCCGGTATTGGTGGGTCATTCGATGGGCGGGCATAGCGCGATGGTCTTCGCGGCCGAGCATAGCGATCGGCTCCGCGCGATGGTCGCGATCGACTCGATACCGGCCTACCCGGAGCGCGCGGTCGCGGCGCTGGCCGCGATCGCCGATCGTCCTGCGTCCGTGTACGAATCGCTGGACGACGCGGTTGCCGCATTCCGCCTGCTCCCGGGCGAGACGCTCGCGGCGCCTGAGATTTTGCGTCACGTGGCGGAGCTGAGCTTTCGCCGGCGCGACGACGGCAAATGGGTGCACAAGATGGACCGCCGGACGCTCAGGCGCGAACCGGTCCAGCTCGACGGCGAACTTGCGCGCATCCGATGCCCCGCGCTGCTGATCAAGGCGGCGGAGAGCCCGGTGCTTTCAGTCTCGTTCGCACGCGCGATGGCGGCGCGGATGGCGCGCGGGCGGATGGTGTTGCTCGAGAACTCAAACCATCATGCGCCGATCGATAATCCTGCGGGACTGGTGGCTGCGATGACGGCGTTTCTCGACGAAGTCGCGCGAGCGGCCACTTAAGTGAAACCGTTCTCCCAAGAACACCGGCTGAAATGTCCGCGTTCTACGTGCCGCGGAAAAGGTCCGCAGGTTACCTGGCCGACGACTCGGCAAAGGTCCCCCTCGTGAGCGAGCCCTTGAGCCACTTCACCGGCTTTGCGCCGCGCCTGCACTACCTGGAATGGAATCCCGGCGCGCCGCGCACGATCGTTCTCCTTCACGGCAATTCAGCCAACGCATGGTGGTGGCAGCCGCTCGCCGCCGCGATCGGCCCCGCCGACCTTCGCCTGCTCGCTCTCGACCAGCGCGGCCACGGCGACAGCGAATGGATCCGGCCGCCTGCCTATGGGCCGCTCGAGTACGCGCACGACCTCGCCCGCTTCATCGCGGAATACGCGCCGCCGCAGCCCTTCGTCGCCGGCCACAGCATGGGCGGGATAAGCGCGCTGACTTTCGCGGCCGAGTACCCGGGCGTCGCTCGCGCGATCGTCGCGATCGATTCCGCCGTCACGTCGAGCGATCGGCGCAATCACTATTTGCGCCGGCTCAGAGGATTGCCGGTCGTCACCTATCCCGACCGCGAGACCGCGCTCGCCCGATTCCGACTGATGCCCAACGAGGGCGCGATTGCGCCTGCCACGCTCAGGACGATTGCGGAAAAGAGCCTGGGAGAGACCTTCGAGAGGCGCTTTTCGATGAAGTTCGATCGCGAAAGCTTTCTCGGCAGCGACGGAATCGACGTACTGGGGGCAATCGCGCGGATTCGCGACCCGCTGCTCCTGATTCGCGCCGAGCGTAGCCGCATCATGACCGCCGACGGAGCCGCGCGCGCACTTGTGGCCAATCCGAAAGCAAAGCTGGTGACGATCCCCGGCGCGCACCATCATGTGATCCTTGAGCAGCCGGCGGCAGTCGCGCGCGCGATCGAAGAATTCATCGCGAGCATGTGAGTGCCGCTTCTTTGGAATCCGGACCGCTAGCCGGCCTTTGCGGCGGATTCGCACCCGGTTCAGGTCAGCGGTGTTGATGCTGGTTCATGGCCCTGGCTGAAGTTGCAAAGTGTCCCACCGCCGAGCCAGCGAGCAGTTCCATCGCGACGAATACGGCCTCCGCGATTTCCTCGTCGCTTGCGCCCGCGGCCTTGGCCTTGTCCGTATGGTAGGCGATGCACGCGTCGCACTGCGTTACGTGCGTTATGCCCACGGCCATCAATTCCTTGAACTTTGTCGAAAGGTTTCCGGGCTGATACACGGCCTGCTCGAATTCAACGAACTTCTGGAACAATTCCGGCTGCAACTCGCGTAGCTTCTGAAGATTTTTGTCTTTCGCCCACTCTGGTTGGTAGCTCATGATCCATTCCTCCGCGTTCAGGCTGCAGATCGCGTTTCTTGGTGCTCATCCGTATTAGCCGGGCGGCCTGGCGGCGCAAGATTCTCTCTCCGGTTCTCATGTCATGTCTTCTCCGCGGTGACAAGTATCGTCCGCGGTGACAAGTATTTCTTTCCGAGTCGCTGTACTTCGTCGTTGCCGTGACGGTTGCGCACGCGCTATCGAGGAATTCGTCCCGAGCGTGTAGATTCAGGGTCTTGGCGAAGATGCGCACTCAAATTGGGATCGTGGGCGCGGGGCCGGCAGGCCTGATGCTCGCGCATCTGTTGCATCGCGCCGGCGTCGAATCCGTGGTGGTCGAGAACCGGAGCCGCCAGTACGTCCAGGAGCGCGTCCGCGCCGGCGTGCTCGAGCAGGGCACCGTCGATCTGATGAACGAAACGGGCCTGGGCGGGCGTCTCGCGCGCGAGGGCCTGGTTCATCGCGGGCTGGAACTGCGCTTTGCAGGCCGCGGCCATCGGATCGATCTCCATGCGCTGACGGGCGGAAAAGCGATCACGATCTACGGACAGAACAAGGTCGTCGAAGATCTGACCGATGCTCGGCTGGCCGCGGGCGGAGAGATATTTTTTTCCGCCGAAGCCGTGAGCATCCACGGCGTCGATAGCGCGGCACCGGCGATTCGCTTTCGCGCGGGCGGCGAGGCGGTCGAGGCGCGATGCGATTTCATTGCCGGATGCGACGGCTTTCATGGCATATGCCGGCCGTCGCTCCCGCCGGGCGTGCTTGCCGAATTCAATCGCGTCTATCCCTTCGCCTGGCTGGGCATCCTGGCCGAGGTCGAACCGTCCTCCGACGAGTTGATCTACTCCCGCCATGAGCGCGGTTTCGCGTTGCACAGCATGCGCTCGCCCGAGCTCACGCGGCTCTATCTTCAGGTCGCGCGGGACGAAGAAATCGGCGACTGGCCCGACGATCGAATCTGGGACGAGCTTGAGCGCCGCTTCGAAACGGACGGCGGCTTCATCCTCAAGCGCGGGCCGATCGTACAGAAGGGCATCACGCCGATGCATAGCTTCGTGGTCGAGCCGATGCAGCACGGCAACCTCTTTCTCGCAGGCGACGCGGCGCATATCGTGCCGCCGACCGGAGCGAAGGGGCTCAATCTGGCGATCGCGGACGTGCGGATGCTCGCGCGGGCGCTCGGCGAGTTCTATGCGAGCGGGTCACCCAGCGCGCTCAATCGTTACTCGGAGACCTGTCTTCGCCGGGTCTGGAAGGTGCAGCGGTTTTCGTGGTGGATGACCTCGATGTTCCATCGCTTCGAGGACGCGAACGCCTTCGACCAGCGCCGACAGCTCGCCGAGCTCGAATACGTCGTCTGCTCTAATGCCGCGTCGCAATCGCTCGCCGAGAACTACGTCGGCCTTCCGATGGACTGAGTATTCGCGGCGCGTTCACACGCCGGCGAACCAGTCGTAGCCCTGATCTTCCCAGTAGCCGCCACCGGGGCGCTCGGGCAGAAAATTCACCTCGGTCAGGTACTTGACGCTTTTGTAGCCGAGCTTGATCGCCGAATAGACTCTGAGCGGAGCGCCGTGATCGGGACGCAGCTCGTGACCGTTCATCCCGTAGGCAAGCAGCGTCTGTGGATGAAGCGCGCTGCCGAGGTCCCACGACGACCAGTATCCTGCGTCGAACGAGCGGAACTCGACGTAGCGCACCCGGGGATCCATTCCGACCGCGCGCGCCAGCTCGCTGATTCGCAGGCCGTGCCACTCCGCCACCGCCGACCATCCCTCGACGCAGTGATGGCGCACGCGCATGCTGGTGCGCGGCATCGCCTTAAGCTGATCGAGCGTGTACAGGCCCGGACGCGCGACCATCCCGCCCACCTTCAGCGACCATCCAGCGGGCGCAAGCGGCAGATCGTCGGCGATGTAGTAGACCGGAAGCGCGCTCTCCGGCGTGAGTGCGCTTGCTGGCTCCTCGGGCGCGAGGCGCGAGCGCGAGAACAGCAGTCCCTCGAAGCGCTCGTTGAAGCGCAGCATGCCGTTAAGAAAGGCGGTTACCGGATGGCGCGCGTCGCATCCGGCGAGCAGCGCCGTCGCGGCGAACCCCGTCAGCAACTGCCGCCGCGTGATGATCCTAGCCACGTTTGCCTCCGGTGATCATCGCAAACAACGCGCGCGGATGAAGCGAGACCAGCACGATATGGGTCGCTACGAACGTCGCGATCAGCACCAGGCCGAGCAGATGGACGACGCGAGCCGCGTCATAACCGCCGAACAGCGCCAATAGCCAGTGAAGCTGGACCGGCTTGTAGAGCGCCAGTCCCGAGAGCACTTGCAGAGTTATGATTACGACGATCGAGCTGTAGGCGAGGCGCTGCAGTCCGTTGTAAAAGTCGGGCGGCGGCGGTGTCTTGAGCACCCGCAGATAGTAACCGAGCATCCGGATCGCGTTGCGCGCGTCGCGCGCCGGAATGAAGAGCCGCCGGCGCCATTCGCCGCGTCCGAAAAAGTAGGCGAGGTAGATGAGCCCGTTCAGCACCATGAACCAGGCGATTGCGAAGTGCCAATGCCGTCCGCCCGCGAGCCATCTGCCGATCCGTAGCCAATGCGGCGGCGCCACTCCTTGCAGCGGATACCATCCGTATTGCCCGCCCTGCGGCCCCAGCGAGGGATAGGCGGCGAAGATTTCGAGTCCGCTACCGGCCATCAGCGCGATAAACAGCACGTTCGTCCAGTGATTGAGACGGATTGTGAGCGGCTGGATTCGCCGTCCTCTGAATCGGGCGTCGGGCGCCGCCTGATGCATCGAAAGATCCTGGCGAGCTGGAGCGGATGCCATCGCGCTACTCATTTGTCTTCATGCCCTTGGGTTTCATCTTCGGCTTCGAGTGCCCGCCGTCCCATGATCGTCATTTGCCATCATCACCCCCGATACAAGTAATAGGCCGCGCCGCGGCATAAGTTACGCTCGGGTTGATCGAGATTTGTCGGGCTTTCGCGAATTTGCCAGGTTTCGCGATTTCGCAGATTTTCGCGACTTTGGCGAACTCTCGCGACTTTACCGCGTACCGGCGCTTACAGCACCCGTTCCATCCTGCGATGCATGATGCCGGCTTCTTCGAACACTTCGCCGACGGGCGTGAAGCCCTGCTTGAGGTAGAAGCCTTCGGCGTGAAGTTGGGCGTCGAGCACGGCGCGCTTGAAGCCGCGCCGGCGCGCGCGCTCGACCAGGAACGCGAGCAGCCGGCGGCCGACTCCGGCGCGGCGACGCGCGGCCAGCACCGCCATCCGCCCGATCTTGACGTAGCCGTCACGCTCCAGCATCCGGCCGCAGCCGACCGGCCGCTCGCCCTCGAGCGCGAGCGCGTGGATCGCCCGCGCGTCGTCGGCGTCGAGCTCGATCTCCTCGGGCACGTGCTGCTCTTCGATAAAGACGCGCCGGCGGAGCGCCCACGCCTGCTCCATGCGCGCGTGATCGCCGGCGACCTCTATCACCCTGAGCGGCGCCGAAGCGTCCATCGCCTCTCCCTAGCGCGCGCGCCCGCGTATCGTCAAACCGCCCCGACGCCGAGGACGCGTCGGAATTCGCTTGAGGGCTCGCGATGCGATTGTGCTAGGCTCGGATTTAAGCGTGCGTCGCCGCGCGCGGCGCTCGGGAGTTACGCTGGTTCGATGGCGAAAGACGCCGAACACGCAACCGACGAACAGATAAGGCAGGCGGCCGAAATGCTGCTGGCCGCGACGTATGCGATCGCGCTTACCGGCGCGGGAATGTCGGTCGAGAGCGGCATCCCGCCGTTTCGCGGTCCGGGGGGACTCTGGACCAAGTACGGCGAGCCGCCGATGAACGGCTACCAGATTTTCCTCGCCGATCCGAAGAAGGGATGGGAGGATCGGATCAGGCGGCAGGACGACGAACTGTTTGCGCCGCTCAAGATCGCCAAGCCCAACCCCGGACACTACGCCTTCGTCGAGCTCGAGCAGATGGGTGTGCTGCGCTTTCTCATCACGCAAAACGTCGACGACCTCCATCGCCAGGCCGGGCACAAGGCGCTGTCCGAGATTCACGGCAACTGGAAGCTCATCCGATGCCTCGAGTGCGGTGCGCGCTTCAAGGCCGAAGAGATCAGCCTCAAGGTGCTGCCGCCGCCATGTCCGACGTGCAGTGGAATGCTGAAGGCCGACACGGTCGCGTTCGGCGAACCCATCCCGGCCGACGCACTGCGCCAATGCGCCGAGCATTCGGCGCGCGCCGACCTGGTGATCCTGGGCGGGACCTCGGCGACGGTTTATCCGGCGGCCGGCTTTGCGCTCGAGGTCAAGGAGCGCGGCGGCCGTTTGATCGAAGTGAATCTCTACGAATCCGAGATCACTCGGCTTTGCGATCTGAGCTTGCGCGGCGGCTCCGCCGACGTGGTCCCGCGCTTGACGCGCGCGATCTCGCAACTGCGGCGCGCGCGCCTGTCATAGCAATTCCCCAGGCGTAAATATCGGCGCGGGAGGGCACGCCGCTTGCTCTTGAGGCGCCACGCTTTGTGCGAGCCGCACGAAAGCATCGGCGCTCGCGCGAGGTGGACGCGATGGATGCACAGCAGGCGGGCATTGCGGTGCCCGGTTGGCAGGCACAGGCCAGCACGCCCGTGCCGATCAACGAAATGTTCGACGCCGAGGGGCGCCCGCGGCCGGAGTGCGCGCGGGTCATCGCATACCTGCTGGCGATGGAATCCCGCCGGCTCGCCGAACTCGGAGAGCGCGCGCATCGGATGTTCCAGACGATGGGCGTGACCTTCAATGTTTACGGCGATCATGAAGGCGGAGAACGAATTTTCCCCTTCGATCCGATCCCGCGCATTATCTCGGCTGAGGTCTGGGCCGGACTCGAAGCCGGACTGATTCAACGCACGCGGGCGCTCAACGCGTTCGTCGCCGATATCTATTGCGAGGCGCAAATTATCAAGGACGGCGTGATTCCGCGCGATCTGATCATCGGGTCGCCGCAGTTCCGCCATGCCGCCGTCGGCATCATGTCGCCCTGCGGGGTTTACGTCACGGTTGCGGGAATCGACTTGGTGCGCGGCGCCGACGGGCGCTTTCATGTGCTCGAGGACAATGTGCGCACGCCGTCCGGCGTTTCCTACGTGATCGAGAACCGGCGCATCATGACGCGCCTGATGCCCGAGCTGATTCGAGCCCTGCGAGTGCGCAGCGTCGAGAACTATCCGGCGTATCTGCTCGCATGCCTGCGCGAGCTTGCACCGGCCGGCATCAGCGACCCAACCGTCGCGCTGCTGACGCCGGGGCCGTTCAATTCGGCGTTCTTCGAACACGTGTTCCTCTCGCAGCAGATGGGAATCGAGCTGGTTGAAGGGCGCGACCTGGTGTGCGTGGACCACAAACTCTTCATGAAGACGGTGCACGGGCTTCGCCGGATCGACGTCCTCTACCGCCGCATCGACGACGACTTCCTCGACCCCGTGGTTTTTCGTCCCGATTCGCTGCTCGGCGTTGCGGGCTTGACCGCCGTGCTGCGCGCAGGCAATGCGACGCTGGCCAACGCGATTGGCACCGGCGTCGCCGACGATAAGGGCGTGTTCGCCTACACCCCGGAGATCATCCGCTACTACCTCGGCGAGGAACCGCTGCTGCCGATCGTCGAGACGCACTTGTTGCGCGATCCGGACGTAAGGCAGCGCGTGCTGCGCGACCTCGACCGCTACGTGGTCAAACCCACTGGCGCCTCGGGCGGCTACGGCGTGGTGATTGGCCCGCGCGCGACGGACGCGGAGCTGGCAGAGGCGCGCAAACGCATCGAGGCGGCGCCCGCCGGCTTCATCGCGCAGCCGGTCTTCCCGCTTTCGGTGCATCCGACCCTGTTCGGATCTTCCACCGACGGCAAACCGGCGTTGGCGGCGCGCCACGTCGATCTGCGGCCCTTCGTGCTGCTTGGGCAGAAGCCTCGAGTGCTCGCCGGAGGACTCACGCGGGTGGCGCTGCGCGAGGGCTCGCTCATCGTCAACTCGTCGCAGGGCGGCGGCAGCAAGGACACCTGGGTGTTGGAAGAATAGTGCTCCGGCGCATCGCAGGTTCATTGTTTTGGGCGGCGCGTTACCTCGAGCGCGCGCAATGGCGCGCGCGCCTGGTCGACGTCAACTATCATCTGCTGCTCGAGGTCCCGCCGCGCGACCTCGAGCCGTGGGAGCCGCTGGTCCGCATCACCGCCGAGCAGGAGCTGTTCGCGACGAAGCATACCCATGCCACCGAGGCGTCGGTCATCGACTTCTTCGTCTTCGACCAGGAGAACCCGTCCTCGATCCGGAGTTGCATCGATTCGGTGCGCGCCAACCTGAGTCCGCTGCGCCATCTGATCTCGTCGGAGCTTTGGGTGGCGGTGAATCGGCTCTACCTGGAGACCCAGGGATGGTCGGCGCAGACGCTCGCCGCCGCGGGCGTCTCGGCTTTCTTTGCCGAGCTGCAACGCCACTTCTACACCATCGAAGGAATCATCGTGAACACGATGCCGCGCGATCTGACTTACGATCTCTTCGCGCTGGGCACGATGCTTGAGCGGCCGGACAATGTGTCGCGGCTGCTCGACGTGAAGTATCACTACCTGCTGCCGCGGCTGGAAGACATCGGCGGCCCCGCGGATCTTCGCCAGTGGGCGGCGGTGCTGCGCAGCGCCTCCGCGTTCGAGGCCTTTCGCAAGACATACGGCAACGCAATCCAGGTTAATAGAGTGGTCGAGATCCTGGTTTTCGACCCCTCGTTTCCGCGCTCGATGCGGTTTTCTATCGACCAGACGGCCGAGGCGCTTGGACGGATCGCGTCGCGCGAAGGGGAACCGGCGCCGGAAACCCAGCCGTGCGCGGAGTTGCTCGCGATGCTTCACGGGGGTTCGGCCACCACGACCATCGAGAGCGGACTGCACGAATTTCTGATCGGCGTCGAAGCGGGTTGTGCACGACTGTCCGACCACGTGTTCGATCGCTACATGTCGCTCGAGTAAGCTCGGAATCGATGTTGCTGCAGATAAGCCACAGGACCCGGTTTGTGTACGACCAGCCGGCGCACGACTCGCACAACGAACTGAGGCTGCGGCCGCTTGACGCGGCCGGGCAGCGATGCCTTTCGTTCGAGCTGAGCATCGACCAGCCCGCGAGCGTGATTACCTACCGCGACTTTTTCGGCAATCACGCGCATTCGGTGTCGGTAAGCGCGCCGCATCGCGAACTGACGATCGTCGCACACTCGCTGGTCGAGCGCCCCGACACGCTGGCGGAGCCAGGGCCCGAAATGACGTTCCGCGATTTTCTCCGCGACGACGAAGTTCATCTCAGAGATTACTGGGAGTATCTGAATCCGAGCCATTACGTTCCGTTCAGCGAGCGGCTGCAGAAGCTGTTCTGGATGGCGCGGCCGGGCGACACCGAGGACGTCGGCTGCTACGTCGCGCGCATCGTGGCCTGGGTGCGCGACCAGTTCGACTACCAGAAGGCGCGCACCCACGTGCACTCGAGCGTGGACGACATCCTGAAGACGGGCAGCGGAGTGTGTCAGGATTTCGCGCATCTGACCATCGGACTGCTGCGCCTGGCAGGCGTGCCCGTCCGCTACGTCTCGGGTTATCTCGCGCCCACGCTAGCGTCCGCCGGCGCCGCGTCGCTCGGCGAGCAGGCGAGCCATGCATGGATCGAAACGTGGCTGCCGCGCTCGGGATGGACCGGCTTCGATCCGACTCATCGCTATCGCACCGACGAACGCCACGTGAGAGTGGCCGTCGGACGCGACTACGCCGACGTGCCACCACTCAAGGGAATGTACCGCAGCAACGCGGCGAGCCAGATAATGACGGTGGATCTCAACGTCGAGCACACGGTCGCGACCGGTCCGCTGGATGAAACCGGAATTGGCGTGGTGCGAGCATCCGATGCCGATCGAGGCGGCGCTCCGCCGGGCAGCCAGGCGCAGTAGGCGCCCCGCGATCGGGACCTCATACTTCGACCGCCACTCCAGCCCGCCTTCAAAACTGAGGAGGAGAGGTGCAGAATTTTGTCCCGCTCAGAATTTTTGTGGGCGCGAGTTGGCGACTGAATTTCCGCTCATCGGAGTATCCAGTTCATCCGCATCAGTCACGCGGACGAGATCCTTATTCCATCGGGGAAAGAGTAGCAAGTTAGTTGGCGGCGGCGGCCTCGGAGAGGAGCCTCAGACGCGCGATTCGCTCCGCCAGCGGCGGATGGGTCGACAGCGGTTGCTCGCCGGTCGTGTCGAGCCGGTATTGCTCCTCGGCGAAGCTGGCTTCCACCGCTTCGGCTTCCTCGTCGAGTTGCTCTTCGGATTTATCTGTCTGCGAGCGGATTCGCATAAGCTCACCGGCCAATCCCGCATCGATTCCACCCGCGCTCTCGAAGGGATCGACGAGGAAAAGCGGTGCGGTGGCGCGCCGCGCTTAAGCGGTGCCTCCGCATCCCGGATCTTTTCCAACGCACGAATCATCCCGGCGGGATTGCGCGTGAATTCGACCGCGGCGGCGTCGGCCAGGTACTCGCGCTCGCGTGAAAGAAGCGCGGTCGTTGCGCGGTTGATCGGCGCGAACAGGTTTTGCGAGAGCGATCCCAGGTTGCCAAGCATCGTCGCCGTGACCAGCATCATGAGCCGCATGTCGTAGCTGCGGATGTGCGCCATCTCATGCGCGATCACGCTCTGCAGTTCTTCGCGGTCCATCATGTCGACAAGGCCTCGCGTCACGCAAATCACGGAATCATCGAAATTCCGTCCGATGGCGAACGAATTGGGCGCCGAGTCGTCGATCATGTACAGGCGCGGCGCCGGCAGGCGCGCGGCTAGCGCCATCTCGCGCGTCACGTCGATCAGAACCTTATTTCCTGGCAGAAGCTTGTCTTGGGACAGAAGCTCGTCTTCGGCATCATTACCCTCGACCGGGAAGGCGCCAACCGATCCCAGCACCATCCCCGGGCCGCCGTAGTAGGTGCGCATCGTTTGCCCGATGCCGAAAATCAAACCGGCGGCAGTGCACCAGGGAAAACCCGCCGGGTGTCCCGCCGCGAAGCGCACCGCTCCCATGGACAGGTCAAAGCCAGATCCCAGCGCCGCGAATACCAGGATCTGCGAGACAACCAGGCGCGCAACCCGGCGGCGGCGATTCACGCGCTCGAGCGCCCAGAAGTTGTTCGTGTCCGTCGCCATCGCCGGGCGTTCGCGGCTTCAGACGTCGAATTCGGGCGGTTCGGTTTTGGGCGGCGGCTCGGCTCCGGGCGGCCCGGGGGTGCCCGGAGCGAAGCCGGGCTCGCATCGCAGCAGGACCATCCCGCCGGTGCCGTCGAGTTCGGTTGGATGGCTCAGCAGGACGGCGCGGAACTGCGCGCGCATCGCGGGCGGCAGCCGCAGAAACTCCTCACGCCAGGCGATCAGAAAGTCGGGCCGCGGTCCGCTCCAGATGGACACCACCGGCAGATTGCGTTCGCTGTAATACGCGACGTCGTAGTTGAGAGCGCCCATATATCCGACGCTGCGCGTCCCGACGATCTCCATCGCCTCCCGCGTGAACGGCTTCAGCGTAAGCGCGTTGGCCAGCGCCGGCACGACGAAGATGTTCGCCAAAAGCGCGAGGCAGATCGCTCCGCCCGCGACCGTCATGCACAGGCTCTCGGCGCCCTGGCGGCAGCGCACGGACAAGACTCCGATCGCGATCATCGCCGCACCGAGCCCCATGCCGACGAACGGATGGGCGGCGGCCGCGAGCTCAAGCTGCGGAACGAAATCGTAGTGGATGATGCCCAGGCTGCGGAGCAGAAGCTCGAGCGCGCGAGGTGCCAAGGCGAGCATCCCCAGGCCGAGCAGGGCGTCGAAGCCGACGATCACGAAAAACACCGCTGCCAGATGCGAGAGCCAGCGAATCCATCCGGACGACACGTCCGCCACGCGGGCCGCCGCCTCGACGTATATCGCCAGCATCGTGGCCAGCGCGGGATAGAGCGCGAGCAGATAAACCCCGCGCTTGCTCTGCGGCAGATTGTAGAAGAGCAGCACCACCACAAACCACGTCATCAGGTACGCCAGGCGCGCCTCCATCCGACGGGGACGGCGCGCTGCCTGCACGAAGAGGATAAGGATGAGCGGCGTCCAGGGCATGAATCCGGCCACCAGCGCCCCTTCCATGTAGTAATAGGAGTGGAGGTGGCCCACGCGGAAGGCGTTATTGCGTACGAAGCGGAAGAGATTCTCGGCCAGCACCTGCTTGTGCACGAACGCGGTTCCGCCCGTCAGTGCCGCCGCCACGTACCATCCCCCGGCGAGCAGCGCGACCAGCGCCGCGCCGCGCACGAGGCTCATCTCGCGCAACACGCTCCAGCGACGCTCGACCGCGATCCACACGAGAGCGACTAGCCCCGGCAGGACCAGGCCCACCGGCCCCTTGCTCAGCACGGCCATCGCGATCGCGAAGTAGAGCGTCATTCTCCGCTCCGTCAGTCCTTCGGCGATCATGATGAATTCGAAGAAGGCGATTTCGAGAAAGAAGGTGAGCGTCATGTCCACCCGCGCACCGCTTCCGGCCTGGAGATACTGGACGGTGGTGCCGAGGATGAGCGCCGCGAGAAAGCCGATCCGCTCGTCGAACAGGCAACGCACGTAAAGGTAAGCCGCGAGCATCCCGCCGATCGCGAACAGCGCCGAAGGCATGCGGACGGTCCATTCGCTGACGCCGTCGGCGAGGATCGATGCGATCGCCGCCAGCCAGTGCATCAGGAGCGGCTTGGACGGGACCTCGACGCCCGCCCGCAATGGCAGGATGAAGCCGCCGCCGTGCAGCATGTTGAAAACAGTGACCGCCTCGCGCGGCTCGCCCTTGGTGTAGAACGGATAGCCGCCGAGATTGACCACGAAGAGCGCCACACCGGCCAGGGTAAGGACGAGAATTGCGAGCGGCGGTTCAGCGAGATCGCTGAACCATGCGACACCGCCTGCGCCACCCGGCGGCGCAACGGGTGGCGCAGGCGGTGTCGCTTCTGAGGGCAGTGCGGGCCGGGTGGCGCTCGAGGCCGCGTCGTCCATCGCGATCAGGATACAGATTCAGGCGGGGGGAAGCATCGCGGCCGGGAATCGCCCCCGTGCCGTTCGCCCGCGCGAAGCGCCGGCGAAGGGCACGGGCGGACGCGGAGCAGGGCGCGGAACGCGCACCCGCCGATGCGCGCCACGGAAGCGCGCGCTGGCGCCGATGGCGGCGCGACAGCCTTGCGCGCCGGGCGCGAGGCCTGCGCTCGAGAACGCCGGTCCGGTCGAGCGAGAGGTGGGTCTGTGGGGCTCAGATACGCGCCGGCGGGCGGCGCGGCGTCAGTATTGCTTCTGCACCTTGATTCGCCCGGCCTCGTCGTAGCAGTACGTCGCCGAGGCTTCTTCGTCGCGGGTGCGCTTGTGCGAGCCGTCGCAGAACGGCTTGTTCTTCGAGAGTCCGCAGGCACAGATATACACCGGCAATTCAGTGCCCTCGGGAATTTCGTACGGAGAGTTGCGCTCGTGTTCCACCAGTCGGGCCATCGTCGTTTCCTCTACGTTGATTGCCGCCGCAAGACGCGCCGGCCTCGTGAATCGTCTGCTGCTCACCGATGAGCATTGGACTTCGCAGCAACTAAAGACCAGCCGGAATTGTTAGTCAAACCGCCGGAGGCAGCTGGAGGCCAGGCGAGTCAAAGTGGGAAATTCGTGGCTAACTCAGTCGCAGCTTAAGGGTCAATTCATCGGCTGATGGATCGCCTCGACCGCCTCTGCGATTTGGGCGGGGGTTGCAGCCCTGTGGCGGGCGCCCTCGGCGCCAAGCACGAGCAGCAGCACGCCGGAGATTGCGACGAGGATGCCGATAATGTCGCGCCGGGTTGCATGCTCGCCCAGAAAGAAAATCGCGCACAGGATCGAGAGCAGCGGGATACCCGGGATGACCAGGGTGGTCGTCCATGCCAGCGACAACCGGCTGATCGCCGCGTACCAGGCGAGCGAGGCGAGGAAATAGCAGACGATGCCTGTCGCGGCGATCACGCCAATCACGAGCGGCTCGCGCAGTTGCGCGAGCGCATGCGGATTCGCTGCGAGAAGCGCTACGGTCAGGACGATCGAAGCGTAGCCGTAGCGGCCCGCCGTCATGCAGATCGGCGACATCGGCGGCATCGCCGGCAGCGACAGCACATGCGAGGCCTGCCAGAAGAACGGTGTCATCCCGACCAGCATTGCCGCCCAGGCCGGCGAATACGCGCCGCCCGACGCGCCGACCGCAGAAGCGATGCCGCCGACGATGATCGCGGTTGCGGCGAGTTGGCGAAGTGTCGGGCGTTCGCCGGCGAACAGCGTCGCCAGCAGGAGAGAGTAGATCGGTTCGCTCTGCAGCAGCAGGGTTCCGGCAACCGCGTCGATCCTGCGGAGACCAAAGACCAGGGTGAGCGTCGTCACCACGGTGCCGATTATCGAGATCGCGAGCAGCCGCATCCGGTAGCGCCGGCCGACCAGCATCCCCATCTCGCCCCGCGCATATACCACGGGCAGGACGCAGATCGTCGCGACAACGGCGCATCCGGCGGCGAACAGCATGGGGTCAAGCCGCGTGGCGCCAAAGCGCATTAGGGCCGGCTGCGTAGCGGCTGCGACAGTGCACAGCGCCGCCATCGTCATCCCGAAGGCGCGGCTCTCAGCCACGGGCGAAGAAGACGGCGATGACCAGCGCCGCGACCGTCAGCCGATAGACGACGAACACCGCGTAGTTGTGCATGCGGACATACCGAATCAGGACGACGATAGCGATAAGGCCAAAAACCGCGGCGGAGACGAAGCCCAATGCGACCGACAGGTCCAAACCTTCATGGAGCAGTTTGCGAGCTTCGACCAGTCCGGCGCCGGCGATGATTGGTGTCGCCATCAGAAAGGAGAAATTGGCGGAATCGCCGCGGTCGATTTTGACTGCCCGCGCCATCGTGATAGTTGCCCCGGAACGAGATACTCCCGGAATGAGCGCTAGCGCTTGGCTGAATCCAATCGCCAGTGCATCCCAATAGGTCATTTCGCTCATCTTTCGCTTTTGGGGCGAAACCCGGTCGAACCACCACAGCAGAATCGCGAGCGTCGTCATTGCGATCGCTATCAGCAGCGGGGAGCGAAAAGTCGACTCGGCCTGCTTCTCGAAAAGCAGACCCATGATCGCTCCGGGAACCGAAGCGACGATTATCAGCTGCAGCAGGCGTCGTTCTGCCGCCTGGCCTCCGGGGGCGAACGACCGCGCCATCGCGATCCAGTCCTCCCAGTAGTAAACGAGCAGAGCCAGGAGCGTGCCCAGATGCAAGGCGACATCGAATGCGAGGCCCGGATCCTGCCATTTGAACAGCCAGGGGACGAGTACCAGATGAGCGGAACTGGAGATGGGCAGGAATTCAGCGAGTCCCTGCACCGCTCCCAGGATGATTGCCTGAAGGTGTGAAATCATTAGTTTTCAATCATTTGTGGACTGACCGATCGGTTGCGACTCAAGTTATCGGGTCGCTGGGCACGCGACAGCATGCTTGGCAACGATCTAAAACCCGAATAAGATGCTGGTGATGCGTCCCGGAAGCAAATCAGGAGCGGCACCGTCCATGCTGCGCGCCCCGACCAAGGACAGTATCGTCTCATTGCGAGAGGCCAGTGTTGTGATGGATGAGCGGGAGAGGGCCATGGATGACGGTTTGCCCCGGTTGGACTCGCCGCGCCGCTTTCCGATCGTTTCCAGTCCGCCGCGTCTGCCCCTGATGATTCCAGATGAAATCTTGGACTACTATGGCTGGGTTTTCTGTCAGGGTGGCTTTCTCAACCTTCAGATGACTTTCGAGCAGTTTCTTAGCGTAGTTGCGGCCGTAAGTCCCGCCGGATTGTGTCCGGAATATGACGAAAGCGAGCCGGTTCAGACCGGCGAATGATCCGTACCGACTGCTATCTCTAAAAGCGTCCCCGGTCCGATTCCGCTAAGCCATCGCGCGACTGCGCGCGCTATTCGGGGGAGCCGACCCTGCTCGAGGTGCTTGGAGCCTGCTTAAGCAGAGTTCTTGCGACCCAGATACTCTGGAAGGGCGTCACGTCCGTCGGCGATTTGAGGCTGTTGTCCTTTGCGATCTGCTGCCAGTTGTCCTCATTTCCGGTCACGCGCTTGGCGAGCTCCTTCAGGTCTTCGTGGGGCAAAAGGGTGAAATTGACCCCGCCAGAGGCTGGAGTGCTCGGGGAGGGCGGGTATTTCGCCGCCAGTTCGTCGATCTCGCCGAACAGGGCAAAACGCTTGCTGGCCTTGTAGTCGGCTATCTCGTTGTCGGGAATGCCCTCGGTGTGGACATTGACGACAATCTTGCTTTTGTTGCTGTCCTCGGGAGTGACCTGGATTTCGTAACGATAGCGAGGCTGCACTCCCGTCATGTTTTGGAAGAACCCGACCTTGGTATCGGCATTGCGCCATAGCGTTTGCAGCGAATTCTCGGGTCCGGTCTCGTAGAGGATGCCGTCGCCGCGAAGCGCGTCCTGAGTCAGGAGATAGGTGTCGTTAACGGGGTAATTTACCACGTGCTCTTCGCCCAGAGCGGCGTCCTCTCTACTCCAATGGGAGCTTGTGCCCCAGAAGCCGACGTAACATCCCGCGAGCAGCGACATCACGCCCACTGTGATGAAGAGGGCCCACCTTGTGAACACCGAACTATGCGTAGTAGCCACTGCTGTGACAAGCCTCAGGTCATGCGCGCCAGCGCCGCGTCATCCAGTCAACCCAACAGACAACCACGAGCCTTCGCCGTACGCAAGATGAAACGCACGAGCGTCACTTCGATTGCCACAATGCGGCCGGTTCATTCGCGCCGCAGCCTTATGTTACAAGATTGTAGCGGATACGCCGCGACCGTCGCGAAGCTCTTTTCCATACTGCCGCTCAACGCTAAGATTCACGCCCCATGACTGAATCCATGACCAGAGGAACGCCCCGGCACGTCGTCGCCGTGGTTGGTGCGGCGACCGCAGGCGCTGAAATCGCAAACATTTTGGCGAAGCGCGGCGCCCAGGTTGTCGTCATCGAGCAGAACCCCCGTCCGTACGGCAAGATCGAGGACGGGCTGCCGCGATGGCATGTCAAGCAGCGCCGCGACGAGTACGAGGAAATAAACCGCCGCCTCGACCATCCCCACATCGAGTTTGTGCCGCTGACCCGGATGGGCGCAGCCCTAACGTACGACGACCTGCGCCAGCGATGGGGCCTAAGCGCCATCGTGCTTGCGCATGGTGCGTGGCGCGACCGTCCCCTCGCGGTCGAAGGCGCGGACCGGTATATCGATCGCGGCCTGGTCTATCAGAACCGGCTCATCTACTGGTTCAACCATTATCCGGAGAAGGAATACGACGGGCCACGCTACGATCTTCCCGCCGGCACGATGGTGATCGGCGGCGGCCTCGCTTCGATCGATGTGGTCAAGGTCCTGCAGATCGAAACCGCGCTCAGGGCGATGCGCGCGCGCGGAATCGAGGAGGACATGCTGCGGCTTGAACGCGAGGGCCTCGAACCGGTGCTCGCCGCGCACAAACTCAACTATGGCGACCTCGGCGTCGCGCCATGCAAGCTCTATTATCGCCGCCGCGTCCTCGACATGCCGCTCTCCGACATCGCAGCCGACGCGCCGCCCAAGCGGGCGGAAGCGATGCGCGCGGCGCGTGCCAAGATTCTCGATAAAGCGCAGCGCAAGTACCTGTTCGAGTTCGAACCGCTGCGCGTGCCGACCGGGCTTATCGTCGAGAGCGACCGATTGGTTGGCCTGCAGATGAGCCGCACCGAGGTCGCCGACGGACAGGTGCGGACCGTTCCAGATTCGGCCTCGCCGGTCCGCTCACCGCTCATCATCAGTTCCATCGGGAGCATCCCGGAGCAGATCCCTGGCATCCCGGTAAAAGGCGAGGTTTACGCCTATATCAACGCCAACATTGGCCTGCTCGACGACGGTCCCACGGCCGTGTATGCGGCGGGCAACGTGCTGACCGGCAAGGGCAATATCAAAGACTCGCTCGAAAGCGGCACGTTCATCGGCATCCACGTAGCCGAAAGCTACCTGGGGCTCAACGGCGACGACGTGCCGCTTGCCGAGGGCGCACGCAAGGTCGCCGGTCAACAGGGCGAGCGGATAGCCGAAGCGATGAGTTCGCGCCCGCGCCTGGCGCCAGAGCAGGTGGAGGAAGTGATGCGCCGGGTGCGCGAGCGCCAGCGCGCCGTCGGCTACGAAGGGAACTACCAGGCGTGGATCAAGCGGATGACGCCGGAAGACCTTCACTGAACCAAAGACTGCATTGAACAAAGACCTGCATTGAAATGGGCTTGCATTAAATCGGCAACAATAACGCAGACGGCGGCAGGACAATGGATGCGCTTAAACAGACCGATCCGGAAATTTACGATCTGATCCGCGCCGAAGAGCGCTATGAGATCGATTCCGTGCGGCTCATCCCCTCGGAGAATTACGTCTCGAAAGCGGTGCTCGAGGCGACCGGCTCGATCCTCACCAACAAGTATTCCGAGGGCTATCCGGGACGGCGCTACTACGAGGGCCAGCGTTACATCGACCGGATCGAAACCATCGCGGCCGAACGCGCCCGCGCGCTCTTCGGCGCCGAGCACGTCAACGTCCAGCCCTACTCGGGATCGCCGGCAAACCTGGCCGTGTTCCTCGCGCTGCTCAAGCCGGGCGACACGCTGATGGGCCTGGCGCTGCCGCATGGCGGCCATCTGACCCACGGATGGACCGTCAGCGCGACCGGAATATTCTGGCGCTCGGTGCACTACCAGGTCGATCGCGAGAGTCAGCGAATCGATTACGACGCGGTGCGCGATCTGGCGAAGAGGGAACGGCCGAAAATCATCATCACCGGCGCGACCGCCTATCCGCGACAGTTCGACTTCAAGATTTTCGGCGAGATCGCCAGGGAGGTCGGTGCCTTCATGCTCGCCGACATCTCGCACATCGCGGGGCTGATCGTCGCCGGCGCGCATCCCGACGCCGTGCCCTACGCCGACGTCGTCACCACGACCACGCACAAGACGCTGCGCGGCCCGCGCGGGGCGATGATCCTCTGCCGCAACGAGTTCGCGGAGAAAATCGACAAGGCGGTCTTCCCCGGCCTGCAGGGCGGTCCGCACAATCACACCACTGCGGCGATCGGCGTCGCGCTCAAGGAAGCGGCGACCCCGGCTTTCAAGGAATACGGCCATCAGATCGTGCGCAACGCCAAGGCAATGGCAGACGAACTGCTCGCCTGCGGTTTCAACCTGGTCTCGGGTGGCACCGACAACCATCTCATCCTGATCGACCTCACCAACAGGAAGGTGATCGGCAAGAAAGGAGCGCAGGCGCTCGACCGCGCGGGAATCGTCTGCAACTACAACACCGTCCCCTACGATCCGCGCAAACCCTTCAGCCCAAGCGGTCTGCGCCTGGGAACGCCGGCCGTGACCTCGCGCGGGATGGGCGAGAGCGAGATGCGCCAGATTGCGCGATGGATTGACCAGGCGATCGCGCACGCCGACGACGAAGCCGCACTGGCGCGGATAAACGGCGAGGTCACCGAGATGTGCCGGCGCTTTCCGGCGCCAGGCATCGCGACTTGAACGAGCGCTCGATGGCGCAGATCAAAATCGAGCGGATGCTCAATCTCGGCGTCGCCTACACGCCCGAGATGGGCGCGGGCGGCAAGCCCGAGCCGGACTGGACGGCGCTCGGCGCGCAGGTGCGCGAAGCAGGCGCGCTCGGCTATGACACGGTCGTCGCGGTTGAGATACAGCACGACCCGTACCTGATGCTCGCGATCGCCGCGCAGGAGCCGTCCACGGTGGAGCTCGGCACCGGCATAGCGCTCGCGTTCACGAAGAGCCCGGCCGCGACCGCATACACCGCCTGGGACCTGCAGCGTATGAGCGGCGGGAGGCTGGTGCTCGGCCTGGGATCGCAGGTCAAGGGCCATATCACGCGGCGCTTCGGGATGCCGTTCACCAAGCCGGCGCAACGGATGAAGGATTACGTCGGCGCGATGCGCGCCTGCTGGAACAGTTGGCAGACCGGCGCGCCGCTCGATTACACAAGCGAGCATTACAATCTCTCGCTGATGACGCCCAACTTCGCGCCGCCCCCGCTCAAGAATCCGCGCATCCCGGTGCTGATCGCCGCCGTGCAGGAGCACATGCTGCAAGTCGCAGGCGAGGTATGCGACGGCGTCCGCCTGCACGGCATCTGCACGCGCCGCTATCTCGACGAAATCGCCTTCCCCAACTTGCGCAAGGGTTTCGCCAGGTCGGGACGCCCGGCCGCCGAATGGGAGAACTTCCAGATTTCCGGCGGCGGATTTCTCTGCACCGCGCCTGACGCCGATTCACTCGCGCGCGCGGTCGAAAAGATGAAGGAGACGATCGCGTTTTACGGTTCGACGCGATCGTACCGCGCGAGTTTCGAGCTCGACGGATGGGCCGAGCGCGCCGAGCAGCTCCATCGGCTCTCCGTGCAGCAGAAATGGCGCGAGATGCCGAAGCTGGTGAGCGAGGAGATGGTGCACGCGTTTGCCGCGGTCGGCACCTACCGTGACATCGCGGCGGTGATGAAGAAGCGGCTTGCAGGGGTCAACCGGCTCGATTTCGAAATTCCGATCCGCGGCGAAGGCGATCGCGGCGTGGTGCGCGAAGTGATCCAGGATCTGCGCCGCCGGTAGCTCCGCCGATTCGAGGTGAGCGATGAGCTTCATCGTCGGACTCGATCACGTAACCATCCAGATTGACGAGGGTGGCGAGGCGCTGGCCAACGCGCTGCACTTCTATGTTGACCTGCTCGGCCTTAGGCCTCTCGACCGTCCGGCCAACACCGACAACGGGCGTCCGGGAGCATGGCTGCAATGCGGCCCCGCTCAGCAGCTGCACATCATCACCGGCGCCGGCGCGACGGAGGAAAATCGCGCCTCGCGGCGCCATCCGGCGTTCCGGGTCTCGGACCTCGAGGGATTGCGCAAGCGCTTCGTTGCGGCGGGAGTCGAAATCCTCGCCGGTAATCGCTTTCCCGGTCAGGAGCGGTTTTTCGTGCGCGACCCCTTCGGCAATCGGCTCGAATTCGTCACGCGCACAATGGGCCGGGACGCCCCCTGAAGCAAGAGGCGTCCCGAGAACCCGGCGCTTCGATTCCCGCCGTCACGCACGACGCGGGCTTATTTTCCGGCGTCCATCTCGTTTGCGTATTTCTCCATGACCTCCGCGCTCGCCTTCATCATGTCGGCGCGCATTTCCATCATCTTTGCGGCCATCTTCAGGTCTTTGGCGGAGCCCATCATTCCTCGCATAATCATCTTCCCCATCGGTCCCTGTCCCATTGGTCCCATCCCCATCATCGGTCCCGGCCCCATCATGCCGTGGCCGCAAGCGGGCATCATCGGCATCGCGTGCATGTCACGGCCCATCATGTTCTCACCGCCCATCATGCCGGGACCGTACATGTTCGGGCC
>Ga0335083_10001823_pt1 | contig 28883 bp, 22 predicted proteins | sample Lox_Sample_42_FD_206716 | JGI IMG/M metagenome (GOLD analysis project Ga0335083, IMG submission 206716) | Soil microbial communities from Loxahatchee National Wildlife Refuge, Florida, United States - Lox_Sample_4.2 | ecosystem: Environmental > Terrestrial > Soil > Wetlands | place: USA...
CGCTCGGTAGCTATGGAGTTGAACCGACAACTTCTCCAGCGGAACTTTCATCCGCTGGACACCAGCGCCTTTCGTGGCGCACTGCAGAGCTTCCCTAGTAGTATTCGCTCGACTTCGGACATCAATACTACGCGTGGCGGAACTTGGCACGTCACAGGCGAGGCTAAAATTTACCGACCATCGACTTCGGCGCGATAAATCGCCGCCTGGCCGGGCCCTTCCGCGACTGAGATTTCGATTGACACTATTCCGGGGAGCGCCTGCCTGGTATTCAGAGCCTCATATAGTTCTTTCCAAATAAAGCGCGCGAGCTCCTCCACCGAGCTGTGTCCGATCGGCAAAAGACAGGCGTCGCCCGCGGGCAGGCGGAATTCATCCGCGCCGTAACAGATCCTCAGCTGCCCGTTCTCCAGATGTTCAATCTGCAGACAGTCGCTGTCGGCGGGAACCAGCGTGCGCTCGTCGAGCCGATCGACGATCTCCTTGGTGAGCTGTTTGATGAGGCCGAAGTCGAGCACGTAGCCGGTTGGCGAGAGCCGCCCTTCGACGCGGACGCCGACCTGGTAGTTGTGGCCGTGCAGCGGCTCGCGGAATCCCGGGTAGGCGATAAAATGCGCGGCCGAGAATTTCAGATTCTCCTTGGCAACGTAGATCGAAAATCCGGATGACACGTGCTTACTCCGAGGCGCCGCCTTTTGCCTGCGCGACAAGCCGCGCGAGACATTCATGGGCGACGCCGGTGAACTGATCGCGATAACGCTCGTGGTCGAGCGAAGCGGCACGCATGAAACGCTCCAGTTCGCCCGGCGCGGCCAGCGCGAAGCGGCGCATCAGTTCGCTTCCCCAATCGGTCTCGAGTTCAAGCTCGGCCATCACGTCGTCCACCGCAAGACCGTGCATTCCGCCGAGCACGCACTCCGCGAAGTAGCCGGCCTGACCCGCGCGATCGAGCTCGAAGCTCCGCACTTCCATCGCCTCGCCCATCGAGAGCAGGCGATCCATCCCGTACTCGTTGCGCTTGGAGCGCACCGCCGGGTCGCCGCTGCCGTCATAGCCCGAACCGATCGCGGCAATCGCTACGCGGCCGTCGGCGAGCGGCACCGGATGAAAGATATAACCGTGCGACGTGTAGCCGAGCATCCTGCACAACTCGACACGATAGGCGAGCAGGTCGAAGTCCGTGCGCCGGGCGATGTCGAGCAAGAAATCGCCCAGCACCACGCCCGCGGCATCGGCGCGCGCGATAAGCTCAAGAAACTTCGCCGAATCATATTCCTCGCGCCGCGCGATCAGCGCCGCCCACTCGCGGTCGAACACGAGCCCAACCGCGCCGATCCCGCCGGCGCCATTGAGATCCGCATGCGCGATGATCGGTTCGCCGCAGCTTACCGGCTCGAGATCCATCGCAAGGTAATGGCCGTGGCTGGAGGGCTTGGCGAAGCCGCGGCGCGCGTTGGTAAGGCGCACCGCGAAAGCGTCGCGCGCGATGAGTTTGCTGCCGCCGCCGCGCCGCTCCGCGAGCAATCCATAGCCGCTCAGCAGCGATCCATAGCCGATCACGAGCAGCGTGTCGTTGATCCGATTGTTCGCGTGGATTCGATTCGTCACTTTCCGGCTCATCCAATCGTAGCGGAGACCCGCGAGGGTTAAAACATACGTTCAGATGCACATCAGGACGCCCCGTGCGGGCGCGCCCGTGCTCCGGCCGATCGCACGCAGATAGAGCAGCAATTGCAGACGATATTCGTCGAGCCGTCCCGCGATATCGGCGTCGGTCTTGAAATCCACGACGACCCATCGTTCCCCCTCGGCAATGCGTTCGGGGAAAGCCAGGTCCACAACGCCTTCGACCGTGAGGCCTCCAAAAGCGTCCCGGTCCTCGACCCGCATCGCGAGCGCGCATTCGCGCCGGAGCCGCGCGCCCGCGGCCGCCGCCGCTTTCAGCAACGGGCAACCGAGCGCCGCGGCCACGGCGTCGCACGCAGCCGCCGTCTCGAGCTCGTCCGCACCGAGCATCCGGGCAAAGAAGCGCGCGGCTTCGGCGATCGCGGAGGCGTCAGCATCGAGCGCGACGCGCGAGAGCACGGCGTGTACCAGCGTTCCGAAGCGGACACCCTGGGGGCGCCCCGCGGCGCGCGCGACGCGTTCGATCGCGATCTGTTCCGGGTCGCCCAGCCATGCAGGGCGCTCGCCGCGCTCGGCCATTCTGCGCGCGAGTTCGGTCGCGGCGGCGACGCTGAACGTTTCCTTCGCTCCCGCGGCGAGCGTCGCGCCGTGGCGAGCCTTCCACGCTTCATATTCGCGCGCCCCTTGCGACGCCTCGCGCTCGCCCTTATCGGCGGTCAGCAGGCGATGCTGCCGCAGGCCCATCGTTTCGCGCGCGTCGAGCCTGAGCCGCGCCGGGTCCCACCAAACGATTCGATGGTCCCCGGCTTGCGGGCGATGGAGTCCGGGCGCGACGACCTGCGACTTGGTTGGCGCCCTCGGCGGACGCACGACGACGCTGTCATCGCCGAATACCGGACATCCGGGCGGCGCGGGGTCGAGCGGCGCACGCCGATCCTTGGCCGCGGGATAGATCACGGGATTGAGAAGCGCGAGCCATCCTTCCTGCGGAGCGCTGCCGACGGCCGGAACAATCAGCAGGTCGCGCGCACGCGTAGCGCCGACGTAAAGCAGTCGCATCGCTTCCTCGCGGTCGCGGCGCATCTCCTCTTCGGCGTGTTCCAGAAGCTCGCGCGGGGCGTGCCCGGCGACTCTCAGCGCGCAAAGGCCGCTTGCCGGATCGACCCATCGATGGGCGTCGCCGGCGGTTTCATTGCACGTCAGATCGGCGAGCAGGACCACCGGAAACTCCAACCCCTTGGCGCGATGCACGGTCATGATGCGGACGCCTTCGGCGCCTTCCTCGACCACCGGCGCGTCGGCGCTCTCCTCGCGCGCGGCGCGCGCTTCGAGTTCGTCAACGAAGCCGCGGAAGGAGCGCGCCGCACGGCGGGCCTCGTAGCGCCGCGCGAGATCCATCAGGCGCATCACGTTGGCCAACGCCTGCTCGCCGGTAGGCCAGATTGCGATCGCCGCATGGGCGCGCACGGCGGCGAGCAGCCGCGCGATAGTCTCCGCGATCGGCCTGCGGTTGCGTCCGCGGCTGAGATCGCGCAGCACGCCGAGCGCTTTGCCGACCTCCTCGAGTTCGGCCGGAAGATCGGCGTGGAGCTTGCGAAAGGGATGGAGCGAGCCGGCGGACGCGCGAAAGCGCAGCAGCGCTCCGTCGTCGAGCGCTAACAGCGGGCCGCGCAGCGTCGCGAAGACTGCTAGTTCGTCGTCGGGCCGCTCGATCGCGCCGAGCGCGTTGCGCAGCGCCTCGACTTCCTCGCGCTCGTTGAACGATCCGCCCTTGACCAGGACGTGCGCGATATGGCGCGCCTCCAGCGCGCGCACGTAAGGCCGCGTAACGTCGCGGCCGTAGCTGCTGAAGCGGCGAAAGAGCATGCAGATATGGCGCGGTTCGATCGCCACGCGGACATCGGGCTGGTCGCGCGTGGTCACCGTCCATCCGCTCTCCTCGACCAGCCATCGCACCAGCGCGCCGACCGCGTCGGGAGTCGATTCGTCGATCTGGCGTTTGGTGACGAAGCCGCGCTCGTTGAACGGCGCCGGCACTGGCAATACGACGATCGACGGCTGCGTGGCGCAGTTGGCGCGAAACGGCATCAGCGGCGAATAGGCGGGATGGGTCGGGGACTCCGACGGCATCAGCGGCGCAAAGGCGGCGTTGACGGCCGCCTGCAGCTCGGGGGTCGCGCGAAAGCTGACCGTCAGGTGCTCCAATTCAGCGCCGCAATCGAGCAGGCGGCGCTTGATCTCCTGGTAGAGCGCGACGTCGGCGCGGCGGAAGCGATAAATCGATTGCTTGGGGTCACCGACGATAAAGAGTTTCCCGGGCAGCGGACGCGCGCGGCGCCAGTCGGCTTCGGCGGGATCGTCGGCCGCGAGCAACAGCAGGATTTCCGCCTGCAGCGGATCGGTGTCCTGGAATTCATCGACGAAGATGTGACTGATGCGCCGCTGCAGCTCGGCGCGCACGGCCTCGCGGCCGCGCACGAGATCGCGCGCGATCAGCAGCAGGTCCATGAAGTCCAGCACGCCGGCGCGCTTCTTGGCCTCCTCGTAGTAGCCCACGATCGGCCACAGCTCGTCGCGCAGAAGCGGCGCGAGGTTGGCGCCGGCGCCGTCACGAAAGCGTACGAGGCGCGCGCGCAGCGCGTCGCGCCGCGCAATCACTTCGGCGCGCGGCAGCGATCCGAACTCCTCGCCCCACCCCTTCCATCGCCAGCGTCCGTCATAGCCGCGCAGCAGCGCGAGCAGCGCGGCCTCGAGCGCGTCGTAGTCGCGCCCGCGCACAGTTTCAAGCCGCGTCGCCTCGTCGATCGGACGGGCGATCTCGCCGAGCGCCTTGCCGAGCCAGTCTTCCGGATCGACCTGCGCGATGAGCGCGCCGACTGCGCGGATCTCGTCGACCAGCGCGTCGATTTCGGGATCGCGATCGAACACCTGATGGGCCCACGGCGTCTGGAAGTCGCGCCATTGCAGAAGCTCCCATGCGGCGGAACGGATGATCGGCCGCGGACCCTCGCGGTCGAATCCTTCGCGGCGGCGCAAAAGCCGGCGCAGACCTTCGCTCGGAGCGGCCAGCGCCTGCTCGAACCATCGGTCAAAGGCGCTTTCGAACAGTTCGCCGGCTATGTCGTCGGCCGCAACCTCGAACATCGGATCGACTCGCGCCTCGACCGGGCGCTCACGCAGAAGGTCGGCGCAAAACGAATGGATCGTGCCGATGCGGGCTTCCTCGAGCTGGCCAAGCGTCTCGGAGAGCCGTATACGCTCGGCCGGATCGCGCGCAGGCTCGGCGCGCGCGTTTTCGATCTCCGCGCGCAACCGCAGCTTGAGCTCGCCGGCCGCCTTTTCGGTAAATGTCACCGCGACGATTCGGCCAAGCTCGGCGCGGCCGCTCGCGAGCGCAGCGACGATTCGGTTGACCAAGGCGGTGGTTTTGCCGGTGCCGGCGGCAGCCTCGACGATGAGCGTTGTGTCGAGGTCGCGGCGGATGCGCTCGCGCACGTGTCGATCGGCGATCGCGGGCTCCGCGCCATTGGTGCTGCGCGGCCCGTTCGACGGACTGCTCACCAAAGCTTCCCCGTCCGGCGCACCTTTTTGCTTTTCCGCGTTCATCGCAGCCTGCGCAGGCGCTCGAGCGCGTTAATGCGCGTCGGCGGTTTAAGCGCGACGCGCGTCTCCTCGTACGGTCCGCAAACCATCCGGTAGTCGCACCATTTGCACTCGCCTGCCGCGGGTGCGGCGGGCAGGAACCCCTCGGCGATCGCGCCGGCCACGGTCGCCGCGAATTCGCGCGCCGCGCCGCGTGCCGCCTGGTCGAGCGGCACGACGCGATCCTCGTAGCCGCCGCGGGACGAACAATAGTAGAGACGTCCCGATTCGACCGGTTCGCCGAGCAGCCGTTCGGCGGCGAGCGCATAGAGCACAGGCTGCAACACGCGGCCGCCGCCGATAATCACGTCTTTGGGCGCATCGGCCTTGCCGCTCTTGTGATCGGTAACGCGAAGCCGCCCGCCCAGACCGCGCTCAACCAAATCGATCGATCCGCGCAGGATCAGCCCGGCCTCGAGCGGCACCGGCTCGTCGCGGCTTGCGGGATCGGCCTGCTCGCGTCCCCCCGCAAGTCCGAAGGCGAGTTCGAAGCGCTCGGGCGTCCACGGAACGGGGTCTTCGGCCGCACGCCGCAGCCATTCGCGAAGGTCGGCGCGAATCGCGTCGATCGCGTCCTTCCAGACGCGATCGATCGCGGGCGCGAGCCTCTCATGCCAGTTCGCCGCGATCTCTTCCAGCGTCCGATCCATCAAGGCGAGCGCGTCGTCGAGCGCCGCTCGCTCGACCGGGAGCCGGCCTGCCGCGCGGAGCCGGGTCAGCAGCTCGAACTGGACCTCATGCAGGAGCGCGCCGCGGGTTAGCGGATCGACCACCTCGATCGCCTCGGCCTCTTCGCGCGGCTGGATTCGATGGATCGCGTAAAGCAGGAAACGATACGGGCATGCGGCAAAATGTTGCAACGCGGTGGCCGAATAGGAACGCGCATCGGGACGATGATGATCGAGGGCCGCGCGCGTCTCGGGACCGGGATCGACCAGTCCATCCGCCGGCGTCCACCGCTTGAGCCATCGCCGCGCGCGCGCACGCAAGGCTCGCGCAAGATGCGGGTTGGCGCCGAGCAGGTAGTGCGCCGCGCCAGTCGTCGCTTCCTCATCTTTGCCTGCCAGACGATGGAGCACGGCCAGATCGAATTCGGCATCGTCGATCGCCTGGGCGGCCTCGCGTGGCGCGGGCCAGCCAAGGCGCGCCGCCTGCTCGCCCACCGCGCGCCGTGCGAGTTCGTCGAATCCCGGCAAGCGTCCTTCGGCGGCGCGCAGCACTTCCAGTGCGTAGAACGACGGCACCCGCGGCCGGCCCTGGTCGAGATCGACGCGCGGAAACGAGAACATCGCGCGCCGGCGCGCGGCACCCGCGGCCAGGCGCAGGGCGAGGCGTTCCGCGGCGGCGCGGTTCTGCTGAAGCTCGAGATCGTGCCCAAGCCGCACGCGCGCCAGGTCGGGCAGGATCGGATCCTCGGTCAGCTTCCTGGGAAAGACGCGTTCGGTCAGGCCGGGAACGATCACAACGTCGAACTCGAGACCGCGCAGGTCCTGCGCTGGGGCTACCATCACGGCGCCGTAGCGGCGCGGAGGCCGCGGCGCCTCGAGCCGTCCCAGCCGTTCGGCCAGCACCTGGAGCACCTCGTCGAGTCCGACCGGACCCACTGGCGCCATCGGCTCGAGCTCGGCAAGCGCGGCGAGCACCGGCGCCGAATCGCGCACGGCGAGCGCGGTGAGCGCGCGCAGATGGCCCAGCCACTCGCCCCACGCCGCCTGCAAGGGCAACGCGGCGAGCGCCGTGATCTGCGGCAGCGCGACGTCGCCCAGGTGCTTGAGGTCGAGAATCTGGCGGTCGAAAGCGGCGGCGCGAACGTCGTCGTCTTTGAGTTCCGAGCGTCTCTTCTCCAGTTCCGCTGCGAGCCCTTTAAGCCGGCGCTCCCAGCGCTCGCGATTGCCGATAACCGACGCGTCGACCAGCAATCGCTCCCATCGCCACGGCGCGCGCACGGCGCCTTCGACCACTGGCACCGGATCGGCGGCGCCGTCAGCGAGTTCAGCGGACGCGGCCCCGTTGAGGGCGGCTCCTTCAAGCTCCGCGGACGGCGCGACGCCGGCAGGTTCGAGGTCCGGCGCGATGAAGCGCGCCGGTCCGTCGCGCTCGAGGTCGGGAACCTGCGCGAGCGAGAGATACTCGGCGTAGCGGCGCGCGGAAAGATGTTCGGCGGCCGAGGCCAGGAGCGCGAGCAGCGCGCGGCCGCCGGGCTCGGGACGCATCGCGCCGCGAGCAAACGAGGCGGGAATTGATGCGCGATCGAGCGCCTCTTCAAGATACGGCACGTAACGCGCGGACGCATGCAGCGCCACCGCGATCCGGTCGAAAGGGACACCGCGATCCGCCTCGGTCAGGATGCGGCGCGCTATCTCCACGCACTCCTGCATCTCGCCCGGCGCGGAGATGACTTCCACCGTATCGTCCAGCCGACGCTCCGGCGGCGTTTCGTTGCTGAATAGATAGTTCTGGAGGCGAGCGAGCGAATCGGCGGCGACGCCGGCGCGCGGGACCGGCGGCGGTGCGACGCCGAGCGCCGCGGAAAGCATCGCAAGCGCGGCCGTATCGCCCTCGGGAACGGTCGCAAGTATCGCGGGGGCGCGCGCCGCCAGCGCCGCATACAAATCACGCTCGAGCGTCGAGCCGCCCGCGACGTCGAGCATCAGTATCGGCATCGTGGCCTCGCCCGGCGGCGGATCGGCTTTGACGATCGCCGCCGCCAGCGCGAGCATCGCGGCGCGGTCGATCAGATGTGCGTCGTGAAGTTCTGACTCGAAACGCCGCAGCAGCGCGGCCAGCGGCGGACCGATCTCGTCGAGCGCCGCCAGCTCGTCCGCGTCGATTCCCGCAAGACGGATCTCGTTCAGGGTGCGGGCGAGCGCGCCTGGAAAACCAGGACGATCGGCCACCGGGGCGAAATAACCCAGCGCTCCGGCGGCGGCGAGCTTATAGATCGCGCGAGCTGCGACTCCTTCGAGGCCAAGCCCGGCAGCCGGCACTAATCCGTCGCGAAAGAGCCGGTCGGCGCACAGCGCACCTAGCAGCCGCAAGGGGGTCATTCGACGGACGCCGAAGAGCGCGCGCCGCGCGCTTAATGCGCGCACGAGATCGTCGGCTGCCGGCTGACGCGCCGCGAGCACTAGCACCTCGGCGGACGGCGCGAGCGCCTCGAGCCATTGCGTAGCCGCGGCGAGACGATCGGCAGCGCGCGGCGAGCAAACGATAGCGTGTCGTGGCGGCATCGAGTTGGAGGTGCGGCAGTTAAAGCCGTCCCGGCGATGATCGTCTGCCGCCCGAGCGCGCGCCGCAAGCGCGGCGATGCGGCTTCATGAACAGCGATCCCGGCGAGGCTGCTACTTGGTGAGAAAGACCGGATCGCCGACGCGGAGCGTGCCGGGAGCGCCGATCGAGGCGAAAACGCCGAGCGTGGCCTTGTGATGGCGCGCGGCCGTGCGCAGAATCGACAGGTCGCGCGGCAGCTCGGACTGCGCATGCGTGGTCATCACGCAGCGCAGCGCCGGCTGCATCGCGGTAATTTTCACCGCCGCTCCGACCTCGAGCGTGCCTTCGAGCCATTCGTCCTCGACAAAACCGTCAGCGCCATCCGCACCGGTATCGACGAAAATGTTGGGGCGAAAACGGCGCGGATCGAGCATCGAATCGCCGCCGCATAGGCGCCGCAGATGCTCGAGCGAGGTGCGGGCAAGGACGTGAATCGGCGCCGAATCGAAAAACGCACCGCGCATCAGGGCGAACGAATCGGGCAGCGTCCGGCTGTTGAAATTCGGAAGCACTTGCTCGACCGGAACGTCGGCGAAAATCGTCTCCGGATCGATCTCGCCGCGCGCGCGCTCGTCGCTCTTGGCACGCTCGAGAGTCACCGCGCGTCCCATCGCCTGCGAGAGCCGCGCCGAGGCGTCGGGATCAGCGGCGTGGATGCGCGCGCCGTCGGGAAAAACGATTGTGACCGGCGCAAGCTCGTCAGCGCGCGGCGGCGAATCATAGCTTGCGCGGAAGGCGAGCATCGCCGCCCACTTTTTCGCCGTCGCGATACGCCCCGAGGTCTCGCGCACAGCCCACGCACGGTCGCCGAGCGCGCCGTTTTGCGCCAGGGTCAATGCGGTCAGACTCTCGCCGAGCATCGATTTGACCGGATAGCGAAAAAGCGCGCTCACGACCCCGATTTTCTTCCGCTCCATTCTGGCCCCTGGCGCGTCCTTGCGATCAATGACCCGCCGCCGCACCAGGGGAGGCGCCTGGCTGCGCAGGGGGGCTCGGCGCCGCCGAAGGCGTTGCGGACGTACTTTCGGCGGCGGAGGGCATCGCGGACGCGGTCGCTTCCGCGCTGGCGGCGGCCGTCGGAGACGCGGCCTCGGGCGTCGCTGCCGCAGCCGGCACATAAACCGTGGGAATCGGCGTAGCTGGGCCGGTCGTCACCGACTGCGGCGCGACCGCCGGCGATCCCGCGCCATAGATCGCCGTGCCTATACCGTATTCATAGACCAGCTTGCCGCCGAGATAACCCTGATACGCGATCGCGACCGCCGCCAGGACAGCGACGAGCAAATAGAGTCCGCGCGTACCAGCCATGAAGCCGAAGAGCTGGACCCCGATACGCCATACGGCCAGCACCAGAAATACCCACGGCAGATAATCGCCGAGCTGGGCGTGACGATGAAGCGTGTCGTACGCGGGTCCGCCGGCATCCTTGACCGCCTTCCATACGCGATCGGCCTCCCATCCGCCGGTGAGCTTGGAGCCCCAGGCGGCGGCGGTGCCGAAGATCATCAGCGCGAGCGCCGCGTAGCGCATCCACAGGCGCGTAGAGAACATGCTGGCGAAAAGATCGGCGAGGACTGCGAGGATCAGGATCGCGACCGTGAAATGATCGACAGCCGGGTGTAAGTGCCATTTTTGGATCGTTTCAAGAAGACCTTGCATCCGGATTTCCTTTGCTGAAACTAGCCGCAGCTGTCCGTCCGTTCTCCGCCCGGCCGCGCGTGGCGGCGCCCCGCCTGCATGGCCGCGGCGACCCGGTCTTTATTACAGAGCCGCCGACGGCGCGCAAACCGTCGCGAGGCGACGCCGCGCGCCCGACCGGAACGGTTTGTCGTGTGTTAGCGGGCGGACGATTGTCAGTGGGCGGCGATGCGATACCCGAGCTGAACCATCCAGACCAGCGCCGACGGCCACATCGTCATCGCTGCGAGCGCGAAAAGTGAAAACCAGATAGGCGTATCCGCCACTGCGGAAACCACCGCGAGGGCCGGCTTGCGCACCGCAGCGCTCCGGCGGCCTGTCATCGGCGCGGGACGCGCCCGCGATGGCATGCGGCGAACCACGCCCCTCGCGCACGAAATCGGTACTACGTTGCTCTTCATTCGCTCGCCCGCCGGCCGCCGCCGCGACCGAGGCTACGTCAGAAAGCATTGTCCAAACGGCAGCCAAATTCCACTAGGTGGCAGACAAGTATCCACCGGCTCCGCAGCCATCAGACAGGTCAGTCGACAAGACGACGCCGGGCACGGCCCATCCTGCCCGCGGGCGCGCTAGTCGCCGCCGCAGCAGGTCCGCGGGTGGGGACGGAGGAAGGAATCGCCGAAGGAGTCGGAACGGCAGTGACCGCAGGAGTGGCCATGGGAGTCGCCGGGACGGTCGCCGCAGGCGTCGTTATTTGAGTAGCAGCGGAGGCCGCGGCGGGCGTAGCAGACAGAGTCGCGGCAGGAGTACCGGAGGGCGTCGTTGAAGGACTGCTCTCCGGTCCGGCACCAAGCGCAGGTCTAGCGGACGCCGACGGCACGGCCGATATCTCCGATGTGGGGGACGCGGCCGCCGCGGGCGTCGGCGCTTGCGCCGGCAGGGCCGATGCAGTCGGCGACGACGCCGGCTCAACCGGCGCCAAAATCACCGTCGGTGCAACCGTGACGACGGGGCGGATAGCGATCGTCATACGGTGCGCGTCGAGCGGCGCCCAGGCGTGCGCGCTCACCATGTAGTGCAGCACAGTCTGCGGCGACAGCGAACGCCATGCCGGATGCCACGCGTCGTCAAGCTCGAACTCATACGCGGTCAGTCCCTCGGCCTCGGACAGGCTCGCCGAGTCCGCATTGCTGACGATCGCGGTTGCGCCCTGCGGCTTCGCGACCGGAGTGAACGTGCGCAGATACCATCGCAAGACCGGCGATTCGGCGGCGAAAAACATGCTCGCTCCGCGCGGCGGGGCCTGGCTGGTCACGCGTGCGCACTGGACCGGGGTCTGAAACGTGGTCGTGGGCTCGGTCCAGTACAGGAGCGCGGTGCGCGCCCATGGAGCCTGGCTCGCGTCGGGCGCATACCACATGAAGTTGTTTGCGGCCTGCACGCAAAGCGTCAGGACCGCGAGCACGGCGAGCGGATAGCGCACCAGGCTCCACGCGGCGGTGTGATGCAGAGAATCGATCAGCACGGCGCCCAGCAGCGCCACCGGCACGACCATCTGGAGCACCAGTGCTGGCGAGCGCACCGGCGTCCACAGGTAGAAGGCAACCGCGAGCGCGCTCCAGATAAGCGCGCCGGTTGCGATACGCGAGCGGATGCGCAGCGTGAGCACGGCCAACGCTCCGCCAACTCCGAGCAGCACGATCAGAAATTCGTACAGCAGGAGAATCGGCAGGTAAAAATCCAGGCCCGCAGCGAAACTTTGCCCGGCCGCCGGACCCACGCTCGGCAGATTCGACCGAAACGCGGCCACGATCGCGGCGAGCGGCGAACGGGTGAAAAACCCGCTCTCGCATCCCATCCATATGAGCGCCGCGACGAATATCGTGATCAGGAAGAGTCCTTTGCGCCGCGTCCACCAAACTCGCACCTGGAGCCGGATGCGAGAGCCGCGCAAAGCCGCGAACAGACCGACGACCGCAAGCCCGCCGAACATAAACAGCGCCGTCATCAGAGCGGCGTCGGCGCTGGCAAGCCCCAGGCCTACCGCCGCCCCCAGGGCGGCGGCGAGCAGGCGGCCCGGCTCAGCGGTCAGCTGTAGAAAGAGCGCCAGCGCGAGCACCGCGAAGGCGAGCGTCGGCACGATGCTGTCAGCGCGCGAGTAATAGGCGACGCTCGGCGAGAGCATCAGCAGCGCCGCGAAAGCCATCGCACCGGCGCGGCCCAGGTGACGGCGCATCGCAAAGGCAGCCGCGATTAGCAGGAGCCCGCTTAGGGCGAACATCAGCCGCGCGCAGAAGTCGCCCGCGCCGAGCGCGACGAAAATCGCCGCTTCGAGCAGATGCACCCATGAAAGATGGGCGGCGGCGGGAGCCCCGTTCTGCAGCAGCGCCAGTTCGCTGAGCGCGTGGCGCGCCTCCACCGAATCGAGCGGCCGCGCACCCAGCATCACGAGCCGGCTCAGCACCGCGAGCGCGCCAATCTTCGCCCAGCCGAGATGCTCGGCGGTGACGACGCATAGGGGCCGATCCAGCCGTTCGGCTGAGTAGTCGCGCGGAGCGCCCTGCTCTTCTGGAACTTCCGGTGTCTCGTGGGCGCCTGGCTCAACCCCGAGCCGCCACTCCTCCGTTTCCTTGCCACTGGCTGACATCTGGTGAAAACGGGTATTTGGCCCCGACTCGATTGTCAACGCGCGCGCCGCCGATCGAGCCACGGTTATCAACCCGTGACCGTAACCTCGCGTTAATGCGCGCCGCGCTTGAGCCTGTGCGCCAGAGGGTTATGATTTGGCGGCGGCGATGGAACAGAAAATCAACATGCGAAGGATCATCGGCGGAGCGGTGCCGATACTGATCGTCGCTGCGCTGCTTGCGCTGTTCTTCGGGTTTCGCAATTACGTACCGGCGCTGCACGGCCCGCGGCTGAGCATCACGGCGCATCAGCTGCCGTACTACGCATTCTGCTCGTTCAACCGGATGCTGGTCGCGTATGTGATCGCGCTCGTGTTCTCGATCGCCTACGGAATGATGGCGGCTCGCGGGCGGATGTGGGAGCGGATAATGATCCCGGCGATCGATATCGCGCAGTCGGTGCCGGTGGTCGGATTCTTTCCCGCCGCAGTGTACTTCTTCGTCGCGCTCGCGCACGGCAGCCGGCTTGGTGTCGAGATTGCCGCCGTGTTCCTGATTTTCACCAGCCAGGCGTGGAATCTTGCCCTCGGCGTGTTCGAATCGATCCGCACGATTCCCGACGACTCGCGCGAGGCGCTGGAGGCCTTCGGCTCCAGCGGATGGCTCCGGTTTCGCAAACTGATGCTTCCCGCCTGCGTGCCCAAGCTCGTGTACAATTCGATCCTGTCGTGGGTGGCGGGATGGTACTTCCTCATCGCCTGCGAAATCATCACCGCCGGACCGTCAACCTACCGGTTGCCGGGCCTGGGCAGCTTCCTGATGGAGGCCGCCAACCGCGGGCGAAACAGCGAGATGGTGCTCGGCCTGCTCACGCTGCTCCTGGTTATCGTCGCGATGGACCTGGTGGTATGGCAGCCGCTTGCGGTGTGGGCGGAAAAGTTTCGTTACGAGTTCACCTCGGGCGCCGAAGCCGAGCGATCGCTCGGGATGTTGAATGCGATCGGGATGCTCGGCCCCAGCGTTTATCGCGCGATGCGCCTCGCCGCGCGTCCGCTGACGACGCTTGCGCAGGGCCTGCTCGGCGCCATCCCACCGCTCGATGCGGCTACGCGCGAGCGCGCGGCCCGAGCCGCGCGAGCCGCCGGCTACGCTGCGCTGCTCACCTTCGTCACGCTTTTCAGCTACGCCACCGTACGCGGACTCGGGGCCCTCGTGCGCACTCTGATGGCTCCGTGGCCGGCGGCGGTCCGGCAGATTCCGGCGGCGACGCTGGCCTCAACCATCCGAATGATCGCGGCCTACGCGATCTCGCTCGGCTGGACGCTGCCGTGCGCGCTCGCGGCGATCCACAGCGCCCGCTTCAAGCGATGGCTCTCGCCCATCGCCGAGATCGTTGGGTCGATGCCAGCAACGGCGCTGTTTCCGGTGATCGTGGTGCTGGTGATCCAGGTCACCGGCCAAATGAATCTCGCCTCGATCCTGCTGATCCTGACTGGTATGCAGTGGTACCTGCTGTTCAATCTGCTGGCGGGAGCCAGCCAGATTCCCGCGGAACTGAAGGAGTTCGCACGTTCTTACCGGCTGAGCCGATGGGCCACCTGGACCAAGCTCGACGTACCGGCGCTGGTGCCTTCGATCGTCACCGGCAGCATCACCGCATGGGGCGGCGGATGGAACGCGCTGATCCTGTCCGAGTACTTCGTCTATCGCGGGCAGACTTACAAGGTATTGGGCCTGGGCGCGCTGCTCGACGCGGCAACCTACGAGACCGGCAACAACCTGATGATCCTGCTAAGCCTGCTCTCGATGGTCGTGGTAGTGGTGAGCCTCAACCGGCTGGTATGGCGGCGGCTGTATAATCTAGCAACCGAACGTTACAGGTTCGATTGATCGCTATTCGGCGCCGACGATGTCTGATTCCGACTCCTCCGACCCATTATGGCCCTGCTCGAGCTCAAACAGGTTTCAAAAAGCTACCCGCATGCCAAGGGCAACATCCGCGTGCTCAACGAGATGTCGTTGGGCATCGAACTCGGCGAGTTCATCGCGATCGTCGGGCCGTCGGGATGCGGCAAATCGACCTTGCTCAGGATCATCAACGGCATCGTGCCTCCCACCTCGGGCCAGGTGCTCTACAATGGCCAGCAAGTCGACGGGATCAACCCGGAATGCGCGATGGTGTTTCAGTCGTTCGCCCTGCTTCCGTGGCTCAGCGTCAAAGCCAACATCGAGCTTGGCCTCGAGGCGCGCCGCGGCGCTCCGGCCGAACGCGAGCGGCTGGCGACGCGCTATATCGACAAGGTGGGGCTCGATGGTTTCGAGGAAGCCTACCCGCGCGAGCTTTCGGGCGGGATGCGCCAGCGCGTGGGCCTCGCACGGGCGCTCGCGGTCGAACCGGCCGTGCTACTGATGGATGAGCCATTTTCGGCGCTCGACGCGCTGACCGCAATCGGACTGCGCGAAGAATTGCTCGACCTGTGGCAGGCCGCCGACAGCCCGGTCAAAACCATCATCATGGTCACCCATATCATCGAGGAGGCGGTCGAACTCGCCGACCGGATCCTGGTGCTCTCGACCGGCCCGGGGCGGCTGGTCGGCGACATCAAGGTGGAACTCCAGCGTCCGCGCGATCGGCGCGCCGAAGCCTTCAACAGCCTGACCGACAGGGTATTCTCGCTGATCGAGGAACGCGCCTGATGCCTGCGCTGATCCATCCGCTTCCCGACGCGCAGCTCACGTGGGTGTTCGGGCTGCTCGAGATGCTCGAGGATCGCGGCGGCCGCGAGGACGGTTACAAAATCGCGCGCGAGCTGAGCTTCAAGTTCTCGGATCTGCTCAAGGTGATGAAGGCGGCGGAAATCCTGGGACTGGTTACCACTCCCGCCGGCGACGTGGTGCTGGAGCCGCTCGGGCGCGAGTTTCTGGCCGCCGACATGAACGCGCGCAAACGCATCATCCGCGAACAACTCACGAAACATTCGCTGTTCGCTTATTTCATCCGGCTGCTGCGCGGCCAGGAGGATCACTCGCTGTCGAAGGAAGTTGTGCTCGAGCATATCGCGATGTTGCTGCCGAACGAACGCCCGGAGCGGATGTTCGCGACGCTGGTCGGATGGGGACGCTTCGCCGAGTTATTCGGCTATAACAAGGACGACGACCGCTTCTATCTCGATGAAGAGGCGGACAAGCCGTAAAATTTCGAACTCTCAAAATCGGATATAAGGAGAATTAGCGTGGCCAACGAGAACGAACAACTGGTGAACGAGTTTTGTAAGACTTGGGCGACACTCAACATCGACAAGGTGATGGAGTTCTTCACCGAGGATGCGGCCTACACCAACATCCCGATCGGGACCGCCACCGGCAGAGCGGAAATCCGCAAGACGATCGACGGCTTCATGCCCGGGACTACGAAGATCGAATTCAAGATCCTAAACACCGCTTCCGCAGGCGCGACGGTCTTCAACGAGCGTGTCGATTCGTTCATCGTCAACGGCAAACCCGTGATAGTGCCGGTCGCAGGCGTGTTCGAGATAAGCGGAGGAAAAATCAAGGCCTGGCGCGATTATTTCGATCTCGCGACGTACCTGAATCAGATCAAGGGAAAATAGGCCCGGCAAAAACTCCAGAAAATCTTACAGGGGCCCTTGTAATAGCTACTCGCGCTTTGCGCCAGTAAGGCGCCGACGCGCGCGTACTGCTTCGTTTTAGCCGAGATTTGATCGAACGTTCGGTCAGGCACGGAAGATGCTTGGTCTTTGAAGTATCTCGCGCCCAACCTGAATGGGCGGGCTCGGCTAACTCCCCCCTACCGAGCCCGCCCGTGGGGCCCTACCTAATCGGCGATCATCGAAAAGGCGCAGCGCCGCCAGGCACGTCAGGATAGTTAGTCGGCCTACTGCGCGCCGAGCCGTTCGTAAAACATTCTGCCTGCATCCGAAGGCATCGCCGTCCTCACGTTTGGTATTCGATTCGATTCCTCATGATTTTGTCCGTCTCCGCAATCCGAGTCGGTGCCATTGCGGCCTGAGGCGCTGTTCAAACGCTCCGGGCTTGACCGCGAAAAAACGAACGTGGTTCTCGACTGCATTTTCGATCCGCCGCGTCGGTCACTACTCTTTCTGCACGGACGCTGGGCGGGATAAACTTTGGCCATTCGCCGTTTCCGTCTGACGCCATGGCCGCCACCGTCACCCATCACGCCGTCACCCACGCCATCATCGGCACCGCCGGCCATATCGATCACGGCAAGACCGCGCTGATCAAGGCCCTCACCGGTCAGGAAACCGACCGCCTGAAGGAAGAAAAAGAGCGCGGGATTTCGATCGACCTCGGCTTCGCCTATTTCACCCTGCCCGACGGCAGGCGCGCGGGCGTGGTCGACGTGCCCGGCCACGAGCGCTTCATCCGTAACATGCTGGCCGGCGCGCACGGGATCGATCTCGTGCTGTTCACGGTCGCCGCCGACGACGGCGTGATGCCGCAGAGCGAGGAACATCTCGACATCCTCCACCTGCTCGGCGTCAAGCGCGGCATCTTCGTCATCACCAAGGCCGACCTCGCCGATGCGGCGCGACTTGGCGAAGTGCGCGACGAAATTCAACTGCTGGCCGACGGAACGAGCCTCGAAGGCGCGCCGGTCGTTGCAGTCTCGTCGATGACTGGGTCGGGCCTCGACGAATTGCGCGTGGCAATCGCGCAGCAACTTGAGGGTTTCGAAGCGCGCCGGCCGACGGGGCTCTTCCGCCTGCCGCTTGACCGTGCATTTACGATCAAGGGCCACGGCACGGTGGTCACCGGTACCGCGATGGGCGCCGAGGTCCGGGTCGGCCAGAAGCTACGGGTGCTGCCGGCGGGCGGCGAAGTGCGCGTGCGTTCGATACAGGTCCATTCGGAACCGGTCGACCGGGCCGGACTCTGCCAGCGGGTCGCGCTGAACTTAAGCGGCGCGGAACGGATGGAACTCAAGCGCGGCGACGTGGTCGCGGACGACCGGCTTGAGCTCACGACGACGCGCTTCGACGCGCGGCTGGAAATTCGCCCTGCCGCCAAACGTCCGCTCAAGAACAACGACCGCGTGCGTGTGTTCATGGGCACTGCCGAAGCGATCGGCCGCGCGATCGTGCTCGAGACGCCGGGCGAAATCGCGCCCAAGAAGAGCGCGCTCGCGCAGATCGTGTTGAACGAGCCGATGGTCGCGCTGGCCGGCGATCGTTTCGTCATCCGCGACGAGACCAGCCGGCGCACGCTCGGCGGCGGCGTCGTGCTGAATCCGCTCGGCCGGCGCGCGCGCAAACCGCTCGAGGCCTATCTGAAACGTCTCGGCGCGCTCGAAGCCCCGCTTGCGCCCGCCACCGTCGAGGCGCTGATCGACCTGCAGGAGAGCTTTGCCCTTACCGCGGCGCGCGTAGCGCAATTGCTCAACGCTCCCGCGCGCGAGATCGACGAAGCGTTCAAGGATCGCCGCTTCATCAAGCTCTCGCTGGGCGACGAGGAGGGCTACACCACCACGGGCAAATGGGAAGAGCTCAAGCTCTTCGCGACGGCCGCGGTCCTGACGCATCATCAGGCCGAGCCGCTGTCGCCGGGGCTCGAGATGGAGGCGCTGCGCGAGCGGCTGCCTTATGAGGTCAGCGCGCGTGCGTTTCGCGCGCTGGTGGACCGGCTGGGGCGGGAATCGGACCTGGTGCGCGAGGAGAGCGTGCTCCGCCTCAAATCGCATCGCGTCAGGCTCGGCGGCGACGAGGGCAGGATGGGCGAGCGGCTGGCGGCGGCGCTCGCCGCCGCCGGTTTCCATCCGCCCGACCTGAAGCAGCTCGCCGACGAGCTCAAGCTGCCGTCCTCCGAGGTCGCGCGGATGCGCACGCTGCTCGGCGCACTCGAACGCGAAGGGCGCGTGGTGAAAATCGCGACCGACCTCTATTTCAGCCGCGACGCGATGGAAGCCGCGCGCGCGCGCCTGCTCGACCATCTAAAGAGCGCGCCCGAAATAACCGCAGCGACTTTTCGCGACCTGCTCGGCGCGTCGCGCAAGTTCGCGATCGCGCTGCTGGATTACTTCGACCACTCGGGCGTGACCACGCGGGTCGGCGACGCCCGCCGCCTGCGCGCGCGCCCTTCATAGCGCGGCGGCCAAGCTTGGGTCATTATTGATCGGACATGGCCGAGGAACGGAACAATAACGCGACGCGCGGCGAGCTGATTCGGCTCACCGCGCGCTGCAAGGCGGCGGGTTGAGCCGGCAAGCTGGGTCCGGAGGACCTTGCAGCCGCACTTAGCCGGTTCGACCCCGGAAGCCATCCCGACCTGCTCGTCGGTATTACAACCGGCGACGACGCCGGAGTGTATCGTCTGACCGACGAAATCGCCGTCGTCAACACGGTCGATTTCTTCACTCCCGTCGTCGACGACCCGTTCACCTATGGCCAGATCTCGGCCGCCAACTCGCTCTCTGATATCTACGCGATGGGGGGAACGCCCAGGACCGCACTCAATATCGTGTGCTGGCCGCAGACCGGGCTGCCGGGCGAAATGCTCGGAGAAATCCTGCGCGGCGGCGCAGAGAAGGCGCGCGAAGCCGGCGTCGTCATCGTCGGCGGGCACAGCGTCGCCGACGACGAGGTGAAATACGGGATGGCGGTGACCGGCGTTATCGATCCGCGCCGTATCGTGCGCAACATCGGCGCGCGCGCGGGCGACTCCCTGATGCTCACCAAGCCGCTCGGAACCGGCGTCCTGATGACCGCGTTCAAGCGCGACCGTCTCGCCGTCGAGCACTACGAAGCGGCGGTCCGCTCCATGACCGCGCTCAACGCCGAGGCGGCGCGCGCGATGCTCCGTCACGAGGTCCATGCGGCGACGGATATCACGGGCTTCGGCCTCGCCGGCCATGCGATCAAGATGGCCGACGGCAGCGGGGTCACGTTGCGGATCGAGGAATCCGACCTCCCGCTGTTGCCCGGCGCGCTGGATTGCTGCCGCGAAGGGATGATTCCCGGCGGCGGACGGCGCAATCGCGAGTTTTACGGCGCCCGCGTCAGGATTTCCGACGAAGTGGCGCCCGAGATGGTGGAGATCTTCTTCGATCCGCAGACCTCGGGCGGCTTGCTGATCGCGCTGCCCGAATCGCAGGCGCTGCCGCTGCTCGCCGAACTCCAGGCCGGCGGCAACCTCGAAGCGGCGATAATCGGCCGGGTAGTCGCACAGACGGATTCCGCGATAGAGCTGGTCTAGCGCGATTTCACCCGGCGCCGGCGGCGGCCGGCCGCGGCTCAGGTGAACGCCGCGCAGATAGACGATTCACGCGCGGAAAGGAACCCGACTACATGTACGACTTCGACCTCTTCACGATCGGTGGCGGTTCGGGCGGCGTCCGCGCGAGCCGGATGGCGGCGCAATTCGGCGCCAAAGTCGCCCTCGCCGAGGAGCGCTACCTCGGCGGCACCTGCGTCAACGTCGGCTGTATCCCGAAGAAGCTCTTCGTTTACGCCTCCGAATTCAGCGAAGGGTTCGCCGATGCGGCGGGCTTCGGCTGGACGGTCGGCGAACGCAGCTTCAACTGGCAGACGCTTATCACCAACAAGAATCGCGAGATCGCCCGCCTTAACGGAGTTTACGAAAAAGTCCTCGTCGATAACGGCGTGCGCATCCTGCGCACGCGGGCCACCATCGCCGATGCGCACACTATCGTCGCCGGAGGCGAGCGTTACACCGCGCGCTACATCCTGGTCGCGACCGGAGGATGGCCCTCAACACCGGATATTCCGGGACGCGAACTGGCGATTACCTCGAATGAAGCATTTTTTCTGCCCCGGTTTCCCGCTCATGCGATTATTGTAGGCGGCGGCTATATCGGGATCGAGTTCGCGGGCATCTTCCACGGCCTCGGCGCGAAAGTCTCGCTGGTGCATCGCGGCGAGCTTTTCCTGCGCGGGTTCGACGACGATCTGCGCCGCGAACTGGCGGCCGAGATGCGCAAGCGGGAAATCGAGCTTCGCTTCACGCGCCGGGTGCAACGGATCGAAAAGCTCGCGGGTGGCGTCCGTGCGACGCTCGACGACGGCGCCGTGCTGGAAGCCGACCTGATCATGTTCGCCACCGGACGAACTCCTAACACTAGCAATCTCGGGCTGGAACTGGCCGGGGTTACGCTCGACGCCGAAGGCGCGGTAGTCGTGGATTCGTACTCTCGCTCGTCGGTTGCGAACATCTACGCGGTCGGCGACTGCACCGACCGTCTGCAGCTTACGCCGGTCGCTATCGCCGAGGGCGCGGCTGTCGCCGAAACGCTCTTTCATGGAAAGCCGAAACCCCCGGACTATGAAAACGTGCCGACCGCTGTTTTCAGCCAGCCCAATCTCGGCACGGTTGGGCTTACGGAGGCCCAGGCGCGCGAACGCCATCGCGCGATCGACGTGTACAAATCGACCTTCCGGCCGCTCAAGCACACGGTCAGCGGGCGCGACGAGCGCGCCTTCATGAAACTGGTGGTCGATCGCGAAACCGACCGGGTGCTCGGATGCCACATGATCGGCGCCGACGCAGGCGAGATCGTCCAGGGCCTCGCGATCGCGCTCCGCTGCGGCGCGACCAAGGCGCAATTCGACGCTACCGTGGGAGTCCATCCGACGGCCGCGGAGGAGTTCGTAACCATGCGGAATAAATCGTGATCTGGACTCGCCCGCACAAGGGCTGCCATATTTGCTTTCGGGGACCCGCGGACCGCAAAGGCGCGCGAGCGCGCTTGCGAGGCCCGCGCGAATTGTAGCCGGCGATGACCGACGAGGGGACAAACCCGGCAAGGGGGATGGCCGCGCGCGGGAGGCGCGCCAAACGCGTCCCGCTTTCCGGCGCCCATTTTTCGCATCGCCAACGGAGGCAAATGATGGCTGCTGAAGTATCGGCTGGCATACCGATGATCAGCTTGGAGCGCTACCTGCGCTCGATGAAACCGCGAATGGACGCCAAGCTCAGCGCCACGCTGGAACGCATCGCGGTCGCCGTCAAGCGAATTTCCAATGAGCTTGCGGTCGCCGCGCTTCGCGGCGAGCTTGGCCTTAGCGGCGCGACCAACGTGCAGGGCGAGAAAGTCGTGAAGCTCGATACCTGGTCCAACGACGTGTTTCTCGATTCGTTCGCCGGCGGCAATCCAATTTGCACCCTGATCTCGGAGGAGATCGAAGAGCCGCGCCACACCGAGGCGCTCCACGCACATGACGCCTACGCGCTGATGTTCGATCCGCTCGACGGCTCGTCCAATACCGGCGTCAATGGCTCGCTCGGAAGCATCTTTGCAGTGCGCCGGCGCAAGCACGGCCACGGCGACGATATCGCCGACACGCTCGGTCCCGGCACCGATCAGATCGCGGCCGGCTATGCGCTTTATGGACCGGCGACAATGCTGGTCTGGACCGCGGGCGACGGCGTGAACGCGTTCGTGCTGGAGCGCGAGATCGGCGAGTTCGTGCTGTGGCGCGAGAAGATCCGGATGCCGGCGCGCGGCAAGACCTACGCGGTCAACCAGGCCAACGCCGCGAAATGGCATCCCGGCGCGCGCGCACTGCTCGACCGGCTGACCGGACCCAAGGACAAGGGCGGCGGCTACTCCCTGCGTTACTGCGGCGCGTTCGTGGGCGACTTCCATCGCTGCCTCCTCGAGGGCGGAATCTTTCTCTACCCGGGCGAAGTGACCAGCGGCGGCCAGAGCAAGGGCAAGCTGCGCCTGATGTACGAGGTCGCGCCGCTCTCGCTCCTGGCCGAGCAGGCCGATGGCGCTGGATCGACCGGGCGCGGACGCGTGCTCGACCTGGTGCCCTCGACCATTCACCAACGCGTACCGGTCTATATCGGCAGCGCCGAGGAGGTCGCGCTGGCGGAGCAGCTGAAGGTCGAAGGCGGCTAGCGATGGCGTCGCGGGACAAGGCGAGCGTCCTGGCGGGCGATATTGGCGGCACCAAGACCCTGCTGGGGCTCTTTCGCGTCGAGGGCGGAACCCTGGCGCTCGTGCGCGAAAAACATTACCCGACCCGCGATTTCAAAACTCTCGAAGAAGTGGCCAAGGATTTCCTGGGCCGCGCCGTATCGATCGCCGCCGCGTGCTTCGGCGTCCCCGGACCGATTATCGGCGGCGTCAGCCACGCAACCAACGTTCACTGGACGATGGAAGAGCACGCGCTTGCGCACGCCCTCGGCGTGCCCGGCGCGCGTCTGATCAACGACCTCGAGGCTACCGCTTACGGGATGCTCACGCTCGGCGAGAACGAGGTCACCGCGCTGCAGCCCGGCGATTCCGCGCCGCCGCGCGCGCCGATCGCCGTAATCGCCGCGGGCACCGGGCTTGGCGAGGCTGGCCTGGTGCCGTTGTCAGACGGGCGCTGGCGCTCGGTCGCGACCGAGGGCGGTCACGCGGACTTCGCGCCGCGCGGCCGCGAACAGATCGAGTTGCTCGAATACCTGAGCAGCGAGTTCGGCCACGTCAGCTTCGAGCGCGTGCTGTCGGGGCCCGGACTGGTCAACATCTATCGTTTTCTGAAGGCGCGTGGCGGACCCGCGGAGCCGGCGTGGCTCGCCAGCCAATTCACCGCCGGCACCGATCCTGCGGCAGTCATAAGCGAGGCCGCGCTCGCCGGCCGCGATCCGCGATGCGTCGCAGCGCTTGGAATGTTCGTCGATATCTACGGCGCCGAGGCGGCTAACCTGGCGCTCAAGTATATGGCGCTCGGGGGAGTCTACCTCGGTGGCGGAATCGCGCCCAAAATCCTCGCGGCGCTCACCACGGGCAGGTTCTCGCGCGCCTTTCTCGCCAAGGGCCGACTCGATAAAGTATTGGCGAGGATTCCGGTGCGCGTCTCGCTCAATGCGGCGGCTGCGCTGGCGGGTGCGGCCCGTTGCGCGATGGAGTTGCTCTGAGAAATTCGCGTGCGGACGCAGGTTTGAAGGACTATACGAATTATCAATCGGAGGCGGTCATGACCAAGCGTTCCAGGGAAATTCTGGATTTCTATCGCTCGGAGAACCCGGGCGTGCTGAGCAATCTTTCCCGGATTATCAATCACGGGCGGCTCGCCGGAACCGGGTCGTTTGTCATCCTGCCCGTGGATCAGGGCTTCGAGCACGGCCCTGCGCGCAGTTTCGCGCCCAATCCGCCCGCCTACGACCCTCGCTACCACTTCTCGCTCGCCCTGGACGCCGGATGCAACGCGTACGCGGCGCCGCTCGGCTTCCTGGAGGCGGGCGCGGCCGAGTTCGCCGGCGAAATCCCGCTTATCCTAAAGCTAAACAACCACGACGTGCTGCATGACTCGCCCGACCCGGCGCCCGCTGTCACCGGCAGCGTGCGCGACGCGCTGCGCCTGGGATGCGCCGCGGTCGGCTACACTATCTATCCCGGCTCAGCGTGGTGCGTGCAGATGTACGAGCAGTTGCGCGAGATTGCCGAGGAGGCCAAGGCCAACGGCCTCGCGGTAGTAGTGTGGTCGTATCCGCGCGGTTCGGGACTCAGCAAGGAAGGCGAGACCGCGCTCGACGTGGTCGCCTACGCGGCGCAGATCGCGGCGCAACTCGGCGCCAACATCATCAAGGTGAAGCTTCCCACGGCGCATCTCGAGCAGGCCGAGGCGAAGAAGGCCTACGAGACCAACAAGGTGGCGCTCGAGCCGCAGAGCGCGCGCGTCAGCCACGTCGTGCAGAGTGCCTTCGACGGCCGGCGAATCGTGATCTTCTCGGGCGGACCGAAAGTCAGCGACGAAAAGCTGCTTGACGAAGTGCGCGCGATCAAGACCGGGGGCGGTTTCGGCTCAATCATCGGGCGCAATTCGTTTCAGCGCCCGCGTGCCGAAGCGCTCAAGCTGCTCGGCACGATCATGGATATTTACGCCGGCGCCGCCCGCTGATCGCAGCCGCCGGCGCCGTACTGCCGGGCGATCGCGAACGCCGGGCGAAGGCTTCAAACAATGCAGCGCGACGGTGACAGCCAGGCGACACTTGGAATCCTGGTCGGCGGCGGCCCCGCCCCCGGAATCAACGGAGTAATTTCTTCGGCCGCGATCGAAGCGATCAATTGCGGCCTGCGCGTCGTGGGTCTGCGCGACGGCTACCGATGGCTGGTCGAGGGCGACACTTCGCACGTGGTCGAACTCGAGCTCGACGAGGTCAGCCAGATCCATTCCACCGGCGGATCGATCCTGCGCACTTCGCGCACCAATCCGGCACGCGACGAAGCGAGCCTGCAGCGCGCGATCGGCGCGCTTGAGCGGCTCAATATCCGCTACCTCGTCTGTATCGGCGGCGACGATACCACCTACGGCGCCTACCGAATCGCCGAGCGCACCCGCGGCAAAATCGGCGTGGTGACAGTGCCCAAGACGATCGACAACGATCTGCCGCTGCCCGAGAACGCGCCAACCTTCGGCTTCGAAACCGCGCGCGCCGTCGGCGTCACGATCGTCGAATCGCTGATGGTGGACGCGCGCACTACCAGCCGATGGTATCTGGCGATCTCGATGGGGCGAAAGTCGGGATCGCTCGCGCTCAGCATGTGCAAATCCGCCGGCGCCACGCTCGCCGTGATCCTCGAGGAATTTCACGGCGAACGCTTCGAGCTTGCGCTGGTCGTCGACACCATCGTGGGCGCGATAATCAAACGGCGCGCTGAGGGCTACGACGACGGTGTGGCGGTGGTCGCCGAAGGCATCGCCGAACGCATGGATTCCGACACCCTGCCGACCGGTCCGCGCACCGAAGCCGACGCCTACGGCCACGTGCATATCGCGGATATCCCGCTCGGCTACCTGCTGCGCGACCGCGTGCGCGCTTCGCTCAAGCAGCTCGGAATCGGCACGACCATCGTCACCAAGGACATCGGCTACGAGCTGCGCTGCGCCAAGCCGCTGCCGTTCGACGCCGAATACACGCGCACGCTCGGCTACGGCGCGGTGCGCTACCTGCTCAGCGGAGGCTCAGGGGCGCTCATCGCGATTGCGGGCGGCCGTGTAACCCCGGTCGACTTCGCGGACCTCGTCGATCCCGCTACCGGACGCGTAAGAGTGCGTCTGGTGGACGTCAACACCGAGTCGTACGAAGTCGCGCGATCGTACATGACCCGGCTCGAACCGACGGACTTCGAGGAGCCGGCGCTCTCGCGCCTTGCGGCCTGCGCCAATCTCGCGCCCGAGGCTTTCAGGACGCGCTTCCTGCCGACGGTACAGGCCACGACCTCGCTGCCCCGCATGGCGCTCAGAGTCTCGTGAACCCGGCCTAGAATTCAGCGCTGCCCGCCGGATTGCCGCTTTCCGATTCTCCCCCGGGCGCCGCCCCGGCGCTTTGAGGAAATCCCTGACCTGCGCTAAGGAAACCATCAGCCAACAGCTTTCGGAGGCTTGCGATGAAATACGACGAATACCAACATCTGCTGTTCGAGCGCCGCGAAGACGGAATCCTGCTCATCACGATCAACCGCCCCGACGTGCTCAACGCCACCAACAGCCGCCTGCATTGGGAGCTCAGCCGGGTGTGGAAGGATATCGACGAGGACGCCGAGACCCGTGTGGTCGTGATCACCGGCAAGGGGCGCGCGTTCTCGGCCGGCGGCGACCTCGAGATGATCGAGCGGATGGCCGGCACCGCCGCCGAAATCGGGCAGACGTGGCGCGAAGCCGGCGACATCGTTTACAACATGATCAACCTCGACAAGCCGATCATCTCGGCGATCAATGGCGTCGCCGTGGGCGCGGGCCTCGCGGTCGCCTTTATGGCAGACATCTCGATCGCGTCGGAGAACATGCGCATCACCGACGGCCACATCCGCCTCGGTGTGGGCGCAGGTGACCATGCGGTTATTATCTGGCCGCTGCTGTGCGGAATGGCCAAGGCCAAGTATTACCTGTTGACCGCCGATTTCATCGACGGCAAGGAAGCCGAGCGCGTCGGCCTCGTCAGTCTCTGCGTGCCGGCCGATCAGTTGATGGACAAGGCGATGGAGGTCGCGCAGAAGCTCGCCCGGGGGCCGCAACAGGCGCTGCGCTTTACCAAGCGCGCGCTTAACAACTGGCTGCGGACATTCGGCCCGCACTTCGACGCTTCGCTCGCGCTGGAGATGATGGGATTTTTCAGCGCCGACCTGCACGAGGGCGTGGCCGCGCTCAAAGAACGCCGCGCGCCGCTCTTTCCGAGCACCAAGGCCAAGTGAAGGCCTGCGTCTACCGCGCGCCCGGCGCGCCGCTCGAGATCGCCGAAGTCCCCGATCCGGTGGCGGGCCCGGGCGAGCTCGTGCTGCGGGTCAAGGCCGCCGGTATCTGCGGCTCCGATCTTCACGCCGCCGGGCGCAATTTCCGCATGCCGCCCGGAACCATCATGGGCCACGAGCTTTCGGGTCTGGTCGAAGCGATCGGCGACGGCGTCGCGGGCTTCGAACGCGGCGACCCGGTCGTGGCGATGTCATACGTCGGATGCGGCGCGTGCGAGGAGTGCCGCGTCGGGGAGGCCCAGCGCTGCCGCAAGGTCAAGCAGGTGGGCTTCGGCGAGGTGCCCGGCGCCTACGCGGAATTGATGAAAACCCGGCCCGCAAGCGTATTCAAGATTCCGCCGGGGATGAGCTTTCGCGTCGCGGCCACGGTCGAACCGCTGGTGGTCGGACTCCACGGGCTCCATCGCGCTGGTTTCCAGGCGGGCGAAAGCTGCGTCGTGATGGGCGCCGGACCGATCGGAATCGCCACGATGCTGTGGGCGCGCTTTGCCGGCGCGCGCGCGATCGTGGTCTCCGAACTCAGCGAGCCGCGCCGCCGCCTCGCGCTCAAGATGGGCGCCGACGCGGCCGTCGATCCGCGAATGCACAATCCGGCGGGAAAGGTCGAGTCGCTGACTGGCGCGGGGCCGCAAGTGATATTCGAGTGCGTTGGCGCGCCGGGCGCAATGGCCGAGGCGATCGCGTACGCGCAGCAGCGAAGCCGCGTCGCGATAATCGGCGTCTGCACGGAAGACGACGGCTTTGCGCCGATCACGGCGATGAGCAAGGAGCTGGACCTGCGTTTTTCCCTCGGCATGGAGCGCGCCGAAGTCGAGACCGCGATCGAGGCGCTCGCATCCGGCCGCGTTCTTACCGCGCCGATGATCACGCATACGCTCGCGATCGACGCTTTGCCGAGAGCCTTCGCGGCGCTTTCGATACCGACCAATCAGAGCAAGGTGATGGTCGAGTTCTAGCCCCGTTAACTCTTTTGGGATTTTGGCATTTTTGCGATACTGAGGCGGCTTTTCAACCACACTTTAACCTGAGGGGTGACACCATGAAAAAGAAACTGGTTCTGCTTGCCTCGTTTGCGGTTGTATCGACGCTTGCGCTTCAGTTCGGTCTCACCAACGTGTATGCGGCGAACAAAATCGACTGCGCCCAGGTGATGACCGAGCTGCAGGGCGGCAAGAAAGTCGCCGAGGTCGCCAAGGACATGAAGATCTCCAAGAGCAGCGTTTACCGCTGCCGTAAGGCTTCGGCCATGAAGAACGGCGGCATGGAAACCCCGGCTCCGATGGCGAGTCCGGCCGCTGCGCCCAAGAACAATTAGTTAAAAAAGAATTAGTATCGGGAGGCGCGATTCTGCCCCCTCAGATGCGCGCTGCGGGCCTTGCGGCCCGCAAGCGCCCGTCAAATCCTGCGCGATCGGGGCGGACGGTTCATAGTTTCCGATCGGATGAATGACGAGCGGCTTGCCGAGCGGGCCGCCGACGGACAGGTCTTAAGTGATGTCCAAGTGCGAACTCTGCGAGCTGCGTGAATATACCCAGCATTACGCCCGCTTCATTCATCCCGTGGTGTTTACCATCCTCGATTGCGATTCGTGCGACACGCCGATGGCCGTGCTCGGAGAGCATCGCGCGACCGCAACCGAAGCCGAACGCGCTCTGATGGTCGACGCGCTCTCGGCCGTCGCGCGCGCCAAGTTCGGCGATGACAAGTTCGTCATCGACGGCGTCATGCGACAGATCCCCGATCATTGTCATATTCATGCCCGCCCTCGGTTTTGGCGCGGATAGAGATCTCCCTTTCACGGCCGGCAGCGCTTCAAAAGCCTCCGTAGAAATCCATCA
>Ga0335083_10001824_pt1 | contig 28866 bp, 26 predicted proteins | sample Lox_Sample_42_FD_206716 | JGI IMG/M metagenome (GOLD analysis project Ga0335083, IMG submission 206716) | Soil microbial communities from Loxahatchee National Wildlife Refuge, Florida, United States - Lox_Sample_4.2 | ecosystem: Environmental > Terrestrial > Soil > Wetlands | place: USA...
CTTCAATCGACTCTTTATGGACATCCAAACCAGCACAGCAAGCATAAAGGTTCTCCATGATCGACTCCTTTCTTCCGGCGCCGGGGGACATCGCAAGGTGAAACAATCTGTTCCGCGTGCTCTCGCCGAGGCGAGGCGACAATTTGGGGTTCGCGGCGATGTCCAGGCCAGACTCACGAGCGGGCTTGCGGCTCCAAGAAATCGCAGCCTTCACCCAGCACAGGCTGAGTCGATCGTAAACCGATCTCGTGGGCATTTTCATGCTTCGGGGTGTCGCGAAGCGACATGACGACTCACGAGGATTCGGAAAGGGCGGGGCTTCGGCCCCGCCGATCTTGCGAGAACTGCGCTCTTTGTCTTCCGCTCTCGGCGCAGCTTGGGAATGCAAGCTGTGCCGAGAGCGGAATGCGGCAAATATCCAAAGGGCGTTGTAACGGCGGGACTGAAGTCCCGCCCTTTCCGAATCCTCGTGAGTCGTCATGTCGCTTCGCGACACCCCGAAGCATGAAAATGCCCACGAGATCGGTTTACGATCGACTCAGCCTGTGCTGGGTGAAGGCTGCGATTTCTTGGAGCCGCGAGCCCGCTGGTGAGCCCACCGTTGCCTGACCGAAATTTTCGGAACAGAAATGCATGTTAGGTCATCGAAACACCAAGTTCAGTCCGGGAGGATCAATGCCATCCACGCTGATTCGCAAGGCCGTGCAAACTGCAGCTCTGCTGCTCCTCGCCGCTGCATGCTCAATCGCGGCGCAAGGGCCGTTCACCCTGGAACAAGTGATGAGCTCGCCGTTTCCGAGTGAACTGGTGGCGGCGCCCACGGGCGCGCGGTTCGCGTGGGTGTTCAACGCCCGCGGGCTGCGCAACATCTGGGTGGCGGAACCCGAAGCCGGCGGCACCTACCGCTCGCGCCAACTTACCAACTATAGCCAGGATGACGGCCAGGAAATCGCCGAACTGGCGTGGACTCCCGACGGGCGCTCGATTGTGTACGCCCGGGGCGGCGACTTCGAAAACGACGGCGCCTATCCAAACCCCGCTAGCGACACGGCAGGCGTGCAACAGGACGTGTGGGTGGTCCCTCTTGACGGAGGCTCGCCACGTAGGCTCGCAGACGGCCACGCTCCCGCGGTTTCACCTCACGGGGACGAAGTGGCTTACCTCTTCAAAGATCAGATCTGGTCCATCAAGCTCGCCGAGGGCGCCAAGCCCGAGCAGTTGATTCACGACAAGGGTAAGAGCCGGTCTTTGCGCTGGTCGCCGGACGGATCGCACCTGGCTTTTGTGACTCAAAGGGGCGATCACAGTTTCGTCGCCGTCTACGATGTGGCCAGCAAGGCGCTGCATTATCTCGACCCCAGCGTCGATCGTGATTTCGCCCCTGTCTGGTCGCCTGATTCGCGCTCCGTGGCTTTCCTGCGCATTTCTTTCGAGCATGAAGACCTTATTTTCGGTCCCAAGCGCACCGCGCTGCCGTGGTCGATTCGAGTGGCCGATGCCTCCACCGGCGAGGGCTATGAGGTGTGGCGCGCCGAACCCGGACAAGGCAGCGTCTTTCACGGCATCGTCGCCGATAACCAGGTGTTCTGGGGCGCCGGTGACAACCTGGTGTTTCCCTGGGAACGCGACGGCTGGAATCATCTCTACTCCGTCCACATTTCCGGCCCCGGCGCCGGCGGCAAACCCAAGCTGCTGACGCCCGGCAACTTTGAGGTGGAGTTCGTCGCGCTCACTCCCGATCGCCGCGACCTGATTTTCGGCTCGAACCAGGACGACATCGACCGCCGCCACCTGTGGCGCGAATCGGTCACAGGTGATCATCCCACCGCTCTGACGCGCGGCGAGGGAATCGAATGGTCGCCGGTGATGGCAAGCGTGGGCGGCACCGTCGCGCTTTTTCACTCTGACGCCCAGCGCCCGGCACGGCCTGCGATTCTTTCGAGCGACGGCGCCACGCGCGACCTCGCGCCCGAATCGCTTCCGGCGGACTTCCCGGCAAACGATTTGATCACGCCTCAGCAGGTGATTTTCTCGGCCTCTGATGGTCTCGCCATTCATGGCCAACTCTTCCTGCCCAAGGGTGCTTCGGCCGGCCAGAAGCATCCCGCGCTGATCTTCTTCCACGGCGGGTCGCGCCGCCAGATGCTGCTGGGCTGGCACTACATGGGCTACTACCACAACGCCTACGCCATGAATCAGTACCTCGCGAGCCGCGGCTACATCGTGCTCTCGGTGAACTATCGTAGCGGCATCGGCTACGGGCTCGATTTCCGCGAGGCGCTCAACTATGGAGCCGCCGGGGCCAGCGAATTCAATGACGTGATGGGCGCGGGGCTCTATCTTCGCGACCGCCCGGACGTGGACCCCGCGCGCATCGGCCTCTGGGGCGGCTCCTACGGCGGCTATTTGACGGCCCTCGGCCTCGCTCGCGCTTCGGACCTGTTTGCCTGCGGCGTTGACATGCACGGTGTGCATGACTGGAACCTCGAGATCGACAACTTCATGCCCTCTTACGACCCGGCCGCACGGCCGGACGCCGCCAGGCTGGCGTGGGAATCTTCGCCGCTCGCGTCCATCAAGACGTGGCACTCGCCGGTGCTGCTGATCCAGGGCGATGACGACCGCAACGTCCCCTTCACCGAAATGGTGCGTCTGGTGGAGGCCCTGCGGAAGCAAGGCGTGGAGTTCAAACAAATCGTCTTCCCGGACGAAATTCACGACTTCCTGCTGCACCGTAGTTGGCTCGCGGCGTATCACGCGGAGTCGGATTTCTTTGACGCCCACCTGCACCCGAATGAAAATCGGTGATTTTGGGCAGCCAGAAATAAGCTAAGGGTCTGCATACCAACAACATGCTGGGTTATTCCAGGTAAGTAGCCGCATTTCCAACGAGATGCTGGGTTCCCAAAGGCACGAGTCTTTGTTTTCAATAAGATGCTGGGTTCGCTCGTGGGGGCTGCAAATTCCTGACGCTGTGTAGTTCTTGCGGTCATCCGAGACGAAGATTTTACACTGCCCTCGGCTCGCCACTTCGCATGAAACGGCGCGAAGCGCTCTGGAGTGCGGTAGCTTGCTACCGCTCTCCCGAGGCCAGCTTGCTGGCCGACCCGCGCCTTCCACGCCTCTTGAGACGATGGCCGCGAGCAAGCTCGCGAACTCAAAGCGGCAGCAAGCTGCCGCACTCCAAAGCCTCGGCGAGGCCCACGCCGCTCTTTTTCAATGCTGCCTCCGTCCATTCTCATAACAGTCGCGCGTCCGGGCGTTGGCTTTGTGTAACTTTTACATGCTGAGCCCGCGCTGATTCCAAAGGGCTTCTTGGCTTTGTGTAAAATTTACACAAAGCCACCAAGTTATTGACTGCACATGACTTCTTGGCTTTGGCAAAAACCACAAATCATCTATCTCACTGATTCCAAATAACCTCTTGACTTTGGTTAGTATCTTTTTTTTCGGCCCAGTTCTCCCCAACGCAGACCGCCGATTCACGTCTCCAGCGACCCACTGAATGGCAAATTCTCTCGATTGTCATAAGACAGCACCCTCGGCGTCTGGCAACTCGCGGGTCTGCGGGACCCTGTCCGGGCGCCACCCAAGTGTCCGGGTGTCAGGTTGCAGGCAGTTTGTACTGGCGCCTTACCTTAAGTTATTGCGCCCCTGCAGGTTCGGGGGTCAAATCCACCACTTTGTACCCCTGCGGGATCTCGAAAAGGCTGGGGTCGGGCTCGGTGCGATTCAAGTTGGTCACGGTGATGGTGAGCTCGCCGGTACGCGGATCGCTGTGTTTGGAAAGGAGGTTGATCCGAAGCTCTTCCGAGTACCAGTATTCGTCGACGACCGCCACCGGCTTACCGGTACCAGTGGACTCCCCACCGAGCGTGATGGTCCGCCGGTAGCCATGCACGTCGATGCCGTCGAGGGCGGCGGAGCCGAGGTCTTCCAGCCGCACGTTCTTACCGGGAGATGTCTTTGGCTGTTGCGCCCAGTTACCCGGCGGTGTCGTGGCGGGAGCGCGCGACAGTGCTTGCTGCCGCGCCACGTGAGTGAAGGGATTGAGAAACGTGCTCAATTGGGTTTCGGGATCGTAGAGGTGAACTGAGAGCAGCGCCGGTATGCGCGTGGAGTTGGCAGGCACAACCTCGTGACGCTCATTACTGATGCGGCCGGCCGAGTCACGCGTGATCAGGGCCTCCGTCTTGCGTTGGAATAAGCTGCCGTCCCGGAGCGGTTCCCTCATCTCTTGCACGGCCACGGCGGAAAATGGCGCGCCCGCCACAGGGGTTACAAAAACTCCGCCGCCAAAAGCCGGCGCGCTCGCCATCGCCCGATCCTGTGCCGGCGCGAGGCGCAATCCAAAGAGGCACACCACCAGCCCTGTACCCACGATAAGCTGCGGACGACGTTTTCTCATGGCTTAGCTCGCGCCATCGACTGGGAAGCTTCCCGCAAATCCGTCTCGGGCTCCCCACCACCCCGAAGCATACCCCTGACCGGTAGCGCATCGCAACTGCCAGTTCCGTTAGCTCCGGCAGAATTGCTGCGCGTCCGCATCTCCGCAAATGCCCATGGTCAGGTCAGGCGCGTGCAGGTGGGTTGGGCCGTGGCGAAGAGGATCGTTCGCCCCTGTGGGCTCAGCCGAACTGTTCGCCGGGTTCCCGCCCCATGGCTTATGCTATGGGCTATGATCTATCGCCCGCTGCGCGGGCTCGGTGCATTTCATCATGCCTTCTGAGCCTTCACGATTACTTGTAGGGGTGGACATTGGCGGAACGAAGACGGCGGTGCTGGCTTCAGTGGACCCGCCCTTCGTTCTCGAGCGCATCGAGTTTCCCACACGGCCGGCGCGCGGCCCTGGACCCGCCATTGACCTCATCAAGAAAGGGATTCGCGAGCTTCTATCCGAGCAGTTGTCTAAAGGCGTAGAGCTTGGCGCCATCGGGGTAAGTTGCGGCGGTCCGCTTGACCCCATCCGTGGCGTCATTCAGGCGCCACCCAATCTTTCCACCTGGGTTGACGTTCCCATTACGGCGATTCTGGAGAGGGAATTCGGCGTGAAGTGTCAATTGGAGAACGATGCCAACGCCGGAGCTGTAGCTGAGCATCGTTTCGGGGCCGGCCAGGGATGCCGCAACATGGTGTTCATCACTATGGGCACCGGATTCGGCGCCGGCATCATCGCAGACGGGCGGCTTTACCGGGGCGCTAACGACATGGCGGGTGAGATCGGCCACGTTCGGCTGACGCGCTCCGGGCCTGTTGGTTATCACAAGGCGGGTTCCGTGGAAGGCTGGGCGAGCGGCGGCGGCATGGCTCAGGTGGCGCAACGGACGGTGGCCGCTGCGCGCCGGAGACGGGAGCGCACCGTTCTGAAGGGGAAGACCATAACAGCCCGTGATGTGGCCCTGGCGGCCAAGCGTGGAGACGCCGTGGCCATTCACATCATTCGAAGTACCGGCCGCCGCTTAGGTGAAGCGCTGGCCATTCTGGTGGACATTCTCAATCCCGAGCGCATCGTAATTGGCGGCTTGGCCATGCGTCTTGGCGATATGCTGCTGGAGCCGGCGCGACGGGTGATGCGGCGCGAGGCGCTGGCCGTCTCTGCCGAAACCTGCCAGGTGGTTCCGGCCGCACTCGATGAGCGGATCGGAGACGTGGCTGCTCTCTGCGTGGCCATGGGCGTGTGAAGGAAACGGCGTAAGGCGCAGCATCACAGCACGTTCCGAACGAGGTTCGCTCGGCGAAGAATTGGCGCGAAGCGACGAGAAAGGGAAGTATTCTCGTGGGGCGGGCACGGCAAAGATCGGTTTGCGATCTTTGTCTCAAAACCGCCGAAAGTCCGCGGACCCCAAGGCCGGGGTCCGCAGCACTTTTCCAGCCCGTGGCAACCCGCGATGGGGTCTTGGGCTCGTCTCGTTGAACTTGCGCCTTGCGCGGGCCAGTGCAGAGGAAGATCGCTCAGCACAGGGAATAGCAAGGAGTCGAAGCAACTCCTACAACTACGCGCCAGGCGTGCCGCTCGTCGAGAAAACCACCAACTGCGTCGAACCTCCTATAGCGACACTGTTCAATACGTGATCGCCGCTTTCGGTCACGTCGAGCATAAGCTGGGTGGTCTGGGCTTTGGTGGGTGCATTTTCGATCTTCACGGGGCACCTGCACATCAGCTTCCCGTTCCGGTAGAACTCCACTTTAGGTGCGGCCGCGTCATTGAGCACGGCCATGCGGTAGTCGCCTGGTTGAAGTTGGGTGCCATCGGGCATGGTCGTGGCGAAAGCGAGTGTCACGTTCACGGTCTTGTTCGCGTTCGACTTTGCTGACGCCAAGCCCGCGGTCAGCGCCAGCGTGAGTGCAGCCATCAGCACGTGTTTGTACGTTATCTTCATTCTATTGTCCTCCATCGAGATTGCTTACAGTTCAGAGTGCACAAAGATTGCGCTCCTTTTCGGTGATTGGCGTCACACATCCTGAATACTCTTGTAGTCATGCGGATACGCAGCGTCTGCGGGTTGAATGAGGCTAACCGGCAGATTACCCGCCATGGGCATCAGGGAGACGCTCGGGCGGCGGGGTTCCGGTGTACACTCGGTAGAATGTCGGGTCCGTAGGGATGCCGAACTCCCATTAGAGACCGACGGGTGCAGTCAGAATGGAACTTCTCGAATTATGAAGGCGGCTATGGTTTCTGTTGAAGGAAAGACCCCGAAGAGGTCCGCGGAAACCCCGCGCCGGATCGGACTGGTCTTGGATGATGTCTACCTCCAGCACCTTTCGGGTAACACCGGGCATCCCGAGCGTCCAGATCGCTTGACCGCAATCCGCAGCGCCTTGGAGCAAGCCGGGCTCTTCCGAACCTCTCATCGAATTAATCCGCGCGCCGCCACTCAGGATGATCTGGCGCTGGCCCATAGCACCGCTTATCTTGCGCTGGCGTTCCGGGAATTGTCGGGCTTGCAAGGACTGGGCGAGCTCAGCACGGGCGACACCTCGGTTTCTCCCGGCTCATTGGAAGCGGCCAAGTTCGCGGCCGGCGGAGCGCTCCAGGCCGTGGACGCCGTCATGGCAGGCACCGTGAACGCGGCCTTCTGCGCCGTGCGTCCGCCGGGTCATCATGCGACACGGACGCGGGGTATGGGCTTCTGCGTTTTCAACAACGTGGCCGTGGCGGCGCGGTACGTTCAGCAGATTCACAGTCTGGAACGCGTACTGATCGTGGACTGGGACTACCATCATGGCAACGGCACCCAGGACATCTTCTACGAAGACGGTTCCGTGTTCTTCTTCAGCACCCATCACTTCGGCGCTTATCCCGGGACCGGCCATCCGTCGGAAACGGGCGCGGGAAGAGGGTCGGGAACAACTCTGAATGTGCCCCTGCCGCCGGGCGCGAGTGACCAACAGATCTTGCAGGCCTTCGAGAATGAATTGGCGCCAGCCGCGCGAAGATTCCGGCCGGACTTTGTTCTCGTCAGCGCGGGTTTCGACGGGATGCGCAACGACCTGCTGGGATGCTTCGATATCACGCCGCAGGGTTTTGCGGCGATCACGCATCTGGTCGTCAGGCTTGCTGATGAGTTCTGTCAGGGACGTATTGTTTCCCTGCTGGAGGGCGGCTATCGGTTGGACGGCTTGGGCGAAAGTGTCGTGGCTCACCTCGAGGCTTTGCAGTCCGGGCAAAAGGCGATTCCAGCGCTACGGTGAACCTTCGATCCCGTGCGATACCTTCGTTCTTCCCTTCGCGAGGAACCTCGCGTTCAGAACGCAAAAAGAGACTCCAACTCCAGGGCGAACCCCGGCAAACAGCCGATAGCCAGCGTTTCGTCGCGGCCGACGAAACGCGGCGCCTGGCCCGGTTCAACAAGCCCGACCGAACGCGGGGCTGGCATCCGTCCCGTGTAAACAGAGCGTCACGCGGACGCGCGATGCTGCCGGCTGAACACGAACGCAAGCGCGAGCACGGCTGTGCCGAAAAGCAGAGACGCGGGTAACTCAGGCGTAGTCAGATCGTCGTAGGCGAGGTTCGCCACCCAGTAATCGCCCATCGTGGTGGGGTGCACGCCGTCCCAGAACAGATAGGTATTCGGGTCGACGCTCAGACCCTGGGCTGGAGTGTCAGTGTTCACGAAGCCGTAAGCCGAGGGATCGGCGAGCATCGCTAAGACCAGGGCGTACACATCCTCGCCCACAATCCTGATGCCGGGGTCATCCGCGTCGAGCATCGCAATGGTGGAGCTCAAATCGGAGTTGTACTCCAGCGAAAGCCCATTGAAGTACGCGACCTCGGCTGGGCCTAGAGCGAGTATGTCCGGGGTATCACCCAAGGGGGGCATGTTCAGCAAGAGGAAGTTCCGAGCGCCGTCTCCGTACAGGGTGCTAATGTTCGCGCTGATGTTCATCACCGCGGCGGACGGACTATTTACTCCGGTGAAAAGATCGTTGGCGCCTGCCCAGAAGACGTAGAGAGCGTTCGAAGGAAGCGTACCGGAGTGGCCGGCCAGGTATTCATTTACCTGATCGCCCACGTAAGGCTCGCCGCCACTGCCGAAGGTCGGGTCATAACCGGTGAGGGCTCCACCAAAGGCATAGTTGTTTCCACCTGCAAGGGAAGGGCCCGGCGAGACGACGCCCATCATGCCGCCAAGCTGTTGCACCCACACTCCCAAAGGGCCCGTGGTGGCCGGACTGCTATCAGGACCGTCCGTAAAGAGCCCAGCCGTGTAGCCTGGCGGCGCGGGCTCGGCTCCTCCGGTGGCGATATACACGTTTCCCACGTCGGAAAGGCTGTCCCCAAAGACGACGAGTTGAGAGATAGAATCACCAAATGAGCTAATGGGCCAAGCCAGCAAAAGGCCGATCGCGAGAGCCAGCATAAGAGTTCGCTTCATAATCCGTATCCTCCTTGAATATGAACATCAGCCGGAATTAACGTCTGCATTTATCAATAAGTGGTTAAGTTACACCTTGGTCTGTCGGATTTCAAGGCGCCGTGGTGCGCTCGGCACGCTCGGCGATGCCTAAGAACCTGGCTTTCGTTCGCCGCGCCGGCATAGAAGAGTATTGAAGCCCTTGCTTGCATTCGCCACGATGTGCTCACAATGTAACTCCATGGAGAGCAGGGGTTGCACCGTTCCCATTGGTGATATTGGAGAACCGGATGCAGGAACAATGGATGCGCGAGGCCATCGCACTCTCAGTTCGGAACGTGCGCACAGGCCAAGGCGGTCCCTTCGCGGCGCTCGTGGTGCGAAACGGGGCCGTGATCGCGCGCGAAGTGAATCGGGTAACGGTTTTGAACGATCCCACCGCGCACGCCGAAGTCCTGGCGATTCGCGCGGCCTGCGAGACCCTGCGATCCTTTCAGTTGGCCGGTTGCGAACTTTATACAACTTGTGAGCCCTGTCCGATGTGCCTGGGCGCGATTTACTGGGCGCGGATCGCGCGCTTCTATTACGGCAACACGCGATCTGACGCGGCGGCCATCGGCTTTGACGATTCGCTGATTTACGATGAGATCGGCAAGCTCCCGGAGAAGAGACGCATTCCGGGCGTGCGTTTGCTCGCGAACGAAGCCGCTGAGGCCTTCGTCGAATGGACGCGCTCCGGCAGCAAGGTGCTCTACTGACTCGCGCACTCGCACCGCTCGATTTGGGGGACGCGGCAGCGCGGGTTTCGCCAAGACACAGGTCCACGGGAAAGGGTGTTTGTTCACGGATACTGACACACCGATTTCACTGTTCCCCACCCGCAATGCCGGGGAACCAATGGACGGCATTGTCGTGGAAAATTATACGCAGCACGGGCTGAGGTAACGCCAGACCCTTGTAAGCGTGACCCCTGTACTGCACGCTCTGATCCGTGGCAAAAAATTGCCAGTCACGGGCGTAGGTGCTGTTCCACTCTTCCAGTGCTTTCCGCGTGTCGTCCCTGGGCAGCACAACGAGGTCCGTTCCATAGAGGACGCGGTCCTGATACTTGATCAGAAAGGCCCGCACCTTGTTGCGGGGCTGAATCATCAGGTACGGGACGCGAGCGGCAGTGTCCACCGCGAAATTGGGATACCGGTCAAAGCGCTCGGCCATCTGGTCAACGTCCGATTCCATGCTCCCCAAATGCGCGCCAACCACTCGCAGTGTCGGGTTCTCCGCTACCAAATGATCCCGCGCGGCAAGAATCACGGCCTTGGAAGGCCAATCGGGATGCGCGTAGGCATATTCGCCGGGATGCTGCTGGTAGTACTCATAATCAGGACTTGCGGGATTGGGCGGCTGCCAGCATGAATCCGGCTCCGCCAGGTGCGCCACCACGGTGCGGTTGTGGACGGCGATATCCTTGTAGATCGGCTCGAAAGCAGGGTCATCCGGCATTACCCACTTGCCCGCCTTCGATTTCATCTCCATACCCATCACTTTGTAAATCTTCACCGCAACGGCTCCGGCAGCAAAGTCGACGTTGAGTTGGCGAATCACACGCTGGCTGAACTCAGGCTTCTCGAAATCGTAAGGGCTGAAAGTGGTGCAGAATGCGGCGCGGCCTCCGGTGATCTGCCTCACGCTAAGGACCTCGCGGCGCTGCCGCTCCAGGTCGTTGTAGTCGGGATCGCGGTCGTCAATTACGCAAATATCGAGACCCCGCAGCTTCAGGCGCTCCATGAGAGCCCCGAAAGCCGGGTCGTCTTTATAGAGGTGAATGTGCACATCAATGGGATGGGTTTGGGCGAAACCGTCGAGGAGCTCGCTTTGCTCGTCGGCCGGCGTGGCATCGCCGGATGCCGGAATGCCCCACGGTAACCTGAAGCCCCCGACGAGCAGCGCAGCCGTAACCAGAACAAAGAAGCGAGTTCCGGAGCTCTTCAAGTGAGACCTCCTGTGGGCAGCCGCCGAGATTCCGCACTCCAAAACGCTGCTACTGCGCGTCAACCTTAACCACGAAATAGGTGAATTGCTTTCCCTCGTCCACCAACAATTGGTGCGGCATTCCTGCCGGAATGTGAACCACGTCGCCCGGGCCCAGCGCTTTCTGCGTTCCGCCGCTGATCGAAGGGCCGCGAATCTCGTGCGGCGCAACGGTCTTCGGTTCCACCAGTGTGCCGCCCACCACCAGGTTGGCCTGGCCGCTCTGAACGAAAAAGACGTCGTTCTGGGTTTCGTGCAGTTCGGCCGCTCCGGTTCCTTCCCGATGCGCGAGCATAAACGAATGATTGCCGAACGTGCCTAAGCTCTGGTTGGCGAACTTCTGCGCGTTGACACTGGCCGAAAGCTTCGACTGTAGAGCCGTCAACTGCGTCGCCGTCCAGAGTTCGAACCCCTGCGGATCAGAGCCCGCTGGCGACGCAAAAACAAAGGTTGCCGCAAACAAGAGAATTGCGATCGTCTTCATGCTTCCTCCTCCCTCCCGAGACGTGTGCGACTCGCCTTACAAAACGACGGTTTCAGCCCTCGAAAACGGCGGTTTTGCGTAAATTAGGCCGCGCTGATTCTAAAATACTTCTTGGCTTTGTGTAAAATTTACACAAAGCCACCAAGCTATTGATTGCACATGACTTCTTGGCTTTGGCACGAACCCAAAACTACGTAATCTGCTGATTCTAAATAACCTCTTGGCTTTGGGGGTAGGGGGGTGGGGGGGGGCGGGAGAAAGGTGCGTTCTGGGTAACCAGTTGTGTAACTGCCCGCGCCTTTCCTCCACCGTTCCATCCCAGCCATAACGCGCTACCCGTCGCCCAGCCCAAACGCCGAAAACGTCTCCCTAATGCCCGCCTCCATGGCAAGCCCTTCCGACCCCGCTGAACAGCACCACCTTGCGCCGCGTCCCAGGCCGGGGTGGTCGGTAGCAAATCCCAAACTGCACCACTACCCCAGGCCACTTGATCTTGTCCCGCCTCACTCTGATTCACGCCCCTACCTTAGCACGGGCAGGTGGCGATGTCAAGCCTTTGCGGCATTATATGTAGGCTAGTTTACGGACGTCTTGCACTGCAAGAGCGTAAATTCTTGTTTTTTTTGACAAGCTTTTTCCAGGCGCTTCACGGCAGCCGCATTTTTACAGGGCCTCCACGTATTGGGTCCCAATATGACACCCTGTGGCACACAGGCGACCCGATTGGCTTTGGTTGCGGCTCCGCCGCGCCGGGCTACCTTGCTCTCGAGGATGCGTCCATACTTGCCATGGACCGGATGCCGTGACCCCGGCTGGAGAGAAATCGGGTGGCGCATACATCACAAAACGACGTATGCGCCACCCGCGACAATCGCTTGATAGGGGCGCCGGGAGATGTAGCGCCCTTTACCGCGCAAACTGATCGTCAAGCCAGTCCAATACCCTTCGGTTTATAAGAGAGCGATTTTGCATTTCGCAGTGACCGGCGGCTCCTTCTGCGGCGGAGAAGCGGAGCAGTTTCTTGGGGCAGCGCAGGGCATCCAGGAAAATTGGGGCGAATGCTCCCAAAGAATCGTTTTCCGCCATCGTCAGCAGCGTTGGGCACTGAACCCGCCCGGCGCGAGATTCCATGGTGAACTGTTCGGCGCTCCTCAGATAGTCGCGGAGATTCTGCACGCCGTGAACCCAGAAACCGCGTTTCACGACTTTCCAATTGAGGTGGCGATTGTCACGCACGACAGCGTCGAACCGGCGTATCGTCGACTCGTCAAGAGCGCCTAAATCAGCCGCCGCTTCCCGTGACACTCCAAGCATATGGACGGCTGCTTCACGAAAACCGCCGGCGATGCTCCACGTACCTGGATCGGCGATCAATGCCGCGATACGCGGCTCCCCGGATGCGGCGCGAGGCGCGAGATGCCCTCCCAGGCTCCAACCGTTCAACGCGATGCGCGTTGAGTCGACGATCGGCTGCTGCACGGCATAGTCGACTACCGCTGCGATGACCGCCTCCCAGTCAGGGCGCAGGCGAACTCCCTGCTCATACAGCATCTCTCCTTGTCCCGGTCCGTCGAACAGCAAGCAGTGGTAGCCGCGCCGCGATGCCGCGACGGCCGAGGCAAAATACATGTCGGTGATGGTGCCGTCGTATCCGTTGGTGAAGATCACGACTGGGCGGACTTCGCGCTCAGCGCCCTCCGCGGGCACAAAATACGCGGGCATCGGGGTCTTCTCGAATGGGATGCGCACAGGCAGGATCGGGGGATCGAAGAGCGCGAAACCGCGATCGAGGGCTCCAACCTGTCTGCGAAACGCACTCAATAGACGCCGATCCACCGGCTCGCCGTAAAGGGGATGGTAGGATGTGGCGTAAAACACGCTCGCACGGAGAAAGAGCTCGCGTGCACTTTGGGTGTGACCGTTTTGAAGCGCCTCTCCCGCCTGTTGCGAAAGCCGATCTGCGGAATTGACCCACGCCTCATAATATGCAGCGTCGTCGCCGCCAGCTACCACCTGAGCAACCGCGCTGATCTCACCAAAGTCGGCACCACCGTACGGAATATAGGCGACCGGCCACGTCCCGAACTCATCATGCATCTCATCTTGAAACAGCATGGGAAATGTCGCTCCGGAAGAAACTTTAGCGAGCGTAGCCCGGCGCGGCAGAGCCGCAATCAAAGCGAATTGCGTCGCTTTTGCTACAAGGCGTCATATTGGGACCCAATACGTGGAAGCCCTGTAAGAATGCAGCTGCCGTGAAGCGCCTCGAAAAAACCTTGTCAAAAAAACAAGAAATTACGGTATTGCAGTGCGGACCTGCTTTCCAAGGTCCGCGGTATTTCTACAGTCGCAGTCCAATCATGACTCCTCGTCTTCCAGTCGGCTGATCCGCTTTTCATGAATCTCCGCCGCGCTCAGCAGCCGGGCCGTTCCTTCGGCAACGTCATTGACCAAAACTTTCATATCGGAAAGGTCTTTAGTCAACAGCTCGACGGTCGGCGTAAGGGCTCCGTGGCGCTGGGTCAGCCGCTCCAGCCGTTCGCCAATACCCATGTTTGTCTCCGCGCTTTGTCACTCCCCTAAGCTTATTGCACGCCCTGCCGTTTCAGCAAATGTTGGACGGGTGGCAACGGCATTGTACTGCATGTCGTCGCCACCCGGTGAGGACTTGAAAGTCCTGGCGGGATTCTGATTAACCTGCTTTTTATGGCAAGCGTGCGCGTGCGCGGGCGCCTCGCGACTGCAGCACGGAGACAGCTTTCGAATCGAATGAAACAAACTCTTCGGCCCCCAGCCAGTCACCCTCATAAGCGATTACACCGTCCGCAGAGTCTCCGCCAGCCTCCAGTGAGGCCAGCCCAGCTTCTATTGCCGGCCGGTTCATTACCGCATTGGCGCTCTTCATAAGCCGGTGAATGGCGTCCGAAACTTCGGAAGCAGATCTCTTGTATCCGCGACGGAGCACCCAGACAAATTCGCATCGTTGCGCCGAGATTGTTTCTCATGTCCTCGTTGTGGCGCGGTCTCCTGACCGTGCCAGCCCTGCGACCGAAGGTCTCCGCCCCTTTCCCTTGCCTTCTCGGCGGCTCCAGGGTCGTCAGCCAGCGCATACATGCAAACCAATGTATGCGCCACTCCGCGGTGATAGTGACGCATTCGTCACCCGGAGGCTGACGCATTCTCTGCCCGAAGGGCAACACCGTGAATAGCTCTAGAAGTTCATCCGGAAACCCTGGGAGCGCGGGCGTCCCGCCCGCTCTTACGCGGTACTGGAGTGCAAGGGGCGGGCGGGACGCCCGCGCTCCCAGGGTTTCCGGATGGCTCTCTAGGTGGAACGCAGCGGAACCTACAGAAAAGGATGCCATAACCTTGTGGCGGCCGCGGAGAGGCCGACCACGACGACTTCGACGGCTGGCCCTTCGAGACTCACCGCTCGGTAGTGGGTCAGTTTGAAATCCTCCCGGCACCTCCCACCCGTCATTCCCGCGCAGGCGGGAATCCAGACTTATAGATCACGTCTATTTCTTGTGGATTCCCGCCTGCGCGGGAATGACAGGTGGGAAGTGTCGAGACAAAAATTGAAACTGACGTACTACCCGGCGCCCGAAGTATAAAGAACTGGAACAACGCACGCAGCATGCGGCTCACAACCGGCGAAATCCACAGGCTAAGTCGTTGAAGCACCTCGTTGTGGCGCGGTCTCCTGACCGTGCCAGCCCTGCGACCGAAGGTCTCCGCCCCTTTCCCTTGCCTTCTCGTGCTCATCGAAGATCGCCCACCACGCGGCACGGTCAGGAGACCGTGCCACAACGTGAGGGCCTCACACGACAGAGGTTCGTGCCACCCTCAGCTTAGAAGTCGTCCGCCAACCACACATTGGCGTCCACGCTGGTGGCGAATATGGCCAAGGTGACGCCCGTCAGCAGAGGCGATACCCCAGGTGTTCAAGGGCTGAGGTTGACCCCAACCTCGGGTGCGCGGTTTTGTCTGCAAGTAAGCCTCTACGACGCTCCCGTACGCCAGACCGAGAATTGACCCCTTAGAGACCGAGTGAGGCTTTGACCTGCGAGTGATCGACGTGATACTCGAAGGGTACGCCGACGCGGCGTGTTTTTTGGGGGAATGACCTCGGGTCCTGACGGATTTCGGCAGTGAGGGTGACGGTGACGACCATGATGAGGGCGACGAAGGCGACGACTTGGGCTGGGACGAGGGCGACGATGAGGGCTGCTACGAACCCATTGGCGTCTAACCCCTGTGGTCACATGAGCTTAGGCCATCAAAAACAGGCCCGATTTTGAAACTTTCGGGGGGTACGAACCCAATCTGGTAAATCGCTTCGTCACAATGAGTTACGGTAAAGTGGCCACTTTTGACAGATTTTTTCGCGGGACCTCTCTTTTCCTTCGCATTTCTATAACATTGCAGAACAGGATGCTTTTAACAGCCCTTGGTAATGGATGGTGGCCCTGTAGCCAACCGCCACCGAAACGATTCGTCTGGCAGTTAACCTTTTTCGCTGTTCGACGTCTTAGGTAATGACAATTCGTCTTCAGGAGCGGGCCGGACTCCAAGCGATCGCGGAAGGAGACTGCGATGCTGCGTTGGAGAGTGGTTTCACGTGTTGGCCTTGCGGCCTATTGCCTGGGCGCTCCGAAGCTGGCCGCCCAGAATCCCACCTGGGAGCAGTTAAGTGAGGCGGGCTCCCTTCTCACCGGTTCGGGTCACTACGCGGAAGCCGAAAGGCAGTATCGCGAAGCCCTCAAGCTGGCTGAGGCGTTCGGCAGCAAGGACGCACGGCTGGCGGTGACCCTGAATAACTTTGCGATAGCCTGCGAAGGCGACGGCAAGGATGCTGAGGCCGAGGACCTGCTTGAGAGGGCCCTGGTGGTGAACACGCAGGTATACGGCGCCGAGAGCGCAGAAGCAGCCGCAAGCCTCAATAACCTGGCAAGCCTCTATCGGGACATGGGCCAGCCCAGGAAAGCAGAGCCCATCGAGCGCCGAGCCTTGGCTCAGGACGAAAGAGTTGTGGGGCCGAAGAGCCCTGCGGTTGCCCGCGATCTCGAAACTTTGGCGAGCGTCGAAGCCGACGAAGGCCGCTACGCTGAAAGTGAATCGCGGCATAAGCAGGCGATCGCGATTCTGGAGGGAACACGGCCGCCGGAGGCGGTTGCGCTCGCCTTTGCGCGCCTCAGCCTGGCTCAGCTCTACGTGAGACGTGGAGAGTATTTCGCGGCGGAGCCGCTTTACCTGACCTCCGTGGCGAGTCTCGAGACCAACCTGGGCCCCGAGCACCCTGCGCTGGCTACCGCCTTAGGCAATCTGGCGTTGCTCGACCAGCGTGAAGGCAAGTACGCACAGGCCGAGCAACTTTTTCAGCGTACGCTCTCGATCCGGCAGAAGCAGTTCGGCCCGGCTCATGCCGACACTGTGCTCGCACAGATCAATTTGGCGGGACTTTACCAGGTGGAGGGCCGAACCTCCGAGGCCGAAGCGCTTTACCAGAGCGCGCTGCCTGCTCAGGAGGCCTTGCTGGGCAAGGATAACCTCGCTGTGGCGCGCACATTGAATAACCTCAGCGTGCTGTATGGCAAATCAGGGCGCTACGGTGAGGCCGAGACAGCGGCGCGACAAGCGCTCGCCATCTCTGAGAAAGCCTTGGGGCCCGAGCATCCGGACGTGGCCGTATGCCTGGCGAACGTGGCCGGCATCGAGATGATGCAACACAAGGGCGTGGACGTGGAGCCGTTTTATCTTCGGGCCCTCGCGATTAACCAAAAGTCGTTCGGACCGAATAATCCTAATGTGGCCGTGGTGCTGAATGAACTGGCCACTTTCTACGAAAGCGAGGGGAACCGCAAGCAGGCGGAAAAGCTTCTGAAGCAGGCGCTCGCCATCCAGCAGCAGGCGCTCGGACCTCGCGACCCCAGCGTAGCCGGCACCCTCGCAAGCCTCGCCCGCCTGTACGCAAGCGAGCACAAACACCGCCAGGCGGAAAAGCTGCAAGCTCAGGCCGACGCTGTCCTCGGGAAGCCAGCATCCTAGCTGGCAGTTCGTTGAAAAACTCGTCCAGCCTGTCATTCCGAGGAGCCGAAGGCGACGAGGAATCTCGTATTTCCTTAATTTCAGAGCGAGATTCCTCGCTCCGTTCGGAATGACAAGCTCCGGAAATGTTTTTCAACGAACTCCCAGAGCGCGAGGCCTCACCGAACCTTTACGTTCTCCTTTCAATCTCTGCAAACTGCCGGACACCCGGGGCCGCCAAGCCGACCGCTTCTTGCCGCCGGTTCATTTACCCAGGACCAGGCTGGATCAACTGAATTGGCCGAGTGGGTGGTGGGTCAGTTTGAGGTGGCACGGCCATCTTGGCCGTGAGTTTTTCACGGGCGAGACGCCCGTGCCACCTCAAACTGGCCCACTACCGCCAAGTGAATGGTATTGCGCCTTGCGTGAATGCCGTGCTAGATTACCTGTTAGGTTCAATCTTCACTTAGGTCGTTGATCTACTTGGAGACGCACGGAGGAAATTGCCAGCACGCAAATGGGTGCCTCCGGTAAACCTGTAGATAATCTAAACGCGGGGTCACCCGGGTCTGAGGGACTAGCCATGAAGGAGCTCGTGAGCGTAAACCGCAAACTGATCCGCCCCAGTCTGTCCGATATTCAGGAGCAGATGTCGGCCGGCCGCATGCAACGGCGCAAGCCGACGCCTCCCGACCAGACGAACGCTGAGAGCTTTTACTACGTGAAGCAGATGCAGGCGCGCACGCCGATGGTGGTGGTGCTTGATACCGGCGAAACGATTCGGGGCGTGATCGAGTGGTATGACAAGAGCTGCATCAAGGTGCATCGCATCAATGAGCCTAATCTGCTGATCTTCAAGTCGTGCATCCGCTATCTTTACAAGCAAAGCGATGCCAAGAACGGTGCGGGTGAAAACCGTTCTCACAACGGTGAGGCCGAATAGTTTGAAACGGTCCCCTCTCGGCGTTCCGCCTGGGAAGGCCGACCGGTTGGTTTTCGGGACTTCACCCTGACGTACGACACCTTTTCCCACGCTCTTGTGATCCATCAGAAACGCGGAAGCGGCTTTGACGGACGCACACCACACCTCGGGTGATCGAGGCACCATGGCAGATCTTGCCGGACGGCACTGTGTCCCATGCGAAGGCGGAACGAGTCCTCTCGCTGCCAGGGATGTGGCGGCCCTACGAGATCAGATCGGCGCGTGGGATGTAGTATCGGATCACCATCTCACCAGGGTTTTCAAGTTTCCGGACTTCCACAGCGCCCTAATGTTTGTGAATCGCGTCGGAGAGATCGCCGACGCCGAGGGTCACCATCCTGATATCGCGCTCAGTTGGGGTCGAGTCGAGGTCACCTTGTGGACGCACTCAGCAGGCGGCCTTACGGAAAACGACTTCATCGTGGCCGCTAAGATCGACAGGCTCTAGCGCCTGCCTCATTTTGATTCAGTCTCGGTTTCCTTAACCTGCATTTCTTACCAGGATTCGAAAAGGGTGGGGCTTCAGCCCCGCCGTTACAACGTCGGTTTGATATCTGCCATGTTCAGGTTGATTGCTGATCGGCCCCGGAAGCGGTCCGCACGTAGGCAACCATAAACAATGCGCCCAGCACAAGGTCTACGGTGCCGAAAGCCATGGTGACAGGCGCCGCTCGGTTCTGAAAGCCCAGTGCAAGCACCGCGATGCCGTAACTGAACTTTTCCAGGATGGATGGAATCATGATGAGGCGGCAGCGAGCGGGCTGAGCGGCAATGATCAGGAAGGCCACTTGCCACGCTAGGGTGACCCCGGCGAAACCGTAATACAGCTCAAGGTGCGTGACCACGGGAGGAGCCACACTCTCAAACCGCGCTCGTTCAAAGTACATCGGCAGCACTAAACCCAGACCGTATACTCCGGCAAGCCCAAAAATCACTCTGGCAAATCTCATAACGGCGAGCATACACCTGCTAGGGGCCGCCTGTCAGTGGCCAAGGCGAAGTCAGGGGACGTCGCGGGGACTTCAGGCGTCCGCGCGCTTCCGTGCTGCCTTGCTCTGACGTGTCGTGGTAAAACGAAAGAGTGATTCTACGAGGCTGCTTTCGGATCTTTTTACTTTACGACGTGGCTGAGGCTTTTGACACGGCCAAGCTCGGCGAACTGCTCGGCTCACGGGGCAGCCCCGTGCAGCGCGCCTTCCCGCGCCGGACGCCGGAGTATGTGAGTTTCGAACACGCTCCGGTGGTGGAGCGCGCCTGCTCCGTGAGCCTGAAAACCGGGGAGCAGATCGACTGCTCCATCAAGTATTACGCTTACGGAGTGGCGGTGGCGCAGTTTGAACTGACTTTCGAGTGCGATTGGGAAGCGCTGCTGCTTCAAGCCTCGCGGTGGATGAACACTGCCGAGCTCGAGCCCTGCGCGCGCGGCGTTGTGCGAGAACACTTGCAGAAAGTGGCGCCGGCGGTGATCCGGCCGAGCGACGACTGGTTGCAGGAGCAATACTTTGTGATCGACCTGCAGGCAATCCAAGGAGCAGACAAGACGCTCAGCGCCACCGAGCTCCTGGCCGAGCATGGGAATCAGATCGTGCAGTTGATTCGCGGCGAAGTGTCTCCTCTGGCGCCCCGGACTGCCGAGGAAGCCCTTCAAGCGAGCGCCTCCTATTATTCCTCGGACCTCGTTGTGGTCGGCTCATCCGCGGCGTTTGTTTACGATCGTCCCGAAGACGCCGCGGCCACCATTCAGATTCTGGAGTACGCCCGGACGCAGCTTTTGGAGTTCCGTTACTACGATAACCTGATGACTCGCGTCCTTGCGGCCTTTTACAGCGCTCTCGATCAAAAGCGGCCCATTCGGCTGTGGCGTCGTGGCCTACCGCGCGACGCCGCTCACCTGAATACGCTTCGTCTGGACGTGATGGAGCTAACGGAGCGCGTTGACAACGCCATTAAGTTTGTAAGCGACATCTTTTACGCGCGCGTTTACCGGCTGGCGGCCGGACGCATGGGAGTGCCAGACTATCGTGCTCTTGTAGAACAGAAGCTACGCACTGCGGGCGAGCTGTACCAGTTTATGGCGGATCAGTTCAATGAGGCGCGCACATTCGTCCTCGAGGTCGCCATCGCCATTGCCTGCTTGCTCGACGTCATCCTTCTGTTCCGGGGAAAATAGCAAGCTCGGCCCGGCCTCAAACGATCTTAAGTTCTTTGGCAACGCCACCCATGATGTCGAGAGCCTTGGAGAGCTCAGCCTCGGTGTGGGTGGCAGTTACGATGGTGCGGATGCGGGCGCTGCCCTTGGCCACGGTGGGATACCCAATCCCTTGTGCAAAGACGCCGCTCAGGAATAACTGCCGGGAGAATTCGTGGGCCAGGGCGGCATCGCCCACGATAACGGGAGTGATGGGCGTCTCGCTATGGCCCGTATTGAATCCGAGCTTCTGAAGCCCTGCTTTGAAGAAGCGGGTGTTATACCAAAGGCGTCTCACGAGCTCGGGCTCCTCATCGAGCACTTCGAATGCCGCGATACAGGTGGCCGCAACCGAGGGAGGATGTGAAGTGGAGAACAAAAACGGACGGGCGCGATGGTAGAGGAAGTCGATGGTGTCGCGGGTGGCGCAGACATAGCCGCCCAGCGCTCCGATGGCCTTGGAGAGCGTCCCCACCTGAATATCGACGCGCCCGTGCAAGTTGAAGTGATCCACCGTCCCGCGGCCGTTGCGGCCCAGCACGCCGGAGGAGTGGGCGTCATCGATCATCATGATGCAGCCGTATTTCTCGGCGAGTTCTACCAGTTGCGGGAGGGGCGCGATGTCACCGTCCATGGAGAAAACGCCATCGGTGATCAGAAGTTTGTGGCCCTTGTGCGTCTCGAGATCTTTCAGGATCTTCTCGCACGCGTCCACATCCTTATGCGGAAATACCTTGATTTCCGCCCGCGAGAGCCGGCAGCCATCGATGATGGAGGCGTGGTTGAGCGCATCGGAGATGATCACATCTTCCTTGCCCAGGATCGCCGAAACCGTACCCGCATTGGCCGTGAATCCGGACTGAAACACCACCGAGGCTTCCACCTGTTTGAACCGCGCAATTTTCTCCTCCAGCTCCATGTGAATCGCCATGGTGCCCGCGATGGTGCGGACGGCGCCGGAACCCACCCCGAACTTCTCGATGGCTTCAATAGCGCGCTTCTCCAGCTTCGGGTGCGTGGTGAGGCCGAGGTAGTTGTTCGATGAAAGGTTGATCACCTCGCGGCCGTCGAAGCGGCTCACCGGCAACTGCTCGGTCTGGAGGATGCGCAGCTTCTGATACAGCTTCTGCTCGCGCAGGTTGTTGAGCTCGTCAGCAAGGTATTGCAGTTGGGCTTGGGGCACTGTCTTTGGAACTCCTGTCTATCGGGGTCAACCGAAATTCGAAATTCGAAACTCGTAATTCGAAACTCGAAACTCGAAACTCGAAACTCGAAACTTGAAACTTGAAACTCGAAACTTGAAATTCGAAACTCGTAATTCGAAATTCGGAGCTCGCAGCCTTATTCGGCGTCAGCTCGTAGCCTGCCTCTTCATGTTCAGCGTCGAGCGAAGGTAGCCGTTCAGAAGCTGGCCGACCCGTGACGCCAGAGTGTCGAGCCTCTCTCCCTCGGCGGCGCCGATATATCCCTGATCGACGCAGGTGGTTAGATGATCTCGAAGCTCGTACAGCGATCCGCGGGCCTGGCGGCACATCTGCGCGTTCTCCTGATAGCCAAAGCGTCCGAACCCTTCTGCAATATTCGCCGTAACTGAGCTTGCGGCGCGCCGAATCTGACTGGCGAGACCAAATTTCTCAAAGTCGGGTAATAATTTCGCCAGCCGATACAGCTCCGTTCGTAGCTCACGGGCAACCTGCCAGACCTGCAAGTCCTTGAAGTCCCTGATTGGAGAAGCAACTGGCTGTTTCGTCATGTTTCCGACTTATGGCTGCCGAGTTTCGCATTTCGAGTTTCGATTTTCGGTTTTCGAGTTTCGGCCCTACGGCTGTCCATTCGGATACAGCAATACCTTTGACGCATTGCCTGACAGCAGCAGTTGAATTCCTTTGTCGAAGTCCCCAAGCGGCATCCGATCGGTGATGAGCGGATCGAGCTTCAGAGCCCCCGATTTCAGCAGCGCCTGCATCTTGTACCAGGTGTCAAAAACGCGCCGCCCATTGATGCCTTGAACGATTGCGCCCTTGAAGATCACGTCGTTGGCGAGGTCGATTTCTAGCGGCTTGGCGGGAATGCCCAGCAGCGAGATCCGTCCGCCGCGGCGCAGCATGTGAAATCCCTGACGCACGGCCTCCGGGTGGCCGGACATCTCCAGCACTACATCCACACCCACGCCCGCCGTGGCGGCGAGCACCTGTGCCACCGCGTCGTTCGTCGAAGGATCAATCACGTAGTCTGCGCCCATCTTCTCGGCGAGCTTCTGGCGGTAAGGGTGCAGCTCCGTTACGAAAATGGGACCCGCCCCGCACGCTTTAGCCACCGCGATCGCGAACAGGCCGATGGGTCCCGCGCCCGTAATGGCCACGCTTAATCCCGCCACGTCGCCCGCGAGCACCGTGTGAACGGCATTGCCCAGCGGGTCGAGTATGGCGGCATAATCCACCGGAATCGCGGGATCAATTTTCCAGACGTTGGTTTCCGGGATGCGGACGAACTCCGCAAAGCAACCGTCGGCGTCGATGCCGATGATACGCACGTCCTGACAGATATGGCTCTGGCCGGTGCGGCACTGAAAGCAATGCCCGCAAGCCACATGCATCTCAGCCGAAACAAAATCGTCCGGCTTCACCAGCGTCACTTCTGCGCCCACGCGCTCAACGTGGCCGCAGAATTCATGCCCAAAAATGAGGGGCGGCTTCAGGCGGCGCTGCGCCCATCGGTCCCACGTGTAGATGTGCAGGTCCGTTCCGCAGATCGAGGCGGCCCGCACGCGGATGAGCACGTCCCGCGGACCGATCTCAGGCACCGGCATCTCCCGCACAACAGCGCCCGGGGCGCGCTCAGGCTTCACAATGGCTTGCATGGTGTGGGAAGGCATGGCGATGAAATTGTAAGCTGAAGTATATAACCACGGGGAGGAAGCGCAAACCGGCAAAAAGTACTATTGCGTTCTGGGTCTGACCAGGAGGAATTCACTGCACGCGCTTGCGCAGTCTCTCGAGCGCCTCCCGCGCCGGCGTGTAATCGGGACACAGTTTCAGGGCTTGGTCGAGGTGGTAGCGCGCCTTTACGTACATCTCTTTCGCCAGATAGACGCAGCCCAGGTTGTAGTGCGGATAGTGGTACGATTCATACCGGCTGGACTGCAGCGCCCTTTCCAACCAAGGCAGCGCGTCGTCATAATCACCCTGTTCCAGCAAGTAAGCCCCGATGTCGTTATAGGGAGTTCCAAACTCAGGATCCACGCGGATTGCCTTCTTACACTCGGCGATGGCTTCTTCCACCTTGCCTTGAAAGTGATACGTCCAGCCCAGAAATGTGTACGCCTCGGCGGTGGGATGAATATCGAGCGAGCGCTTATAGAGCTCCACGGCCATGTCGAAGTCGCCGCCCATCTGGTACTGGTAGGCTTCCTTCAGCAGATCCATTGCAGCTTGGACAGTCTCGCCGGTCATGCCATTCCTCAACGGTGATTCCACCACGTTACACACCCTCCTGCGGACTTGTCAATTTTAGCAACTCCCGTAACATTCAGGGCAGTAATACCACCGGGTCGCAAAGAATTGCTGGGAGCGCGGGCGTCTCGCCCGCCCGATTTCGGCGTCCTATAAGAGCCGGTTAGTATTCAAGAGCGGGCGAGACGCCCGCGCTCCCAGGTTTTTCTTCGCAGCTCCTCAGATTAGGTTGCCGCCGGCACCAACTCGGTCTCCGGCACCACAGGCGGCCACACGCCCACCTTGGCGAGCACCCAGTAGGCCACGAATCCGACGACGAAGGATAGCAGCGGCGCGGGGCGATCAAGTTGCGCCACGCCTGCCGGAACTCCGGGGATTTGAGGGAGCACGCCAACCAGGAACCCCAGCGCCCAGGCGATGTAACCTGCCCAGTTGATTCCCTTCCGCGGACCCGACCACTTATACCCTGCCAGAATATAATCCGCTGCCATGGCGCCGCAAATCGGGCCGAAGGACGCACCCACAATGGTGAAGAACCCGATGAGATTTTGCGCCACTCCAGTAACGGCCAGCAGCATTCCCACCGTGACGGCGGCCACGGTGGAGACGCTCCGCGGAATCTTCGGCAGCATCGTGGCGAAGCTGTTAGAGGCGATGAAGGTGCAGAAACAGGTGGGAGCCACGGAGGCGGCGGCGAAGAGGAAAAACACCGCTGACGCCAGCGCGCCTACCTGTGTCACGGCGGTGGAGTACTCGAGATTAGCCGGCGTGAAGGCGGCTGAGGTCAGGCCTACGTGCCCGGCCACGGAGAGCACCGGCAACCCCCCGGCCACGACGATCGCGACTGCGATTCCAATCAGGCCGCCCCAGGCCACGTCAGCCCGATTCCGATTGTTCAAGCCAAAGTCCGAGCCTGCTGCTCCTGCCGTGGCGAAGAACCCGATCACGATGGCGAGCATCATCAAGAAGCCGCCCATGTCGTCCCTGGAAGCTGGCGCCTGGTAACTCTGCAGGCCGCTGAAGTTCGCAGCGAAGACGATCACCACCATGGCCAGCGGGACCCAATTGAGAATTTGCGCCACACGGGCCACGTAAGCGATGCCTTTGATCGCTACCCAGGCCAGCAGGTAGGCCCAAATCACCGCAACGACGATGAAGAGCGTTCGCGAATTCGAGTGCAGACCTCTCAGGATGTAGTCCGTCGCAAAATACGTGGCCACCGCAAACCAGCCGACCTGCAGCACGCCCATCAGGAGACCCGGCATAAAATAGCCGCCCTGAGTCCCGAAGGTAGACGTTCCCACAATGTAGAGCGTTCGGCCCGTCTGCATCCCCAGCATGGCAGGCGCGTAATAGTAGAGCCCAAAGCAGAGCAGCCCAGCCGCTACCAGTCCTAGCAGACAGGCTGCAAGAGACGCCATCGGCAGAGTCTGTTGTGCCAGGGTGAGATAGAAGGGGAACCAGAGAAAGATACCGAAGTATGCGGGCGCGGTGTTCTTATACCAAGGCGCGCGCGCACTCAGCGAATTTGGAACTGAAGCCTTCAGGTAACCAGGCAGCGAATTAGCCATCAGCACCGTCCCCCACAGAGCAGTGACGAGCGAAGAGTGACAAGTGTATACGAGCCTTGCCGGTTGTCAATCTCAAAAGCAGTGGCAGTGGCAAGTGACAGGTGACGAGAGACGAGAGACAAGAGATGAGAGACGAGACCGGAGAGGCTGGAGGACGAGAGAGAAGGGACGCGCCACGAGCACCAACCGGCACATTGAGTCATTGACTCATTGAATCAATCAGTCAATCACCCGATGGCCCGATCACTCGATCACCCGATTGATCCTCACTTGTCACTGTCTTCTTCAGTCGTCACTGTCTTGTCGAGTTCTTCGTCAAAGACGTGGTAGCCTTCGTTGGGAGGGAAAAGCTGGGCCATCAGTTCCATGCGGCGGCGCAACTGGGGAACAGGTAGGTGTTCAGGTCCCACGCGGATCTGGACGTCGTGCCACAGGCCGTGCATGTATTCGGCCAGGGTCTCGACCAAGGCGATATCCCGGTATTTCTCGAATTCCTCGTGCAACCGCCGCCGGCCGCTTCGGCTGTTGAACGCCTTCTTGGCGCGAAGGGCTTCTTCGTCAATCTCGCCGGCAAAACCGAGGTCTAGTTCCTGGGTAAGCAGGCTATCGAACTGCACCACCTCGTTTTCGCGAAACCTCGGCCGCACCAGCTCAGCCGTGCAGGCCAGCAGCTCAAAACCGGTGTCATGGGCGTCCATTTCGCGGCACGCCAGCAAAAGATGCGTGACGCCTTCCACATCAACCCACACGGACGTGTGGGTTTCGCCTTCTGGCTTCGAAAAGCACACCGCGTCCGACTGCGCCGTGCACGAGATATACGGCACCAGCAGCACCCGGATGCGGCCCACGCGCTGGGCGATCGCGTCCGGCACGGCTTGTGCCGGCTCCCGCACCATGGTGCGCTCCTCAGCCGGACTCAGCAGAGTGGATGAGTGCAGCTCCCAGTCATGCGCCAGGTGGGAGATGGGCGAATGCTCGCGGCGAACGTATTCAGCGACGGGTACGGGTTGGCCAGCAGAATTGGGCAATCGAGCTTCCTCTTTCTGAGTTAAGCAGAGCGACAGAAGTGAATCCATATCCGGTTGTAGCGGCGGTCTCTGACCGCCGATCGGCGCTCACAGAGCGCCGCTACAACGTATGTCGCCGTGATTAGGTCCCTCAGCCGTATTGTGTGAGAAATGGCCGAGTTCTGTCCAGTCAGTGCTTCGGTAGTGTCTCAGTTTGAAGTGGCATGGCCATCTTGGCCATGAAATAACACGGGCAGGATGCCCGTGCCACCTCAAACTGAGACACTACCGGGCATCTCTTGACCGTCCCAAGTGCGGCCGATACACTGTAATTGGGAGCACCTCTCCAGGCCTTCCAGTGAAGAAAGAAACCCTGATCACGGCTGTAGTCTTTCTCGCTTTCGGGTTCCTTGCCGGTTACATCTACAAGGCCCAGGCGAGTCGCAACGTCGTGGAAGTTCAGCCGGGAGGTGCGGCTTCACCTTCAGGGACAGGAGATGGCGGTGCTGGCGGAGGGCCTGGAATGACGCCAGATGTGACGGCGGCCGTTCTGCCGCCCGGGCACCCGGCCATCGATGACGGCGCGGTGGTCCAAGCGCTCGAGCAGCAGTCCAACGCGAATCCGCGAGACCCGGCGCCGCCCCTAAAGCTGGCGGATTACCTTTACGACCATGGGAAGTATGAGCAGGCGATCATTTGGTATGAGAAGGCCGTGCAGCTCGACCCCACAAACGTGAATGCCAGCACCGATCTCGGCACTTGCTACTTTGATGTGGGAAGAAGTGACGACGCGCTAAGGCAGTTCCACCACTCTTTGGCCATCGAGCCCAGGCACCAGCCGACTCTATACAACATCATCGTGGTGCAAATGGAGGGCAAGCACGACTACAAGGCTGCCGAGGAAGCCTGGGACACTCTGCATCGCGTTAACGCGGCCTATCCCAAGCTCGACGAGCTCAAGCAGAAACTGGACCAGGCTCGTGCTTCAACGGGGCTGTAAGAGTCGTGTGAAAACCGCGTGCTGTAGCGGCGGTCTGTGACCGCCGTACTTAAGAATCAATGGCTTCGGCGGTCACAGACCGCCGCTACAGCACGCAACTATAGAATTCTCACACAGACTCTGTAAGCCCCGCAGGGCCTGGGCTTGCCCCGGCCAAGGCCGACCCCAGGGTCGGCCCTACCAGCCCGCGCACTGGCTCTATTAGGAGTTCTCAGGCGCGGCAAGCCGTGCTAGTAGTTGAATTATGGGTGAGTTCCTGGGCTATCTCGTAGACGTCATTTTTCTCCTAGCTACTGTGCGCATGCTGTATGGCGCGCTCAAGCACCTTTTCGCTCCCGGAACGGCCGCTGCGGGGAGAGGTTCAGCCTCCCGGCCAGCGGCGGCTCAGGCACAAGGGGCGCAAGGGGAGATGGCCCGCGACCCCGTTTGCGGGATGTTTGTTTCCACCGAAGTTTCTCACCGCCTCAAGTGGAGAGGCCGGACACTTCATTTCTGTTCCGACGAGTGCCTCGAGAAGTATCAGAACCAATCCCGTGCGTCGTGAGCGGTGCGGCGGCCCCGAACGGGCGGCGTGTGCCCTTCGGGCCTAAGAAATGTAGAAACTCAAGGGAGAAGGTAGAGCCTTTCCGGACGGCGAGGCGGCGGAGCCGCGACTCCCGACGGTTTTCACACACACTCTTCAGGTTCCGGAGCGGTCACTTCAGTTGCTGAAGCCCCGCCCTCACATACCCTCACAAATAAGGTCGCTAACTTCCGTTAACGAAGTCCTAATTTAGTTTGAGCTTACTAGGAGTGTGTACCTCGAGCCCACTTTTCGATGCCGCTCGCAAATCTACGCATTATCCACAGCTTAACCTCATGAGAATACGGCGCGAAGTATTCTGTCTAAGAATTCCCGACGGTGCCCACATTCTCATTTCGGCCTGGTAGAAATGAATTGTGAACGCGGGCTCTCCCCGGGAGTACTGGCCTGAAATGGCCAGGGAAAGACGCTGCGGGAGGAAGCCGTTGTTACACGACTGGCGTGCCCCTGGCGAGAAAGCGGGCTAGCTGCAAGGCTACATAGACGTTGAATTCAGGGCTGGCGGTGCCTTCGGCGACCCGGTCCTGCGGGTACCCCCCCGGGGGGTATGCCTTAAATACAAAAACGAACCCGAGAAGTTATTTAGAATCAACAAAAGTGCTAAAAAACGAACCTAAAACGAACCTAAAGAAAGCGCCGGGATAAACCGACCTGGAGTTGAGGATGAAAGAGCCTCACAGGAAAGG
>Ga0335083_10001826_pt1 | contig 28860 bp, 24 predicted proteins | sample Lox_Sample_42_FD_206716 | JGI IMG/M metagenome (GOLD analysis project Ga0335083, IMG submission 206716) | Soil microbial communities from Loxahatchee National Wildlife Refuge, Florida, United States - Lox_Sample_4.2 | ecosystem: Environmental > Terrestrial > Soil > Wetlands | place: USA...
CGCCTCGGCTTGGGCACGCGTGATGCCGGGTTTCAGGCGTCCGATCACAAACGTGTTGCTGGTTTCGCGGCGATCCAGATAACCGCTGCCGCCCTCGATTTGCCTTTGCAGAGCTATGGGAAAAAACACCTCCGGCGAATAGAACAGTTCGGTGCCAAAGAATCCGCGGGGCGTAACTCCCAGGACGGTGAAATCCAGGCTGTTGAATTTCACGCTGCGTCCCACGATGGCGGGGTCGCCGCCGAAGCGCTTTTGCCAGCACTCGTAGCTCAGAACCACGACGTTATGGCCTCCCCCGCGGGTGTCGTCCTCGGCCAGGAGAACTCTTCCACGTATCGCGTTCACGCCCAATACCTGAAAATAATTGCCGCTGACGAGATAGGCCCAGACGCGCTGGCTCTCGCCCGGCAGGCCAAAGCTGACGGGGGCTATGCGATAGGTGATCAATCCGGAGAAGACCGTGTTCCGGTCGCGAAAATCACGGTAGTCCGGATAAGATATCGCAGGGACGGTCTCGGATGCCATGACCTGATTGAGTGAGACCAGTTCTGAGCTGTGTTGCACCGGCAGCGGACGCAGCAGCACGGCATTGATGGCGCTGAAAATCGCGGTATTGGCGCCGATGCCGAGCGCCAGCGTCAAAACGGCGATGAAGGTGAAGCCGGGATTCTTGCGGAGCCGCCGCACCGCCAGACGTAGATCGAGCATCAATCGGTCCATGGACTAGTCAATGAGCACGAGAATCGCCACGCTAAGTCGTTCCTGTTCTATGTTGCGTTGCCAGAGCCTGTTCGAATCCGGGAAGCCGCGTTTCGGAATCGCACGCGGGGGCAACGCGAATTCAGGACACTTTGGCAGCCTGGGTCCGATGATTCGCGGCGGCCAGCACGCCCTCGATGGACGGAACGATCAACTGGCGGCGCCCCAGCTTGATCACGCCGCGCCGCGCCAGGGCATTGAGCGTGGTGGAGGTGGTCTCGCGCGTTGCGCCGATCAGGCTGGCTAACTCGCCTTGCGAAAGGGGAATCGAAACATCTGTCCCATTCGACTTAGACCCAAAAGAGCCCGCTAACTCGGCCATGTAATACAAGATGCGATATTCCACATCGTACAAACACAGCAGCTCGACTTTCTTTTCTAACTGGCGCTGGCGGAAGGCTAGGAATGCGGAGATTTCGTGCCACAGCTCGGGACGCTTTTCGCAAGCGCGCACTAACAAATCGCGAGGAATGACGTAAATCAGGCCTTCCTGCAACACCTCCGCCGCGACGGCGCGGTTCTGTTCGCCCATCAGAGTTTGCTCGCCGAAAATCTCGCCCGGGCCGGCGATATGCAGGATGATCTCTTTGTTGTCGTCGCCGCGTTTATAGATCTTGACCAATCCGGAATCGACAAAGAAAATCGTGTCGGCTGGACTTCCCTCCGAGTAAATTGTGGCGAAGCGGCGATTCGGCGAGAACTTTGTGACGCCGTCCAGGTTGATCAATTCCCCGCGCACGGTGTTGGCGAGAGCTGAAAGCTGCGAGTCCATGGAACCTGCCTATTATAGTCCTAAATTCAGTCGAATTGTTACGCAAAGAGAGACGCTGGTCAACCGGGTCCCTCTAGCCAGTATTGCGCAATGAGGCCGCAAACTTCGCGGCGCGCTCGAATTGCCGCTCGATTGCGGCGGGCTCAAAATCGTTACAGAATTCCTCCAGCTTCGCAACGTAGTTCCGCAGGGCCTCCAGGATCGGGCCTCGATTCGTGGCTAAGATATCGCCCCAGATGTCGAACGAGCTGAGCGCCAGCCGGGTGCTATCGACCAGAGCTGGGCCGAAGACACCCGACGCTGGTTCCGGACGACCCTCGAGCAACGCGGCTAGAGCAGTGGACGCGAGCTGCGGCAAATGGGACGTGAAGGCCACGATGCGGTCGTGTTCGGCGGCGTCCAGAACGATCGGAACCGCGCCGATTTTGCGAATCCAGCTTTCGAATTCGCGAGCCGTTGGATTTTCGACCTGCGTCCGGGGCTGGGGGGTGAGGACGTAGGGGCGGCCCCGAAAAAGATCCGCTTCGGCCGCTTCAACCCCCCTGCGCTCGCGTCCCGCCATGGGGTGCCCGCCCAGGAACTGTCCGGGCGCGAAAAGCGACGCGGCTTGCTCCACGATCAGGCTCTTGGTACTTCCGGCATCCGTGACAAGCGAACCTGGCTGGATCCATTGGCTCAACTCCGCGAGCGATTCGATGATGCGAAGAATCGGCTGAGACAGGTAGATCAGGTCGGCGGAACGCGCGGCGTCCTCGGCCGGGACGCCGGCGTCGATTACGTTGAGTTCCAGCGCACGGCGGATGGTGTCAGGCGAACTAACGCCGAGGATGCGGCCCGTGAAGCCGGCCTTGCGAAGCGCCAGCGCGAAGGACCCGCCGATCAGGCCGACGCCAAAAATCGCGATCGTTCTCATGACTGGAAGGTGCAGGCGGCCGTGCGGGACATGTTCCTAGACCGACCTGCCTACGGCCTGCGCAATGATCCGTAGCTGCTCCATCAGCTCGGCGAATTGTTCCGGCCGCAAGGACTGGGCGCCGTCGCTGAGAGCGTGATCGGGATCTTGATGCACCTCGACGATCAGTCCGTCGGCACCGGCCGCCACGGCCGCGCGCGCCATGGGCAGCACTTTATCGCGCCGGCCGGTGCCGTGCGATGGGTCGGCAATGATCGGCAGATGCGATAGCGATTTCACCACCGGAATCGCTGATATGTCCATAGTGTTGCGGGTGGCATTTTCGAAAGTTCGGATGCCGCGCTCGCACAGAATTACATCGTAGTTGCCGCCGGAAAGAATATATTCGGCACTGAGCAGCAGCTCTTCGATGGTGGCTGAAATTCCACGCTTGAGCAGGATCGGCTTGCGGGTCTGCCCCAACTCGCGTAGCAGATTGTAATTCTGCATATTACGCGCGCCCACTTGCAGGATGTCGGAATACGCGCACAGCAGCGGGATTTGGGTTTGATCCATCACCTCGCTGACCACCAGCAGGCCGTGCCGGTCGGCCGCTTCGCGCATCATCCGCAGGCCTTCTTCTCCGAGACCCTGGAAACTGTAAGGCGAAGTTCGCGGCTTGAACGCGCCGCCGCGGATGACCTTCGCGCCGTGGCGCGCTACTACTTCGGCGATCTGTTCGATCTGGTCGCGATTTTCGACGCTGCAGGGCCCCGCCATGACGACCACTTCGCAGCCGCCGATCTCCACGTCGCGGATCTTGACCACAGTGCCGCCGGGTTTGAAATGCCGGCTGGCGAGTTTATAGGGCGAGACGATGCGATGGCATTCCTTGACGCCTTCCATCACCTCAAACTCGATCGGATCGACGTCTCCCACGGGTCCGACACCGCCCAGAACGGTATGCAGGATGCCCGACGAACGATGGACGATAAACCCCAATGCCACCAGCCGATCAATTACTTTTTGGATTTGGGACTCATCGGCCCCTTCTTGCATGACGACTAACATGAATTACGCCTGAGCTTTCAATTGTGACATAGGCATACTTCACCGCGGGGCTTCCTATTGGTTAAGTACGGCCAAGGTTATCGATCAGCGGTTGGACATCAGTAAAATGTCAACATGCGGTGCGGCCTGCTACTAGGATTTCTGCTGGCGGGCGTGCCCTACCCTGCGTGGCCACAAACGCGAATTCTCGAGCCGGCCCAAGCGATCGAAAGAGATTTGGCGGCCCACCAAACGAATCAGTTCGAAATCGCGGGGAAAGCCGGCGATTACGTACGCGTCACTGTGGAAGGGCGTGGCGCACTACTGCGCGTCGCCGTTTTCGACCCGGAGGGACAAAGCATTTTCAACCAGGACCGCATGGGAGGATCCCGGGACTCGATCTGTTGGGCGCAAGTGACAGAACGTGGCGGTTCTTATCGGATTGAAGTTACTTCCAACGAGTCTGGCCGTGATTTAGCTCACTACGCAATCACGCTGGTAGAATCGCGTCCCGCGCAAGAGCGCGACCGCGTTCGCGCGGAAGCTGCCTCGGCGCTCGCGAATGGCCACACGCAGCAGGATGCGGGCAATGGAGACGCCGCACTAGCCGATTTTCAACAATCCAGCGAGCTTGCAAAACTGGCAACAGACGCGGCGCTGGAGGCAGAGGCCCGCTTCCAATCGGCACAAGCGCTCTTCATCGCCGGCCGCCCACGCGAGGCAGTCCCTGCTTATGAGCGTGCAATCGGAATGTGGCGCGCCTCAGGTGACCAAAGCGACGAAGCTCGCGGGCTTGTCGCTTTGGGAAAGCTCTATGGAGATACTCAGCAATCCGCGAAAGCAATCGACCCGCTGAACAGGGCGCTTGCGATTGCCGAATCGATCGGGGATGCTGCCGAGCAGGCAGAAGCTCTCCGCGAGCTTGGTTCGGCGGCCGGCGCTCGCAGTGAGTACGTGAAGGCGCAAGATTTGTTCCAACGCGGCTTGTCGCTGGCACATCAGGCGAGGGATCGGCACACCGCAGCGGATATTCTGAACATGCTCGGCGTGCTCGATCAATACACCGGCAAGGATAAAGAGGCGCTGGCCAACTACGAATCAGCGCTCGCGATCCGGCGCGCGATCTCCGATCGCGCCGGCATCGCGCAGAGCACAACCAACCTGGGCGTGTTTCACCGCAATCTCGGCGAGGCGCGGGAAGCGATCCGCTATTACCAGGATGCGCTGGCTGTCCGTAAACAACTGCCGAACTCGCAGGGCATCGCCAATACGCTCGAAAACCTTGCGGTGGCGCAAGCGGATCTTGGGAATTTCGAGGAATCGATCACACTGGGGCTTCAGTCGGCCGATTTGTTTCGCAAGAGCAACGCCCGCCGAGGAGAGGTGTTCGCACTGATCAACGTAGGCGACGTCTATAGCCGCTTGGGTGACACGACGAAAGCTCTGGACAACTATGCTCGGGCGCTGGATATCGCGAAAGCGGCTGGGGAACGCCGGGGCCAGGCCATCGTGCTGTTGAGCATCGGCTCTATCCATCTATCGCGGAAAGAGTTTGCAAAGGCAGCCGACGCCGACGGCGAAGCCCTCGAGATCAGCCAGGCCGCCGGCAATCAGCGTGAGATCGCTCTGGCGCTACTGGCGTTGGCGGACGCGGCGAACTCGCAAGGCGATTGGTCCGCCGCGCTGGACCGCGGGCAGGAAGCGCTGGACGCGATCCGGAAAATCGACGATCGCCGTGAAGAAGGCAGGGCGCTTTCTCTCATGGGAGATGCTCTGCGGCACCAAAATCCCTCGGCTGGCTTGGAAACATTGCAGAGCGCGCTAGCGATTCAACAACAGCTGGTGGACCCCGACCAGGAGGCGCTCACGCACAGCCGCATGGCGCATGCCGAGGAGCAGATGGGCGATCTCCCGGGGGCGCGCGAGCATGCCCTGGCCGCACTCGATCTGTTGGAATCGGTGCGCCGGAATGCACCGCCCGAAGGGCCCCGAGTTTCTTTCGAAGCCTCCAAGCGCGGCTTTTACCTGGAGGCGGCGGACATCCTGGTCCGTCTCGATCGGCAGTCGCCCGGCGCCGGCTTCGACTCCGAAGCGTTTCAAATCAGCGAGCGGGCGCGGGCGCGAGGGTTGCTCGATCAGCTTGGACAAGACGGAGTTGGTTACGGGCGGGACGTGAGTCCGGCGCTCGCGCGCGAGACTCGCTCCACGCTCGAACTGATCGACGCCAAGGCATCGCTGCTGACCCGTTTGTTAAGCAGCCGCAGCACAGCGAGCCGCGCCGCCAGCGTTCGCAGCCAGTTGGATGCGCTGGAGAGCAAGTACGGCATAGAGCGAGCACAAATCCGGCACGGCTGCCCGCGCTGCGAGACTCTGATCGATCCCCAGCCTCTGGCACTCGACGCGATCCAGGGGGACCTGGATCATCACAGCATCTTGCTGGAGTATATGCTCGGGCCGGAACGCGGTTATCTGTGGGTGGTCACCAAGACGTCTTTGCAACTTTTCGATATGCCGGCATCGAGCGAGATCGAAAAACTTGTCAGGCAAGCGCGTGCCGCGCTGACGGAACCGGCGGAAACGATGGGCGGGGAATCGGCCGGCGACGTCCGCGCGCGTCTGGCGAGTTCCGAGCGCGATTTCAGCCGGCTGGCGCAAGTACTCGCGCGAATGCTATTTCCCCAGGGCGTAGAATTGTCCGGGCGCCGTGTTCTGATTGCGGCGGACGGTCCTTTGTACTACCTCCCGTTCCAGGCACTGCTGCCGGCCAGCAGCGAGGTGCTGCTGATTCCGTCGGCTTCCGGCTTCGCAATGTTGCGGCGTACTGGCGAAAGCGGGACGCAGCCGCGCAACAGCATTGCAATTTTCGCCGACCCACTGTATCAGGCCGGCAGCGATCAGCTTCCCCGATTGCGCCTTTCCCGGGAGGAAGCGCTTCGCATCGCGGCCGTGGCTCCGGGCGTGAAGACAATCATTCTGGGCGCCCATGCAACCCGCGCCGCGGCCGAAGACGCTTCGCTGGGCCAATACGCGATTCTTCATTTCGCAGCGCACGCCCTGATCGACCAGGAGCGGCCGGAGCTTTCCGGGATCGCGCTGGCCGACGGAGAGCTTCGCCTGCCGGATATTTACAATCTTTCCCTTCACGCGCGCCTGGTTGTCTTGAGCGCATGCCGTACAGCGCTCGGGGCGTCGGAGGAAGGCGAAGGCCCGATCAGTCTGGCGCGCGCGTTTTTATACGCAGGCGCCGGCGGAGTGGTCGCCAGCCTCTGGGATGTGGACGATCGCGCTACGGAAATCTTCATGACTCACTTCTATGAAGGTTTATTCGGCCATGGCTTCTCGGCCGCCGGTGCGCTTCAATTCGCCCGCCAGTCCGTGCAATCCAATCCGGTCTGGCGTCATCCTTACTATTGGGCGGGCTTCGTGTTGATCGGCGACTCACCCACGCTGAGTTCCAGGCGGCACGGATATGATCCCAGCAGCTCCCGAGCGCCTGCTCGGATTCCGTAGAGCAGAAATTCATAGCTGCCGGGCGTCAGAAGTTGGGGGGGCAACCAAATCGCGACCGTTCCGCTGGATTGTCGCGCCAGAGCGTCTTGTGTCCAGATGCGTCCGCGATTCGCGGCCTCGACCTCGATTGCATAGGTCGTGTATACTTCCTCCGTCGGCAATTGGACATGCACGAGCTGAGTTGCTCGAGGAATGAAAAGTTGCGGGATTGCGCCGGCCCCGCGAACCAGACCCGGTTGGAGCGTTAAAGAGGCAATTCTTGGCTGGCTGGCGGCGATCTGGCCGGCGCTTCGATTGGCGCTGAGCTGCTGGCGAAGGCGTACGTTATCCACTGCCAACCAAATCACAGCCGCGAAGGCGACGGCCGCGATCGACGCTACTGCTAAGAGTTTCAGGCTAGGCCGGCGTTTCTCTTCGCCGCGCCAGTGATTAATTCCGGGCGTTTCCCGCAGCGCCAGGGCAAAAGACAACCTCAACCGGGCGCGATTGCGAGGCGAAACCAGAAGCCGATCCTCAACCCGCTTGCGATCTTCTTCCGCGAGCTCTCCACGAGCATATTCGTCTAGAAGATCGTTGAGAGAATCCTGAATGTCCTCGTAGACTTCGTCGTTGGAGAACATCTCGTCTTCGAGCCGCTCCCGCGCCTGGTCGCCCATCGTTCCTAAGAGAAAGGATCGCACGCGTTCTTGCATTTGAGTTTACTTCAAGCGGTCACCGTTGCCGGCGCGAAGACAGCGCTTCAGACAAGTTTCCAGTTCCGCCCGCAGCCGCAGTGCTCGATTGCGAAGCGCGGCCGGCCGTATTCCAAACTGTCGAGCCATGCGCTTGCGATTCTGGATGCGCTCCCCACGATCGCCAGAGTAATAGGCGAGAATCAAGGCCTTGCTTTCCGCAGGTAACCGCGCCAGGCACCCATCCAAGCAGCATAAGGACTGCTCCTTTTGGACAGATCCGCCGGCAGAAGAAATTCGGACAAACTCGCGCAGCTCGCGGCCCGCTCGGGCTTGCTGTTGGCGAGCTTCTAGCGCAACCAGCCGTGCCACGCCGAGCGAGTAGGCGTTCAACCGCTCGATGTCCTCGCCCTCGTTCAACCGGCGCGATACGCGATCCAGGACCTGGTCCGCCAAATCCACGCCCTCTCTAAAACCCTGGAACTCAAAATAGCTTACCAGCTTCTCGTGCAAGCGAAGGTATTTTTCACCCGCCTCGGCGGGATCCGAATGCAACTGCCGGAGCAGTGCATCGAGCGACGACAGCCTTCGGTCTGATTCAGAGGCCCGGGAGGGCTCGGCTTCCATGGGTGAATCTTCTCTCTCATCATAAACCCCGGTACATTCGCTCGATTTTTCTCACACGTAATTGGAGGCCGAATGCTCGCGGCGATTTCCGATCGACCCCATCAGTACCAGCAGTCCCATTTGAGGAGAGCAATATGTTTCGCAGGTGCCCGAGGATTCGGCATAGACAGCTGGGCCAACGTGCGCAAGAGCGTCGCGGAGTCTGGCATGCGTCAGTTTCAATTCTCGCTGTTGTTTTGCATCGCGTCGAGTGTGCTTCGTGCGCAGTTACCCGCCGTTTATCCCCACCAAGTTGTGAATGCAGCCAGTTTTCTCGCTCCGGGTTTGCCCGCGGGCTCCATCGCGCAAGGATCGATTTTCAGCATCTTCGGCACCAACCTCGGGCCGGCCATGGGGGTTCAAGCGACCTCGTTCCCGTTGGGAAGCACGTTGGCGGGCGTCTCAATCACGGCTGCTCAAGGCAGCAACACCGTGAACGTCTTGCCGGTATATGTGCAGCAAGGCCAGATCAACGCGCTGATGCCGTCCAATACTCCGACCGGCTGGATCTCGCTGCGCGTAACATATAACGGCTTAAAAGGCCATCCTTCACCCGTCTATGTCGTTCACGACAGTCCCGGTATTTTCACGTTCACGGGTTCGGGAGGCGGTGCGGCGGCGATACAGAACATCGCAAACGATGGAAGCCTTACGCTCAATTCCAATCAAAATGCCGCGACCCCGGGTGAGACCGTGCAGATGTATTTGACTGGTTTGGGACCAATCACGGCGCCGGATAACCAGCCCCCGCCGGCCAACGCACCAACCACGCCGGTGGAAGTGTGGGTGGGCGGCGTATCCGCCACGGTCTCCTATAGCGGACGCTCGCCGTGCTGCTCGGGACTGGACCAGATCGATTTCGTAGTGCCAACTAGCGCGCCACAAGGATGCTGGGTGCCGATTGAGATTCGGACCTCGCAAGCGAACGTGAGCAACGGCGTCAGCATGGCGATCGCGGCCAATGGCGGGGCATGCTCTGACCCGGAGAATCCGTTCGCGGCCGCGCTGCTGCAGGGCGGCGCTTTAGGAGACCTCGCCCTGGTTCGAACCACGGTCCATCAGGACGTGGCAGTAAACAACCCCATCGACATAACCAGCGACACGTTGAGTTACCTAGTGCGGAAACAACCCGGAGGACCTTTCGTGTCGCCTCCATTTCTCGCCATGCCTCCGCCGGGATCCTGTACGCTGTACGCCGGAATTGGCGATTACTGGAGCACTGGACAGGTAGCCGATGCGACTTCGTTCACACTCCTGGATGGCGGCTCTCAATTCACCGTTGCCAATGGCGCCGGTTCCCAAGTGGCATCGGCCACCGCCATGGCAAGCGCCTTAGGATCGTCTTTTCCGCTGTGGTCGACTCCTGGCACACTCGTTCTGAGCCCCGGAAGCTATACCGTTTCGGGCAATGGCGGTGCTGATACCGGCCCGGTAAGTGTTTCGCTCAGCATGCCAGGCCCGCTGACCTGGACCAACCGCGACCAGACCACGATGGTGAATCGAAGCCAGCCTCTGACGCTCAATTGGACCGGCCAAGTCAACGGCCAAACGATCGAGATTATGGGCGAAAATTCCGATCTGCGAACCAATTCAAGCGCGCTATTTTATTGCACCGTCCCAGCGGGCGCGTCCAGTTTCACTGTTCCCCCGCAGATTCTTGCTTTCATACCCGCGACGAGACCGAACCTGCTGGACTCAACCGGCATTGTGTTTCTGATTGCAGGGAGCAGTACTGGCCTGTCTGCTAAAGGGTTAGATACGGGCGTGGCGTGGACCATTTACCAAACCGGAAAGACAGTCGTTTTCGAGTAACGGGCGCTAACCATGATCGGCAGAGTAATTATATTTACAGTGGTTCTCCAACTTTTCCGGGCCTCGGGCGCTGTGACGGAAACGACCACCCCGACGCAGGTCTGGAGTATTAAGTGCGAGGGATCCACTTTCCATCTTGAGCGATGGGTTGTAGTGGAGACGACGGTAACCACTACAGAACCCGGCGAAACGATCTCTTATCCTGGTGGCGCAATCACGTTTCCACCAGTGGAGCTTACCCTGGTCAACTTCAAGAGCGCCCAATTGCACGATGTCGCCGACACGGGGGTGCCATGCAACCCGGATGATCCGAGTTCCACCGGGACCCTACCGAACGTCATGCGCGAACTCAACAAGTACAACGGCGTACCTACAACTGCCAACACTGGCACCCCTTTCCTGCTTCCTTTCGCTCAGCCCGCGCGGCCGTCCGCGCCTGCGGCCATGGCGATGCGGGCGCAGCCACCGCATAACTCCACTCCATCCGGTTCCACCGCATTTGTTGAGACTCTACCCTACCGGTCATTTGCACTACCGCTGTTGACTTTGGGATCGGCGCCGTCGCCAACCCCAGCGCAATGCAACAGCCAGGTGAACCCCACCGCGTTTGCCGTGGATCACGTAGATGGTTTCGTCACGCGCAATAACATGTGCACCGGGGCTATCCTGGCCACCATCAATGTCGCCGATGGACCTTTGCAGGTGGGAGTAACTCCGGATGGAAAATGGGGCATCGTGACGAGTTACTACAACGCCATAAGTTTTATCAACACCGACACTAATACGGTGGACAATGTCATCATGACCGACGACAATACCAATCCCGCGGGCCTGGCGATTTCCCCGGATGGCGCCTACGCGTTGGTCACCAACTTCAACAACGTGAATTCGTCGATTCTGGTTGTCGACCTTCAAAAGCAGGCTATCACCAGCAGCATTCCGCTGCCGCTCGCATTTCCTCAATCCGTGTTCCTGAACCGCGATGCTACGCTGGCCTGGGTTACCTTTCCGTATTCGAATGTGGTCGAGGTGGTCGACCTGCTGACGGGCGACCTGGTCAGTTCGATCTCGGTACCCGAGCCTAGCGACATGACATTCAACGCCACAGGTACGGTGGCATATATCTCCAGTCTGGGTTCTGGTGCGGTTCTGGCAGTAAACACCAAGACCTACTCCGTAATTGCGACCGTTCCAACAGGCGCCGGCGCCGGGAGCCTCCTCCTCAGCCCGGATGGCCGGTTCCTGACCGTCAGCAACTACACCGCGAACTCGGTCACGCTCATCGATACACTCTCCCTGACAGCCGTCACGACGATCCCGGCAGGCAATCAGCCACTCGGTGCCGCGCTCGTGCCCATCCAATAAAACACTCGCGTTAAGATCGTTATTGATCTCCTGCCGCGGTCTCACGATGCAATTCGGCGAACTGGTGGCCGTCAACCAGGCGTCGTTTGAAATTCCCAGCGGCCGCATCTGCGCGATGTTGGGGCCGAACGGCGCCGGCAAGTCGACCCTGATGAAGATGCTCACCGGATTGCTCGCGCCGCTGTCAGGCGAAGCGTTCGTTGCGGGGCTGGACGTGCATCGGATGCCGCTCGAGGTCCGGCGCGTGGTGGGGATTCTTCCAGAGAGCCTGGGCCTGTTCGACATGCTGACGGTGGAGGAACATCTGCGGCTATGCGCCGCGGGATGTGGATGTTATCTCTCTGGAATACAGATCGACCGTTCGCTTATACTTCTAAGAGTATTCTCGCGAGCTTTCCAATGCGTGCGTTCAAACTCTTACTGCTGTTTTGCGGCACGTCCGCGACACTCCATGCGCAGTTGCCGGCCATCTACCTGCATGGCGTGGTGAACTCGGCCAGCGTATTGGCCCCCGGTTTACCCGCTGGCTCCATTGCGCAAGGATCCATCTTCAGCATTTTTGGTTCGAACCTGGGGCCGGCCAGCGGCGTTCAGGTGTCCTCCTTCCCGCTGGGAAACACGTTAGCCGGCGTCTCGATCACCGCGATGCAAGGAACGACCACGGTCAACGTCCTGCCCGTCTATGTACAGCAGGGCCAGATCAACGCGTTGATGCCTTCCAATACTCCGCTAGGCTTAGTATCGTTGCGGGTGACCTATAACGGCCTGAAGAGCAACCCGTCACCGGTGAACGTGATCCACGACAGCCCCGGCCTTTACACATTTACCGGCTCGGGCGGCGGAGCTGCGGCCATGCAGAACGTGGCTAATGACGGAAGCCTTACGCTCAACTCCAATCAAAACTCCGCGACTCCCGGACAGACCGTGCAGATGTACCTGACGGGGCTGGGACCGATCACTACGCCAGACAACCAGGCTCCGCCCCCTAACGCTCCCACCACAGGCGTCGAGGTTTGGGTGGGAGGGGTTTCGGCTAGCATTACCTACGGCGCCCGGTCGCCTTGTTGCTCCGGGCTAGATCAAATCGATTTTGTCGTTCCAGCCAACGCGCCGCAAGGATGCTGGGTGCCGGTCCAAGTTCGAACTTCGAAGGCCAATGTCAGTAACGGCGTGAGCATGGCGATCGCGGCGAACGGCGGCGCGTGCTCGGACCCGGACAATCTCTTCACAAGCGCGATTGTCAACGGGGGAGCAATCGGCACACTCTCGCTGGCACGGACCACCGTTCATCAGGACGTGGGCGTAACTAATACGATTGATGTGACCGGCGATGCTTTGTACTATTCGGCGCTCAAGCAGCCCGGCGGGCCGTTCATATCTCCGCCATTGCTGGCGTCTCCTCCTCCAGGCACCTGCACGGTCTACGCGGGTGTCGGCGATTACTGGAGCACCGAACAAATCGTTGACAGTACAGCATTCACTACGCTAGATCCGGGGACACGTTTCAGCGTGACTGGGCCGGCCTCGACGAACGTTTCGCTGTCCAGCGGCAGCGCTGCGCTGGGGTCCCAATTACCACTTTATTCCTTTCATAATACGTTGTTTCTCAACCCTGGCAACTATACGGTATCTGGAGCGGGCGGCGCGGACGTAGGCGCCCTACACGTGAGCATCACGGTTCCAGACCCATTGAGTTGGACCAACCGAAATCAGATCACGACGGTCAACCGTTCTCAAGCGCTTACCCTCAACTGGTCCGGTGGGGCAACCGGGCAGACCATCACGATAGTCGGCGAGAACTCAGACCTGCGGACTAATTCGAGCGCACTGTTCTATTGCGTTGCTCCGGCGGGTGCAACGTCTTTTACCATCCCGCCACAGATCCTGGAGGCCATTCCCGCGACGCGGCCAAATCCGCTCGACTCTACCAGCATTATTTTTCTAATCTCCACCAGTTCCGCTCCATTCCAGGCGTCAGGTTTGGCCGCAGGCGTAGCGTCAGCGGTGTACAAGACTGGAAAGACGGTGGTGTTTCAATGAGGGGACGCGCCATGTTCAAACGGACCATATTCTTGATGGCGGGATTGATCTCGTTGCTTGTGCCCGTCAGTGTGATCGCGGGCGGATTTGGCAAAAACGGTTATGAAGGATGGTGGATGACGCGCAAATGCGTCGGAGACGATCTCGTATATACCCTGTACGTCGCAACGAGCAATAGTTCCTATGTTGGTCAGAGCTTCACGTTTCCGGGTTATTGCAAGTGTAAGTCGGGCGGATCGGCCGTCTCCGGCCCCAGGCCGGAAGGCGTGACCTGTCTGAGTACGAACCTATCCGCCGGACAACAGACAAACGCGCAAAGCCAGGCTCCGGTAACAGGACAAGGAACGGGTTCGGGTGGTTCGAAGACTCAAGGGCCACACGCCGCTCCAACTGGAGCAACGGCGTTTGTCCCAACCGTACCCTTTCGCTCGTTCGCCCTTCCTGCGTACTTTACCGGATCCTCCCCCGACCCCCCACCTGCGGCCCAGTGCGATACCGGTTTGAATCCGACCGTTTTCCAAGTGTTTCACCCGGATGGCGTGGTGAAGCGCTCCAGCATGTGCAACGATACGGCGTACACGACCATCGCCGTCACCTCGAATCCGCTTCAAGTCCAGGTCACGCCGGACGGAAAATGGGGAATCGTTACCAGTTTCGACAACGCCATTAGCTTCATTAACACGGACACTAACACCGTCGACAACGTGATTCAGACCGATCCCAACACATTCCCTTCGGGGTTGGCCATCTCACCGGACGGCTCCTTCGCGCTCGTTACCAACTACAACAACAGTAACGTGGATTTGCTGGTCATTGACCTTAAGAAACAGGCCATAACAGGCACTATCCCTTTGCCGTTCGAATATCCACAGTCGGTTTTCCTGAACCCGGATGCCACACTCGCATGGGTGACGTACCCATTCAACAACGTAGTCGTGGTGATCGACGTCATGACCGGTGCCGTGGTCACCAGCGTTCAGGTGTCTGAACCAATCGACGTTGTATTTAACTTCACAGGGACGGTTGCCTATATCTCCAGCGCAACGCCTGGTTCGGTCTTGGCAGTTGATACTAAGTCGTACTCGGTAATCCAGAACATTACAACGGCTGCCGGATCGAGCGATCTTTTGCTCAGCCCGGACGGCGGTACTCTGACGGTGAACAACCTCGATGACAGTTCGATTAGTGTGATCGATGCAGCCAGTTTGAAGCTCCTTCAAACCATACCCCTAAGTGGCCAGCCGATCGGCGTCGCGCTGGCGCCCATTCAGTAAGAGGCTTAGCGTTAAGATCGTTATTGATCTCCTGCCGCGGTCTCACGATGCAATTCGGCGAACTGGTGGCCGTCAACCAGGCTTCGTTTGAAATTCCCAGCGGCCGCATCTGCGCGATGTTGGGGCCGAACGGCGCCGGCAAGTCGACCCTGATGAAGATGCTCACCGGATTGCTCGCGCCGCTGTCAGGCGAAGCGTTCGTGGCGGGGCTGGACGTGCATCGGATGCCGCTCGAAGTCCGGCGAGTGGTGGGGATTCTTCCAGAGAGCTTGGGACTATTCGACATGCTGACGGTGGAAGAACACCTGCGGCTGTGCGGGCCGATTTACGGCTTGACTCCCGCCGAGACGCGCAGGCGAGCGGACCAGCTTTTGGACGCACTCGGTCTGGAGGAGGGGCGCCACACGCCGGCGGGCCAGTGCTCGCATGGCATGCGTAAGAAAACCGCGCTGGCTCTGGCGCTGCTGCACAATCCGCGCGTGCTGTTTCTGGATGAGCCGTTCGAAGGCATCGACCCGGTGACGGCGCAGACCATCGGCGAGCTGCTGCTCATGACCGCCAAGCATGGCGTCACCATTTTCTTGACTTCGCATATTCTCTCGATCGTCGATCGCCTGGCGGACTGGATTATCGTGCTGCGCAACGGGCACATTGTCTGGCAGAGACCGGCCAGCGAACTCGAGGGTTCGCTCGAGGATCTGTATTTCGATCTGGTCGAACCGGTGCGAGTACCGGACTTACCGTGGCTGGGCCCTTCGCAATCCTGAGTGCGCTGGCGCGCTCGGTCTGGCGCGACCTTCGCACCTTCAGCTCGATCAGCGGCAACAACATCGCGTTGTTCGTGGTGATCGTGATGTATCAGCAGCCGCAGAGCGTGGCATTTTTCCTGATGATTCTGGGCGTGCTGCTGCTGGGGCCGTTGTCGGGCGATCCGCTGCGCAAGGTTCCGCCGGACCGGCTGGCGCTGTGGCCGCTGTCAATGCGCCAGCGCGTCGGGCTGCGCCTGGGAAGCCTCGCGCTGAGTCCGGTGGTCTGGTTCGCAGTGCCGTTCTTCATCTGGACCGGCGGGGCCGCTTTCGGCTTGCTGCTGATTGGGGCGGCGTTATTGATCCAGGTTGCGGTGGGAATCTGGAGTCATCGGCGTCCGGGCCGGCCTGGAGCGCGGCTGGCGGTGCGCTTGCCGGAACTTCCCGGGCGCTGGGGCGGGCTTATTCAGAAAAATCTGCGTCAGATGCTTACCGTTCTGGATTGTTACGCGGCGCTCGCACTAGCTCTCGGCGGCACGCTGTACCGGGTGTTCGGCGCGCGTCCCGATCCGGATGCATTTCTCATTCTGGCCCTGGTGGTGGTAATTGCCGTGAGCACCTATGGCCAATGTCTGTTCGGGCTCGATCTGCCATGGGGCATCGCGCGGTATCGCGTGCTGCCGCTGCGCGGCTACGAGATCCTGCTGGCCAAAGACGTTGCGTTTCTCTTGGTCGCGGCGGTGCTGGTGGCGCCTTTGGCGTTGCTACCGGGATTGGCCGGTGCTCTGGTGGCGCTGGCGGTGGGGCATCATGCTTCCGTGCTCCAGCCTCAGAGGCAAGCACGCTGGCGATTTGCCGGCGGCGCGCTGTGGCCCAGCGGATTTTTCCAGGTGTTTCCGCTAGTCGCTATCGGCGTGGCGACGGGGCGAGCCAGCACGTGGTACTTAGGACTCGCGCTGGCCGCGTATCTGGTGTCGCTTTGGTATTACGGCCGCGAGTGGGATAAAGGTACATAAGCATGTCGATCACCCTGCTTGAGAACAGCTACGGAGCCGAGCGCGTGCGGCTGCTCAAAGTGCGGCGGCTTCAAGACCGGCACGACCTCAAGGAATTGTCGGTCGGAATTCAGCTCAGCGGCGAGTTCGAAAGCAGCTACGCGAGCGGCGACAACCGCAGCATCCTGCCCGCCGACACGATCAAAAATACCGTGTATGCGCTGGCCAAGTTGTATCCGATCGAGCAGATCGAGCAGTTCGCGCAGGAGTTGATCAACCACTTCCTCACCGGCAATCCACAAGTGCGCAGGGTGCGCGTGGAGATTGCCGAGCATCGTTGGGAACGCATCCCGTTCGGAGGGAAGCCGCATCCCTGGTCGTTTGCACCGGCCGGACCGGAGCGGCGTACGGCGATTGTCACCGCAACGCGCGACGCGACGCTTATTGAGTCCGGTATCGAGAACCTGCGCGTGATCAAGACCACTGGATCGGGATTTCAGGGCTACCTGCGCGATCCTTTTACTACGCTCGAAGAGACGTCAGACCGCGTTTTGGCCACGAATGTGAAGGCCACCTGGCTGTATTCGGACAATGAGATTCCCTTCGCCGTCTACTGGCATGGCGTGCGGGACGCGATTGTCGACACGCTGGTGGAGCACGAAAGCCGATCCTTGCAGAACACGCTGCACGCGATCGCCGAGGCCGTGCTGGAGCGCTACGCCGACATCGCGGAGATTCATCTGTGGGTACCGAACAGGGATTGCCGGCTGGTGGATCTGAGTTGCTTCGGGTTGGAGAACGACAATGAAATCTTTGCGCCGGCCGACGATCCTTGCGAATTGATCGAAGCGCGCTTGCGGCGGGAGAGCCTTGATTGAGTGCTTCGGAATTCGCGTTGTCGCTGCATCCATCGATCGTAGGCTTTCGCGTCGCTTGGCCTGCTTTGGCGGAACTCGCGTCGGAAACGGGGTACCAGGGCGCAGTCATTGCGAAGGAACAGCCCTTGCCAGCCGAGCCGAAGGGCGCAGTTCGAGCCACGGCGATGCAATTGCCAGTAGAGGTGCGCCAGGACGACGCGACGTTTCTAAAGACGCTTCCGAAGCTCCCAGCGGCGTGCAGGTTTGCCGCGGAGGCGGGATGCCGTATCGCGACCTTGGGCGTGCCGCCGTCGGCCGAACAGCCGCGTGACGCGCAAGCGGACATATATCGCGAGCGTCTGAAGAGATGCTGCCAGGTTTTGGATGAGTACTCGATTCGGCTCGCGCTGGAGTGCATCACACCCGTGCATTCGCGCCGGACTCACCCGTACGAGTTCATCTGGCGCAACGAGGAGATGCTGGAGTTTGGATTGACGATCTCTCCGGCGTGCGGGCTGGCGATCGATTCGTGGCACTGGCACCATGCTGGCAGCGATCCGGACTGGATTCGAGACATCCCGGCGGATCGAATACTGGATGTGCACATTTCCGACAGCCCCGCTGCCCCGCCCGAAGCGATTCGCGACCTGGAGCGGCTTCTGCCCGGCGAGGGGATTGTGGATTTCAAATTGTTCTTCGATTTGCTGGCAGAGAAGAACTACCGCGGAGCTTACACGGTGGAAGTGTTCGGCCGCGGGTTGCGAGAGATGAAGCCTGGCGACGCCGCGCGCTTGGCTTTCCAAGCGTCGACGGCAACGCTTGGTAAATCGCTACCGGCTAGCGCTCCTCCTTTTGCGGGAAACGCCACTGCTCGGGATTCGGCGGAGGTTTGAATTCGTCGGTGCTGAAGACGCGAAGTTCTTGTCCGGCGCCCGCGATTTTCAATTGCAGCGCGACCTGGAATCTCGGGCCTTGGAAGTAGGAGACGCGAATGCTGTGGACGCCGCCTGTCAGGTCTACGTCGCGTCTTTTTTCATAGGGGGGATGCAGGTCGTCGTTGTCGATAACGAGCTGGTCGTCGATGTAAAGCTTGGAGCCGTCGTCGGACAGGAGTGAGAATGTGTAAGTACCGGGTGTCTCGATCCAGAATCGCCCGCGGTAGTCGATCGCGAACCACTCGGTGCGCTTGGTGACGCCTGGAAAACCCTCTTTGAAATCCTGCGGAGGAATGTCGAGCGAGGAAGTATAGATCGCGCCGGACGGTTTCAGCTTCTTGAAATCAGGGAGGTGCGTGCTGTAGCGGTGGATGTGATAGACCAGTCCGCGGAGCCCGGATGGAATTACGATCGTGGTTCCGAAAATGGGCGTTGATTCCTGTTGCGCGGGGAGCAGGCAGCCCGCGAGCAGCGCCAGCAGGGCCGCGGTAGAGCGCATCACGCCAACTGTATCATGGAGTCAATGCGACTGTTCAGCGGATTTTTGTTGAAACTGTGTTCGTTCCTAAGCATCGCGGTCTGCTCCATCGCGGCCGACGCCTTCTATCTCGGAACCTGGAAGATCAGCTCTGCAGTCGTCGCGCCTTGGGTCATTGGACCTGCCTATGACGACGACACCAAGGAGATGAAATCGCTGGTCGGCAAGACCGTCGTCATCAAAACGAACGAGACGGTGGGGCCGGGGATACTGTCGTGCAAAGGACCGAATTACAGGGTGGTCGATTTCCCGGCGAACATGCTGTTTCAGGGCGCATTCGAGGAAATGCAGCGCAAAGATAAATCAGTTGACCCTTTGAAGCTCGCTGCCAAACTCGGCTTCCGCGGCACGAAATGGAAGACGCTCGAAACCGGTTGCGCCAATGAACTGGATTATCACTTCGCGGACGCTACGACCGCCGAGTTCGCGCTCGACAATTACATCTACACTCTAAAAAAGCAGTAGCGGCTTAGGCCTAACGCGAAGCGCCCGCCTGAAGGAAAGCTCCGATTTTATCGTTCAGGAATTTTCCGTCCGCGGGATTGCTGGCTGCTCCGGCAGTATGTCCCCACAGCGATGGGATCGGAATTAGGAAGACGCCGGGGATAAACGCGGCTTCGTAGCGCGCGTCGGAAATCGGGAAATACATGTCTGTTTCCGACGGCATGTACAGTACCGGAACTTTGATGGAACGCAGCGCGCGCTCGACGTCGCCATTGAACCCGGGAGTGGTGCCTACGTCGTGGCGCTGCCAGGTGCGCATTTGAAGGATCAGATCGTTGGCATCGGCATTGGCCTGGAAACTCTTTCGCCGTTCCTGAAAGTATTGTTCGAAGGTGGTGCCTGGCGCGGCCGTGGGGCGCCAAACTTCGCGGCGCCACCATTCTTGCGAATACAACCAGCCCAGCCACATCACGCCGAACGTGTCCAAACCCTTGGCGGGCCGCGAGGTGTAGTCGCCGTTGTTGAACGCCGGATCGTTTGTAATTGCGGCTATCTGTCCTTCTAGGCGGACCACGCCGTGCGGATAGCATTTCGCCGTGCCGGAAGTAGCCACGATGCGATCCGCGAAAGTGGGGTAACTAACCGCCCATTGGAACGCCTGCTCGGCCCCCATCGAGAAGCCCACGATGGCCCGCAGATGAGTGATCTTGAGATCCTCAACGAGCAACCGGTGCACCGCTTCCACATTGTCGCGTATGGTCATCACCGGGAAGCGCGGGCCATGATACGGCTCCGGCGTGTTGCTTGGAGACGACGAACTTCCGTTGCCGAACAGCTCGGTAGAGACCAGAAAGAGCTTCGACGGATCGAGCGCGCGGTCAGAGCCGATCAGCCACTCGTAACCGTGCAGGTTGGCCATGTAGTGCGACGGCATAAGCACGGCGTTGTCCTTGGCGGCGTTCAGATGGCCGTAGGTCCCGTAAACGACGTGCACCTCCGGCATGGTCACACCGCTCTCGGTGTGGAAATTAGAGATAGTGAACTCGTGGCGTTCTACCTTCGGCGCAGCGCGGTTGGCCGCATTTTGGGCGATTAGTAATTGCGAAAAGCCGAGCAGCAGGGCGAGCTTCGTCATGTCTCAGAGTATAGGCCAGCCGAGATCTTAGCGGCGGATGCCTTGGGGTGTGGCACGAACCGCGCGTTCGAAGGCCCAGCCGCGAATGTGGCTGATCTGCTCCTTCATGGTGCGCGACAGCGGGACCAGCTTCACCGCGACGCCGATCAGGTCGTGCTGAGTCACGTCGCGTTCTTCGAGGCGCGCCTTGGTGATCGCTGAAATTACACACTGTTCGATCTCGGCGCCGGTCCAGCCGGCGGTGAACTCGGTGATTTGCTCCAGGTTGAATCCGGATACGTCCACGCCGCGGCGCGTCAGATGAATCTTGAAAATCTCGACCTGCTCCTCGGTGAGGGGAAGGTCGACGAAAAACACCTCGTCGAAACGGCCCTTGCGGATCATCTCGGCGGGCAACAGATCGATTCGGTTGGCGGTGGCCGCAACGAACAAGCCGCGCGTCTTCTCCTGCATCCAGGTTAGGAAGAACGCGAAGATTCGGCCCTGCTCGCCGCCGGTCTCCGTGGAGGTGATCCCCATCTCGATTTCGTCGAACCAGAGCACCGCCGGCGCCATCTCTTCCAGCATCCGGCAAGCCTGCACGAAGGCGCCTTCGGGCTTGCCGTGCCGGCCGGAGAATATCTCGATCATGTCCACACGATAGAGCGGAAGCTGAAAGGCGGACGCGATAGCTTTTATCGTGAGACTTTTGCCGCAACCGGGAATGCCCATCAGGAGGACGCCCTTGGGCACGATCTCTTCGCTCAGACTGTCGCGCAATTGAAAAAGCTTGCGGCGCTCGACCAGCCATTTCTTGAGGCCATCCAAGCCGCCGACCTCGCTGAGCTGTGTGCCGGTGGAAATGTATTCGATGTAGCCGGTGCGATTGACCAGCAGCCGTTTCTCTTCGAGCAGGGCGGGAAGCGAGTCAGGACCGAGAATCGGGTTCACGGCCAAAGCGCGGCGCAGGGCGTAGCGCGCTTCATCCAGCGTAAGGCCAACTAACGCGCGGGCGATCTGTTGCAGAACCTCGTCGCTCGCGCCGCTGCTCTCGGCATGCAGAAAATCCACCAGCTCGATCGCGTCCGGCGGCCGCAATTCCAGGAACATTACACTGCGTTCCAGCTCTTCGGGAATGAAGTGGACCGGCGAAGTGATAACGACGAACTTCTGCCGGTCCAGGCAGCTCTCGTATACGTCGCGCAGGCGGCGCCGAATTTCGGACGATTCGCGCAGCGGCTCGTGAAAATCCTTGAGATGGAAGATAGCGGCGCCACGGTGGGCCGCGATAAAGTCCAGCGCTGCGCGGGGCGCCAGCGTTCCCGGCTCGGCCTCCTGATCATCGCGCTGCAAGCCCTCGGTCAGACTCCACTTCCAAACCGGCAGCGTGGCGGCGGCGAGCGTTCCTTGAGCCACCTCACGCAGCACTTTGGCGACGCGCTGCTCCTCTGGCGTGCGAATGAAGGTAAGCGGGCGCCCGGATTCAAAAACTTCTCGAATCATGCGGGCAGCGCGGCTTTCGGAAACAGGTGCACGCCCGCGATCGAGCAGGACTTCACCGGAGCCGGCTGCGCGCTGTGTCGGAGTAGACGTAGGGATTTCCTCTATGGAGAAACTCTCTCTCATTATGGACGAAGCGGATGGCGAAAAAGCCGAAGCAAACCGCTACTTTACAACGGGCGCCAGGTCCAGCCGCAGAGAACGCACCTTGACCAGCCGGAGGATGAAGTAAAGCAATAAGCCCACCGGCCCGAACATGAACGTCAGAATCAGGCACGGGATAACGAACCAATGAGAGATGCGGTTGGCGCGGGCATCGCGGACTTCCCAGCTTCCGACGAAAAGGTCGAAGGCCAGGTAGTGCACCCATCCGGCCAGGAGCAGCCAGCGATTAGAGAAAAGTGTAGCGACTTGCGTGAGCGATCCGAATCCGCCGCCCGGCGTGTCGCCCCAGTGTGCGGCGATCAAGGGCCCGTAGAGAATGGCGAACAGCAGCGGCAGGATCGCGCCGGTTATGAGAGGCGCCACCCATCGCCGCGGTCCAAGAATAATGAGCAGAAGCCAGCCCAGCAGCGCGACGTTGTTGGCGAGAGAGAACACTTGATCGGCGGTCATGTCTCTCAATTGTGCTAGCGCAGAATCGGTTTGTCCAGCGTGTCCCATCCGTAGGCCAGCGCCACGCGCCGGCGGATTTCCGGAATCAGGTAGCCGCCGCTATCGCTGTTAGTCATGATGGCGACGCCGTACCCTTTGAGGCGATGCGCGTACAGATCGCATTGGAACCCCCAGTTGCTGCCACCGTGCGTGAAGTACCAGCCCTCGCCGTCCTTTTCGATAGTGAACCCAACGGCGAAAGGACCGACGCCCACCGGCGTGATCATTTCCTGCGCTGTGTTTTGCAAGAGCACTCGGTTGGATTTTCCGAGCAGAGACAACTGTACTTCAATGGCGAACTTGGCGAGATCGGTGGGAGTGGTCCAGAGGCCGGCCGCGGCCTGCTCTGGATAGACGTGCCATTTTACGTCCATGGCGCGGCCTTGGGCGTTGTGCGCACGCGCGGCTTGCTTGGCGCGCTCCGGCGGAAGCGGCTGCTCGTAGGTGCTGTTGGTCATGCCGATCGGATCCAGCACCCACTCGCGCATGATTTGTGTAAACGGCATGCCGACGGCATCGGTCAAGGCTAACTGTTCGATCAGAACTGCTCCGCCGGAGTATTTGTAGCCGGTAAACGGCGGGCGCGCCCATCGCACCGGGCCGAGAATGGAGGGCGGCTTTCCATCCAGAATCTGGGGGATGCTGGGCAGCGGTGCCGAAGGAGCATAGCCGGGGAAGCCGAAGCCATCGTCGGTCCCCGAGGTGTGGCTCATCAGCGCGCGCGGCGTAACGGGATGGTCTTTCGTGAATTGGCTCTCCGGGATTTTCCAGGTCTTGAGGATGGTGTTGACGTCTTGATCGAGATGGAATTTTCCATCTTGGATCGCTTTCAGGGACGCCATGGCCGCCACTGGCTTACTGATGGAGGCCGCCTGGAACATCGTCTCCGTATCGGCGGGTTCGCCCGATTGCACATCGGCCACACCCCAAGCCTTGGCCCATTGTATTTTGAAGTCGCGGATCACGGCGACGCTCACGGCGGGAACGTGGAACCGGCCCATGAGCTGCGCCAGAGTGAACGGATCGAGTCCTTGGCGGTTGGGGACCTGCGGGCTTTCGATAACGTGGATGATCTCGGCTGCGTCCTGGGCAGAAAGCGCGCAACCAAAACAGAGCAGGAGAGTGAGCGCAAGCAAGCGTGGGCGTTGCATTCCCTAAGGATTGCCTATCCGTTGGATGCCTGTCTATTGGAAGGCCAGGAAGGCCAAGTATCCCAGCCCGATGCCGAGAAGCGCACCGGCCACGACGTCGCTCAAGAAATGCATGCCTAGCAGAATGCGCGAGAGTGCGATGCTGAGCGCGCAGAACAACAGACCGGCCGTCAGCCCCGGATAAAAGAGCGACAGCGGAATCGCTACCGCGAAGGCCGTCATGGTGTGGCCGGAGGGGAAGGAGAACTGATCGGGCGGCAGAAGCGTGGCCCAGCAGTGCGGCTCAATTTCGTTGGGACGCCGGCGCCCGGTGAATCGCTTGAGCGCGATGAAGAGAAGGACGCTCAGTACCGCGGCGGCTCCGGCCACGCCCAGCGCGCGAAAGCGATTGTCGCCGCCGAAAAGCAAGATGCCGAGCCCCATCGCATACCACAGCCATCCGTCGCCGGCGCGCGTCGAGCCGATAACGTAGGCGCGCATCCACCCTGGCGCTACCCAATTATTCGCGCGTCGCATCACGCTATAGTCGCGTCGAATGATGAAGCCGCGCATCGGACCGCCTTCCTATTCTAAATATACGCCCCGGCATATTACATTCTGTTGAAGAAATGTTTGCGGATCGATTTTTTCTGGATGAATCAGAACAAAAGTGTGTCAACATGTAACCTTGAGCGAAGCCCAGAAGATGATGAAAAAGCTGGATTTTGTTTATTTTGAAGCGGGCGGGGGCCATCGGGCGGCCGCTAACGCGTTAAAGTCCGTTATCGAAGTCGAGCAGCGTCCCTGGCAGGTGCGGCTGGTCAATCTGCAGGAGATTCTGGACCCATTGGATATCTTCCGCAAGTACACCGGCATTCGGATGGAAGACGTTTATAACCTGCTTTTGAAGAAAGGCTGGACGCTTGGATCGCCGCAATTAACGGTGCTGATGCACGGGCTGATCCGCTTGTACCATCGCGGGCAGGTCCGCCTGCTGAAGAAATTCTGGGCGCAAGGCGAGACCGATCTAGTAGTCTCATTGATTCCGAATTTCAATCGCGCGCTGCGGGAAAGCTTACCGTCCACTCCGTTCGTGACGATTCTCACCGACCTGGCCGATTATCCACCGCACTTCTGGATGGAACGTCAGGAGCAATATTTGATTTGCGGCACGCGTAAAGCAGCCGAGCAGGCCGCAGCGCTCGGTCATCCGCCGGAGCGTGTATTTCAGACATCGGGAATGATATTGCGGCCGGATTTTTATCATCGTGCAGCGATCGATCGAGCGGCCGAACGCCGGAAACTCGGGCTTGACTCCGACCGCATTACTGGACTGGTGCTGTTCGGCGGCGAAGGATCGAGCGCGATGCTCCAGATCGCGAAGCGCGTCACGGCGGATGCGCAGTTCATCTTCATCTGCGGGCGCAACGCCAAGCTGGCGGAACGGCTGCGGCGGCTCCCGACGAAGTTTCCGAAGTTCGTGGAAGGCTTCACCAAAGAAGTTCCTTACTACATGCAGTTGTCCGATTTCTTCGTCGGCAAACCTGGACCGGGGAGCATCAGCGAGGCGCTGGCGATGCGGCTTCCGATCGTGGTGGAACGCAACGCCTGGACGCTGCCGCAAGAGCGCTACAACACCGAATGGATTCGCGAAAATCAACTCGGGGTTGTTCTGAAATCATTCCGGGATATCGACGCCGGCCTCAGCGAACTTCTGGACCCAGCAAACTTCGAGCGCTTCCGATGCAATGCGGCCGCTATCGAGAACCGCGCGGTTTTCGAAATTCCTGAAATTCTCGCTTCCTTGCTGCAGCGGCAAAGCCGATGAGCCCGATGGCTTCGCCCGCCAGCAACAGCGGCCAGTTGAAAGCATTCGGCAAGCCGCCCGCGGCGATGTTGCGGAAATCCGAGACGAAGCCAAGCACGATCACCAGCGCTCCCGCGACGATGGCGAGCCACGAAAGCGGCGGAATCCGCAAGCCACCCCATCCGAGTGAAATCAACCCGCAGACGATCATCGTTGCGGCCACCAGCACCGGCGCCCAAACGGGTCCCACCCAAGGCAGCGGAATCAGGAAAAGTATGTCCCATGTGCGGAGCGATTCCGGCCACTGGATCATCAGCCTCAGAAAAGCGTAGAAAGAGATGTCCCAGACGCCGAACGCAACCGCGAAGGCCGCGACGCTTTGGTAAAACGTGCGGCCACAGGCCAGAGCGACAGCGCCGAGCATCGCCATGGTCGCAGCTTCGCGGCCGATCTCGATTGCCAGGCGCCGGGGATTCTCCGGGCCTGCGTCGGCGAGCTGTTGCGGCGAGATCAGCGGAAATAAGTCGTGCGGCTTGCGGTCGGGGTGCAGGTGCTGGCGAATAGGATCGTAGATCGCGCGCAGATATACGACCACCGCGGCCTCGACGTACCCGAATGAGATGCCAAAAAGAAAAAGAGCGGCGATAATGCGACGCATAAATTTCATTCAAGCACGATATAGCTATGGATTTTCCGGCCAGGCGTGCCTGGGATAGCGGCGGCTGAGCTCGCGGCGGACTTGCGGATAGAGACGCTGCCAAAAACCGGCCAGATCGGTGGTGGTCTGCACCGGACGTTGATTGGGAGCGAGCAAATGAACTACCAGCGGCACTTTGCCGTTGGCAATTCGCGGCGTTTCTCGCATGCCGAAGAAATCCTGCAAACGCGATGCGACCCAGGGTGGCTTGCCAGTCTCATAGTGTACTGGTGCCTGCCGACCGCTCGCCAGACGAATGCGGCTGGGAGCGATCTGGTTCAGCAATTTTGCATTGGCACGGTGTTCGAGCATCGCGATCATGGCGCCCGAGGCGTCCTTCAGATCGGCGAAGCTTTTGAGTCCGCGGCAAAGTTCGCGAATGGCCGCTTCAATGTCGATTTTGGGAACCGATGCATGCTCGGAGGCGAAGGCGATGCGCGCCAGCAACTCGTCCAGCGCGTTGCGATCGACGAAGCGATCGACGCCGGCTTCCAGAGCCTTCTCAGCCAGCAAGGCCGCGGCCTGTTCCGGATCGGGTGCGCCGCTGCGGGTTTCTTCGATGACCAGGTTATCGTAGAGCAGAGCGCTGACGGCGTCCACTCGTTCGGCTGATCGATTCCACTCCACACTGGCGCGCTCGACGATGCGGGCGGGAAACAAGTCGACCAACCATTCTGGTTCTATGGCGCAAAAGAGGCGAACTAAAGGCTGGCCGTGTTCGCTCCGATCTTCTACGTCGACGGCCGCGAGGAACTCGCTCGCCGTATCGCACTCGAGCACCGCCGAGCCGCCGGAAGCTAGTAGCAATTGCCGGTCTTTGCGGCGGCGCGCAACGCGGTCGGGAAATGCGGCCAGGACGGCCAGTGGAAGGGCGTTGGGATCGTGCTTCTGAGTCCTCGGAGGACGCACGATGCGGCGAATCTGTTCGAAATGCCGTTTGGTCGTCGCGTCCATTTCCGAATCCACCAGATGCAGCAGATCGCAGGAAGCCGACCGCGCGCGTGCGCTCAGCATGGCGGCCGCGGCACAGCCTTCTTCGCCGGCACCTCGTTCAACAGCTTCCATCACGAGCCGCGCAAGCCTGGGGTGCATCGGATAACGGGCCATCCGTCGGGCGTGTTCTCCAGTTGCGTCCAGCCGCTCGAGCAAGTCTTCAGCGCGAGAGACGGACGCAGCGGGCGGAGTTTCGAGCCAAGGGAGTGACACCGAGTGCGCGATGCCCATGGCCCGCAGCGTCAGGCATAGCTCGGACAATTCCCGGCGCGTTATCTCGGGCGCATCGTGATCCGGACGGCGGCTGAAATCTTCGAGCGTGTACAGACGGATTGCGCGGCCGGGCGCGGTTCTGGCGGCGCGTCCGGCGCGTTGCGTGGCGGAAGCCTTGCTGATGCGGGAGACCGTTAGCGTGGGCATGCCGGTCCAAGGCGAATCGCTCGCCACGCGCGCGAGGCCGCTGTCGATCACCGCAGTGACGCCTTCCACCGTAATGGAGCTTTCGGCGACGTTGGTCGACAAGATCAGCTTTTGCTGTGAGGCCTGCGAAACGGCGCGGTCCTGCTCAGCGACCGGAAGGTCGCCGTGCAGCGGAAGCACCAGCAGCCTATGCCGCGCGGCTAAAGCCTCGCATTCACGCGCCGCGCGGCGAATCTCGGCAGCACCGGGAAGGAACACCAAAATGTCGCCCCGGTGCTTTTCCTGTAGCAGTTGATCTACCGCTATGGCGACCTGCGCTTCGAGTGGCGCGGCGGAATACGGCTGGTGCATGATCACTAGCGGGAACAAGCGACCTTCCGAGCGCAGAATCGGACAGCCGCCCAGGAAACGCGCGATGGGTGCAGCCTCGAGCGTCGCCGACATCACGATCAACCGCAAGTCGCGCCGGGAGGTCTGCTGCAAGCGGCGCAGCAAAGCCAGCGCCAGGTCGCTCTCCAGATGGCGCTCGTGGAACTCGTCGAGCACCACCACATCCACGCCGGCCAGGATCGAATCGGAAATCAGCCGCCGCGTGAGAATGCCCTCGGTCAAGAATCGCAGACGAGTACGCGGGCCCGCGACCTCTTCGAAACGCACTTGATATCCGACCGTCTCTCCAAGCCTTTCGCCCATCTCCAAAGCGATTCTGCGCGCGGCCAGACGAGCAGCCAGACGTCGCGGCTCCAGCACCAGCACCTGGCCTTGCACCAGCGCGAGCAGCGCGGGAGGAACGCGCGTGGTCTTCCCCGCCCCCGGCGGAGCTTCAATGACAAGGTTGGGACACACTTCCAGCGACCGCCGGATGCCCGGCAGAAGATCATCAACAGGAAGATGCAACGTTACTGCTTCTTGGGCGGCGTAGCGGGAGGTTTGTTGGGATCATCCACATCGCCGTATTTGATGGTGGTGTCGCTCTTGAACCGCTTGTAGTCTTGATATCGAACTACCATCTTCATGCGCTGGTCATGATCCTGGAAGTGCAGCGTGGCGTTGGCAATGGTGTAGGTCGGAAAAAAATACTTGCCATCGATCTGTTCGCGATAAGTTTCGAACTTCGGGTACTGATGATCGCCTTTCATGACGCCGACGCCGCGGCCGTAGCTCTTGACGATCTCGAGTTCCTGATCGTCCACCCAGACGATGCCTTCGAAATACCGCT
>Ga0335083_10001828_pt1 | contig 28822 bp, 25 predicted proteins | sample Lox_Sample_42_FD_206716 | JGI IMG/M metagenome (GOLD analysis project Ga0335083, IMG submission 206716) | Soil microbial communities from Loxahatchee National Wildlife Refuge, Florida, United States - Lox_Sample_4.2 | ecosystem: Environmental > Terrestrial > Soil > Wetlands | place: USA...
CCGGATTCACGCGCGTGGCGATCGCCCCGTACACGCTACGCACGGGCCCCAGCGCGAGCGTGACCGCGTCGTGAGCGTGGATCGCCTGCGTAAGAAGGCACCCGCCCATCGCCTGCGCGCGCCTGCCGCGCCAACCGACGGCGAAATACGCGGGCCCGCGGCGCCACGTCGTCTCCGCCGTCGTGAGGTAGTGCCTGCCGGTGACGCCGCGTCCGATGAGATGCAGCAGCTTCTGCAGCCCCGCGCCGAAGCGGTAGTTGAAGATCGGCATCACGTGCCGTCCCGAGGCCCGCGACGTCGCCGCGAGCTCGTCGCACTCGGCGAGCGAGCCGACCACGGGCTTCTCGCAGATCACGTGCTTGCCGGCGGCAAGCGCGGCGAGCGCCTGCCCGAAGTGCAGGCTCTGCGGCGTGCAGATGTCCACGACGTCGACGTCGTCGTCCAACAGGAGCGCCTCGAAGCTCGCTGCCGTGCGCGCGATCCGGAAGTCGCGCGCGAGCGCATCGCGACGCTCCGGGGACGGGTCGCCGACCGCGACCAGGTCGAAGCGATCGGCGAGCTCGCGGAACGCGGCGGCGTGCTGGCGCCCGATGCCCGCGCCCGCGATGGCAACACGCAGCTTCGTCATCGCGGCGCCGTCAGAGGGATCGCCCTCGCCTCGGCCGCCAGCGCGAGCTCGCAGGCGAGGAAGCAGTGCGCCTGCGGCATCGCCGACTCGGTGCGGTGGAGCACGTCGTGCACGAGCGCCGGACCGTAAGTGAGCGGCACCTTGCTGCAGTCGACGTAGTGCGTACCCCTGCCGTCGACGAGGAACAGATGGTCGATGCCCGGCCGCCCGGCAATGTCGACGTACTTGCGAAGCTCGATATAGCCTTCCGTGCCGAGGATCGTCAGGCGGCCGTCGCCCCACGTCGGCAGGCCGTCGGGCGTGTACCAGTCGACACGGACGTAGCCCGTACCGCCGTCGCCGCGCCAGAGCACTTCGCCGAAGTCCTCGAGCTCGGGCTTGTCCGCGTTCGCGTAGTTGGCGACGTGCGCCGCGACGACCTGCGCCCGCGTGGAGCCGGTGAAGAGCAGGAACTGGTCGGCCTGGTGCGACGCGATATCGGCCAGGATTCCGCCGTAGCGCTCCTTCTCGAAGAACCACGCGGGACGCGTCGGCCGGTTGATGCGGTGCGGGCCGAGCCCGTTGGTATGCACCACGCGGCCGATCGCGCCGGCGCGCACGAGCTCCCACGCCTTCACCGTCGAACGCGTCTCGAAGCGCTCCGAGAAGCAGACCGAGAAGATGCGGCCCGTCTCCTGCTGCGCGTTGCGAACGTCCGCGAGCTGCGCGAACGTGGTGACCCCGGGCTTGTCCGTCATCACGTCCTTGCCGTGACGCATGGCGCGGACGGCGAGCGCGGCGCGTTCGGCGGGGATGGCGGCGGTGACCAGAAGCCGGATCGAGGCGTCTTCGAGTACCTCCGCCTCGCAGCGCGCGCGCCGTACGTTCGGATACCGCTTCGCGAACTCCTCCGCAAGCGCGGGATCGGGCTCGTGGAACGATACGAACGCGGCGCCGGCGCCGACGAGGCAGCCCACCTGGCCGTGGATGTGCCGGTGGTTGGTGCCCGCGACGCCGAAGCGGATCGTCATCAGCGCTTGAGCCCCGACATCGCGATGCCCTGGATCAGGAACCGCTGGCAGAACAGGAAGATGGCGAACAGCGGAACGAGCGACAGGGTGGACATCGCGAACAGCGGTCCCCAATCGCTGCGCCCGGTGTCGTCGAAGAACGTGCGCAGCGCGAGCGGCACCGTGTAGCGATGCACGTCGTTCAAGTAGACGAGCGGGCCGAAGTCGTCGTAGGACCACATGAACGAGAAGATGGCGGCCGTGGCGAGCACGGGCGTGGACGGCGGCAGCAGGATCTTCCAGTATCATCTGCGACGGCTTGATGTACTGGCCCCATTTGCCGCCCTTGGTCTGCGGGTACATCGTGATGGCGAGCTTCTCCTTGTGCGCGAGCTGGAAGCCTTCGAGGAAGTTCGAGTGGCGAAGGTCGACCGCCGCCTTGCCGAGCACGAGCATCGCGGAATCGGTCGACCCCTTGTCGAGCGCCTGCACGTCGGGCGGCACGCAGTCGTTGACCCTGCGCATCGACTGCCAGCAGTCGAGCCACGCCGTCGTGAGCTCGACGTCCACGCCGAGCTTGCCGTCGGCCGTGTACAGATCCTTGCCGTTCTGGCACGCGAACACCTCGAACGCGGGCTCGCCGCCGCCTGAGTCCATGCAGCCCCAGAAGCCCTTGCCGCGCGACTTCGTGATCTCGGCGCTCACGCGCCGCAGGTCGTCCCACGTCCACGCGTAGGTCGGCGGCGGCACACCCGCCTTGGCGAAGGCGGCGGTGTCGAGGAACGTAGCGGTGGAGTTGATGCCGAGGTTGACGCCGTAAAGCTTGCCGTCGACGCGGCAGCTGTCGAGGTTGTCCGCGCCGAAGTCCTGGATGGCGAGCGGCTTCGGGACGTACGCGTCGAGCGGGAGCAGCGTCCCACGCTTCGCGCACTCGACCAGATAGCGGTAGTCCATCTGCAGAACGTCCGGCGCATTGCCGCCCGCAACGAGCGTGGCGACCTTCGTCCAGTAGTCGCCCCACGCCGTGCTCTCGGTCGCGATCCGCAGGTCCGGACGCTGCTTCTCGAAAATCGGGATCGCCTCGTCGGTTCGCCGCGCCCTGTCCTGGCCGCCCCACCAGACCGCCCGCATGCGCACCTCGGCCGCCCCCGCCGGCCACGCGGGCACGCGGCCACGCAGGGTCGAGCCGAGGGCGGCGCCGTCGAGAAGAAAGCGGCGGCGGGAATCGTGCGTGGTCATTGGACTACCCTCCGCTGAGCGCTTCGGGGCGATTCGCACTCGGGAACGGCCCTGCGTGCTCATAAGCCTCTCCGTGGTCGTCGGCGCGTTGCGCTCCGGCCGATCGCCGGAAAAGCATACGCGCGAGCGCGGGGCGCTGCCAATTGCGAAGCGGCGCCTCCAAGCTTCGTCCTCGGGACAGGATTCATGGCCATCGACTGCTCAACGGTGTAGGCTGCCGGCAACCCGGCCCGGTTGTTGCTTAGGCGTGAAGACCCAAGCCGCGCACAGGAGGATCATGTTCGCCCAGCGACTGCTCGTTTTGGCAGGTGCCGCCCTTGCCATCGCCGGGGGTCCGGCCGCGGCCGCGGACGGTATCACCGCCACCACCGTGACCGTCGGCCAATCGGCCGCTTTCTCGGGTCCGGCCGCCGAGCTCGGCAAGGATATGCGCAGCGGCATCCAGGCCTATTTCGACCAGGTGAACCGCGCGGGCGGCGTCAACGGCCGCAAGCTCGTCCTCGTGTCCCTCGACGACGGCTACGAACCGGACCGCGCCGCCGAGAACACGAGGAAGTTCATCCGGGACGACGTATTCGCGCTGCTTGGTTACGTCGGGACGCCGACGTCGGAGGCCGCGAAGCCGATCTTCACGGAAGCGCGCGTACCGTTCGTCGGCGCGTTCACGGGGGCCGAGCTCCTGCGCGCGCCGTTCAACCGGTACATCTTCAACGTGCGCGCGAGCTACTACGCGGAGACCGATGCGATCGTGGAGCTTCTCGCCAAGCTCGATCTTAAGCGCATCGCCGTCTTCTACCAGGACGACTCGTACGGCAAGGCCGGGCTCGCCGGCGTGGAACGGGCGATGGCGGCCCGCAACATGAAGATCATCGCCGTCGGAACCGTGGAGCGCAATTCCGTCGACGTGGCCGCGGCGGTCAAGGAGATTTCCGGCAAGGATCCGCAGGCGGTCGTGCTCATTTCGGCATACAAGTCCTGCGCGGCGTTCATCAAGGCGATGAAGCAGGCCCGCTCCAATCCGCAGTTCATGAACGTGTCGTTCGTGGGCAGCAAGGCCCTCTCGGCGGAACTGGGCGCGGAAGGGCGCGGCGTGGGCATTTCCCAGGTCGTGCCGTTCCCGTGGAACCTCGGCGTGCCGGTCGTGAAGGACTACCAGCGCAGCCTGCGCGCCAGCAACGAGGCCGCGGAATTCGGGTTCGGCAGCCTCGAGGGCTACATTGTCGCCCGCGTGTTCGTCGAAGGCCTGCGCCGCGCAGGGCCGAATCCGACGCGCGAGAGCTTCATCGGCGCGATGGAGACCCTGCGCGACGTCGACCTGGGAGGCTTCTACGTTGCCTACACGCCCACGAACCACAACGGCTCGAAGTACGTCGAGCTCACGGTCATCGGCAAGGACGGCGGCTTCATGCGTTAGCGCTCGCCCCTTCGGTAAGGCTTCATGAGCGCCTGCGGATACGTGGCGCGGCGGGCCACCAGCACGAGCGCGAGGATCGACAGCACGTAGGGCAGCATGAGGTACACCTGGTAGGGCACGCCCTGCCCGCTCACCTGCGACAGGCGAAGCTGCATGGCGTCGAAGAACGCGAACAGCAGCGCCCCCAGGAGCGCCTTGCCCGGACGCCACCCTGCGAACACGACCAGCGCCACGCAGATCCAGCCGCGGCCGTTCACCATGCCGAAGAAGAACGCGTTGAACGCGGACAGCGTGAGGAAGGCGCCGGCCACGCCCATCAACGCCGAGCCGCACGCGATCGCGCCGGTGCGGATCGCGTTGACGTCGAGGCCCTGCCCCTCCGCCGCCGCTGGATTCTCCCCGACCGCGCGTACCGCGAGCCCGACCGGCGTGCGGTAGAGGATCCACGCGATCAGCGCGACGCACGCGAGCGCGAGCAGCGTCATCGGCGTCTGCTGGTCGAGGATCGGGACCGGCAGCCACGTCATCTCCGTGAACGGCGTGATCGTCGGCGGCGTGCTCACCTTGGGAAAGCTCACGCGATACGCGTAATACGCCACGCTCGTGGCGAACAGCGTGATACCGAGGCCCGAGACGTGCTGCGAGAGCGCGAGCGGCACGGTCAGGAGCGCGTGCAGGAGGCCGAACGCGACCCCGGTGAGCGCGGCGGCCAGCACGCCGGTCCACAGGCCCGCGCCGAGGTACACCACGAGCCAGCCGGTGAAGGCGCCGGCCGCCATGATGCCTTCGATGCCGAGGTTCAGCACGCCCGCGCGCTCGCACAGCAGAACGCCGAGCGTGCCGAAAACGAGCGGCGTGGCGATGCGCAGCACCGCGACCCAGAAGTCGGCATTGGCGAGCATGGAGGCGACGTCGGCAAGCATTCGAGCCTAGTCCCAGCGCAAGCGATAGCGCGCGAACGCGGTCGCCGCGAGCATCGACAGGAGCGAGACGGCGACGATGACGTCGGCGATGTAAGTCGGAACGGCGGCGCCGCGGCTCATGCTGTCGGCGCCGACCAGCACGCCGGCGACGAATATCGCCGCCGCGACGACGCCGAGCGGATTCAGGCCCGCGAGCATTGCGATCACGATGCCGCTGTAGCCGTATCCGGGCGACATGTCGAGCGTGACGTACGCCGTGCGCCCCGCCACCTCGATCGCGCCGGCGAACCCCGCGATCGCGCCGGAAACAACCGCGACCGCGAGCGTCGTGCGCGTTACCGAAACGCCGGCGAAAGCGGCGGCCCGCGCGTTGGCGCCGACCGCGCGCACGGCGAAGCCGAACGTCGAGTACTTGAGCACGGCCCATAGCACGACGGCCAGCGAAAGCGCCCACAGGAGACCGGTATGCACGCGCGTGCGCGCCACGAGCTTCGACAGCTGCAGCTCGTCGGCGAGCGAAACGCTCTGCGGCCAGCCCATCGCGGCCGGGTCCTTCATCGGCCCGTCGAGCATCATCGACACGAACAGGAGCGCGATGAAGTTGATGAGCAGCGTGGTCACGACCTCGTCGACACCGAGGCGCACGCGCAGGATCGCGGGCACGACGAGGAGCAGCGCACCGGCGAGCATCGCCGCGACGAGCATGGCCGGAAACAGCAGAGCGGGCGGCCCCGAGAGCCCGCCGACTGCGACGGCAGCGAGCGCGCCCGCGTAGAGCTGCCCTTCCGCGCCGATGTTGTAGAAGTGAGCGCGGAAGGCGACCGCGGCGGCAAGGCCGGTCAGTATCAGCGGCGTGGCGCGCGTCAGCGTCTCGCTCCACGCGAAGCGGGAGCCGAAGCCGCCTTCGAAGACGAGCGTGTACGTGGGCGCGACCGGCGCGCCCGCCCAGCCGACAAAGAGCGCCGCGACGGCGAGCGTGAAGGCGACCGCGGCAAACGGCGCGGCGACGAGCCACAGGCGAGAGATCTCGCTGCGGGATTCAAGGCGCATGAGCGAGGCCTTTTTCCGCACCGGCCATCGCGAGGCCCATCGAGGCGAGATCCCACGCCGCCGTGGGGCGCGCCTCGGTGAACCGTCCCGCATGCATCACGGCGATGCGGTCGGCAAGCGCGTAGATCTCGTCGAGATCGTCCGAGATCAGCAGCACCGCCGCGCCGCGCGCCCGCGCATCGAACAGCTGCTGGTGCACGAACGCGACGGCGCCGATGTCGAGGCCCCACGTCGGCTGGTCGGCCACGATCAGCGCCGGCGCCTCGCCGTCCGCGAGCTCGCCTGCGAGCGTGCGGCCGATGATCAGCTTCTGCATGTTGCCGCCGGAGAGCGAGCGCGCCGGCGTGTCGATGCCCTGCGCGGCGCGCACGTCGAAGCGCGCCGCGACCTCGCGCGCGAAACGATGCGCCGCGCGCCGACGCACAAGCATGCCGCGCGCGAAGCGCGTCGAAAAGCGCTCGGCCATCGCGTTCTCCCAGATCGGCAGCGCGCCGATGAGACCCACGTCCTGGCGGTCCTCCGGGATCCGCGCGACCCCCGCGGCCACCCACTGCGAAGGGTCCGCGGCGAGCTCGCGCCCTCGCACGTGGATCGTGCCGGCGTCGACCGCGCGCATCCCGAACAGCACATCGGCGAGCGCCTGCTGGCCGTTCCCCGACACGCCGGCGATGGCGGTGATCTCGCCGCCGCGAAGCGACAGAGACACGCCGTGAAGCTCGCCGTGGACCGTGACGTCGCGCAGCTCGCACACCGCTTCGCCGGCAGCATGCGCCTTCGCCGCCGGCGCCGCGACCTCGCGGCCGACCATGAGGTGCGCAAGGGAGGCGCGATCGGCGTCAGCCGCGCGGACCGTCGCCACCAGCTTGCCGTTGCGCAGCACCGCGATGCGGTCGCAGACGCGCAGCACCTCCGGCAGCTTGTGGCTGATGAAGATGATCGAAAGCCCCTCGGCGACCAGGCGCTTCAGCGTGGCGAAGAGCGACTCCGCCTCCTGTGGCGTAAGCACCGCCGTCGGCTCGTCGAGGATCAGGACGCGCGCGTCGCGCGTGAGCGCCTTGAGGATCTCGACCCGCTGCCGCTCGCCGACGGAGAGCGTGGCCACGCGCGCGTCGGGATGCACGCGCAGGCCGAAGCGCTGCGCCGTCGCGGCAAGGCGCTCGCGCGCCTCGCGGCGGCGCGACGATGCGCGCCACAGCGATTCCGTGCCGAGCATCACGTTGTCGAGCACCGACAGGTTGTCGGCCAGCGTGAAATGCTGGTGCACCATGCCGATGCCGGCGGCGAGCGCGGCCGCAGGGTCACCGGCGGGAAGCGGCGCGCCGAACGCCTCGACGTTGCCTTCGTCCGGCACATAGTGGCCGAAGAGGATCGACACCAGCGTCGACTTTCCGGCGCCGTTCTCACCGAGGAGCGCCAGCACCTCGCCCTTTCCAAGCTCGAGCGTGATGCCGTCGTTGGCGATGAGCCGCCCGAAGCGCTTGGTGATGCCGGTGAGGCGCAGACACGGCTCCGACCCGCGCGATGGGCTCTCGGGTGGCATGCGCGCGCTGGCGAGCTAGCCGCGAAGCGGCGAGGAACGGCGCGCCGCCGCCGTTGCCACGCGATCGGCGACAGGCCGCTCCCGAGCCGATCGCGCTTGCTTCATCGGACCAAGGCTTCGACCGGGACGTCCTGCGGAAGCTCTGGACCGCTACTTGGCCGTGGATTTCGGCTCCGTCTCCACCACGGCAACCTTGGCCTTGCCGTCCTGGATGTCCTTCTGCTTCGCGGCGACCTTGGCCTGCAGGTCCTTCGGGACCTTGGCCTCGAACGTTCCGTACTTCGACATCTCGTTGCCCTTGCTCTTCATGAGCGAGTACGAGCCGTAGTCCTCGGCCTTGAACTTGCCGGCCTTCACGTTGGCAAGCGCGGCGTCGATGGTAGGCTCCATGTTCCACAGCGCGGATACGACGACGGTCTCGGGGTACTGCGGCTGCGTGTCGATCACGTTGCCGATCGCGAGCTTGCCCTTCTCCTTGGCGGCGTCGGACACGCCGAAGCGCTCGGCGTACATCACGTCGGCGCCCTTCTCGATCATCGCGAACGCGGCTTCCTTCGCCTTGGGCGGGTCGAACCACGAGCCGATGAAGGTCACGTAAAACTCGACCTTGGGGTTGACTTCCTTCGCGCCGGCCATGAACGCGTGCATCAGCCTGTTCACCTCGGGGATCGGGTAGCCGCCCACCATGCCGATCTTGTTGCTCTTCGTGATGCCGCCGGCCACCATCCCCGTGAGGTAGGCCGATTCCTGGATGTAGTTGTCGAACACCGCGAAGTTGGGCTCCTGCGGCTTGCCCGAGCTGCCCATCAGGAACGAGACCTTGGGATAGTCCTTCGCCACCTTGCGCGCAGCGGCCTCGACCGCGAACGACTCGCCGACGATGAACGTGTTGCCCTTCTCCGCATACTCGCGCATGACACGCTCGTAGTCGGCATTGGCGACCTTCTCCGAGAACACGTACTCGATCTCGCCGCGGTCCTTCGCGGCGTTGAGCGCCTTGTGAATGCGGCTCACCCACTGCTGCTCGACGGGCACGGTGTAGATGGCCGCGACCTTGACCTTGTTCTGGGCGAGCGCCTGCGGCGCGGCGAGTACGAGCGCCAGCGCCCCGGCGCACATGGAAAGGAAAATGCGTCGAGTCGACATCGAGTTGTCCCCTGGAATGGATTTTGAGCGGGCGCCCCGAACCGGCGCGCCTCGCGAAGGTCCGCGCGCGGGATCGCCGCCGCGCGAACCTGGGGTCAATGCTACATCAGCTGAAGAGGAGGCGCTGCGCGTCCTTGCCGCCCGCGTCCTTCAAAGCGTGCAGGCGGCTCGTGCGCGGGACGCCGGCAAGGAGGTATTCCATCTGGTCGGCGAGGATGCGGCGGTTGCGCAGGATGAAGTGCTCGTGGCGGTTCGGCACGTACGGCACGTACAGCAGCGGCATGTGCGCCTGCTCGGGCGATCGGCCGCCCTTCTTCGTGTTGCAGCTCCGGCAGGCAGTGACGGTGTTCGTCCACGAGTCGCGGCCGCCGCGCGAGACGGGCACGACGTGGTCACGCGACAGGTCGCGGATCAGGTAGCGCTTGCCGCAATAGGCGCAAAGCTGGCGGTCGCGCGCGAAGAGCATCGCGTTGGTGAGGCTCGGCGCGTGGATGTGCGAGCCCGCCCCGGTCCCCTTGATGGCCAGGATGGACTTGGTGGCGATCCGCGAGCGCTCGCCGTTGCGCTGCCAGCCCCCGCGGAATTCGCGCACCTCGCGCCCGACAGACCAGGCGACCATTTGCTTCGCGTGGTACGTGATGGCCTCTTCCAGGGCCACCCAGGCCTGCGGCAGCCCGGACATGTCGACGGTGAGGACAAGCGGTTCCATGGCACGAAGTATGCATCAAGGCGCCGCTTCGATGAAGTGGCGCCCTCGTCGAAGCCCGGCGGGACACGTCCCGCCGGGTTCCCTTCGACGCATGACCTCGCTGCCTCCGAGGCGGCGATCCCGATCGTCGGTTGGGAAGGCCGCGCACAGCCTTCGAAATCGCCGGTGCTGCTCTTCGTGTTTCACCACCGGTACTGGGTTGCGATCATGAGGACACCTCCCCGCCATCCATTCGGCGGCAGATGAGAACGGACCCGCTTCGAGCGTCGCGCAGGCCGCGTCCGGCACCCGTTTCACGATTCACGTTCCGCCGCGCCACGTGGCGCGGCGGTCCTGCAAGCCCGGCGGCGGCTTCGCCCCGGGGTACTGCGCCTTGCGGCTCATCCGCCCGCCGCGTATTTCACCGCGAGCTTGAGCAGGACCCGGGCCACGTGGTCCGCCTCGTGCACGGTTTCCGCGACGGCGAGGCGCACGATCAGCCCGTCCGCCGCCTGCCAATACGACCCTTCGCGGCCGGACCGTATCAATTCCCAATACTCCCGCCCGTAAGGACGGCGAATCCGTTCGAGGATGTCTGCCATTTTGTGTGCCTCGTTACCGTCAATCGTTGTGACTGCGGGCAACAAAAAACCCGGAGCCTTGTGGGCGTCCGGGCTTCCGATTGGCAGGAGCGTCGCTCGTTACATCGCGTCTCCCGCGGCGGAAACCCGGCCGCCGTTGCGTTGCTTGACCATGCCGTCGATGCGCGGCGTTACGCCGGCAAAGCCGCATTCGCCGACGTGCGGCCAGTCCGGCGCGAAGGCCGCAATGGCGGCCGCGCGCAGGCGCGATCGTCCGTCGCTGGTCAGGGGGGTCATCAGCCGAATTTCCATGCTTTCACGCTCCTTTCCTCCGCGAGCGGCGCGCCATCGCAGGGCGCGCCGATGCGAATAACCGGCCCTTGACGGCCGGCGGACAATCGGGAGGGGAGGATTCCGGCCTTCCGACTGTTCCGCCGACCCACCGGCGGAATGTCTCCGGCCGGGGAGGGCTACAGCGTCGTCACGACGTCGACGCAATGCGGGAACGCAATGGCGAATTCCATGCGACCGCCCTGCGCGCACGGCGTCAGGGACGATTGTTTGAAATTGCGCATCGAGTTTCGCATCGGCATCGGTGAGACTTAGCTTGGGCCCACGTAAGAACGAATGGCTGCAATGATAGTATCCCCGCGCCGGCCGGCGCAAGCGGAATTTTCACGTGGAGACGGCGCCCATGACGAAAATGCAACACACACGTTCTGACCGGGTCACATGACCCTCGGCGAACGCCTGCGCCTCGTTCGCGGCGCGGACACCCAGAAGGCGTTCGCCGCCGCCCTCGGCGTGCACGAGAACTCCGTGGCCAACGCCGAGCGGCGCAACTCCGCCACGCAGGACTACCTGCTGCGCATCGCGGAGGTGCGCAACATCAACCTGCACTGGCTCCTCACCGGCCAAGGCCCGATGCGCTTGGAGGACCCCGCCGGCTCGCTGTTGTCGGAGAAGCTCCACCTCGCGCTGACCGACGCGCTGCGCCTCGCCTACGGGGCGCGCTACTCGGCCGTCCCGCTCGACACGCGGGCGCGCGCGCTGCGCGCCGGCGCCACCTATCTGCGCGCCATCGGGGTGACGGAGGACACGCTGCCCGACACGGAAGCGCTCGCGAAGCTCCTGAAGCTCACGATCGAGGTCATGCGAAAGGGGGAATGACGCCGGCGCTACACTTGCGCTCGTGAGAGCGACGCACGTCCTGCAGTGGCTGGCGTGGACCGCGGCGGCGGCCGCGGCACAACCGGCGCATGCCGCCTCCGGTAGCGCCATCGAGTACTACCACGCGGGGCTCGATCACTACTTCGTGAGCCCGCTCGCCGCCGACATCGCGGCGCTCGATTCGCAGCAGCTCGCGGGGTGGGTACGCACCGGCCAGTCCTTCGCGGTCGATCTCGCCGCCGCGGCGGGCTTGAACCCGGTCTGCCGGTTCTACATTCCGCCGCCGCACGGCGACTCGCATTTCCTGTCGGCCTCGCCCGCGGAGTGCGCAGCCGTGCGCGCGAAGGTCGCGAGCGATCCGAATTTCAGCGGTTACATCGAGGAGACGGCGGCGGCGTTCTACGTCACCCAGCCCGACGCGGCTACGGGCGCCTGCCCTGTGGGCTACGCCCCCGTCTACCGCCTGTGGAACGGCCGTGCCGACTCGAACCACCGCCTCACCGCCGATCCGCAGACGAAGGCCGACATGCTCGAGCGCGGCTACACGGCGGAAGGCTACGGTCCCGACAGCGTCGCCATGTGCGCGCCGTCCGCCGTCAATGCCACCGCGCAGTCGCCCGTGTCGAACGTGTCCCCGTTCGCGGCCCATTGCGAGCGCGTTGCCACCGTCGGCACGGCGTTCATAAGCTCGGAGGTCGAGCCGATGGTCGCGGCCGATCCGGACGATGCTTCCCATCTCGTCGCGATCTACCAGCAGGACCGCTGGTCGAACGGCGGCGCCCGCGGCGCGCTCACTGCGGTGTCGCACGACGGCGGCGCGACGTGGACGAGGTCGGTCGCGCCGCTGTCGCGCTGCGACGGCGGTAACGCGGGCAACGGCGGCGACTACCCGCGCCTGTCGAACCCATGGGTCGCGTTCGGGCGCGACGGCACCGTTTACGCCCTCGCGATCTCGTTCGCCGGCGGGCTCTTCGCTCCCGACGCGGTGAGCACGGTGCTGGTGAGCCGCTCACAGGACGGCGGCGCGACCTGGGGCAACGCCGCGACGCTCATCCGCGACACGGCGGCCACCTTCAATGACAAGGACGCAATCACCGGCGACCCGACCGACGGCCGCTACGCGTACGCCGTGTGGGACCGCCTCGCCTCTTCCGGCTGGGGCCCGAGCTACTTCGCGCGCACGACCGACGCCGGCGCGACGTGGGAGCCGGCGAAGCCGATCTACGACCCGGGCAACGTCGACCAGACGATCGACAACCAGATCGTGGTGGCGTCCGACGGCACGCTCGTGAACTTCTTCACGCTCATCAACAACCACGGCGACGAGGCCGACGTCTCGCTCGCGGTAGTGCGCTCCCCGGACCGCGGCGTGACCTGGTCGAGCCCGATCACGGTCGCGCAATCGCTCGGCGTCGGCACGCACGACCCCGACACGGGATTGCCCATCCGCGACGGCACGTTCTGCGGCTCGATCGCGGCCGGCCCGAACGGACTGCTCGTCGCGGTGTGGCAGGACGCGCGCTTCACCGGCGGCGCGCGCGACGGGATCGCGATGGCGCGCTCGACCGACGGCGGCCTCACGTGGTCGGCGCCCGTGCAGATCAACCGCCGTCCCGACGTGCAGGCACTCGTCCCCGCCGTGGCGATACGAGGCGACGGCACGATCGGCGTGAGCTACTACGACCTGCGCGGCAACACGCCCGATCCCGCGACGCTGTTCACCGACGATTGGCTCGTGCAATCGAGCGACGGCGGCGCGACGTGGACGGAAACGCACCTGGCCGGCCCGTTCGACCTGAAGCTCGCGCCGGTGACCGACACCGGTTATTTCCTGGGCGACTACCAGTCGATCGTCGCCGCGGGCGACCGCTTCGTGCCGATGTACGTCACGACGAACGCCGGCACGGCGCAAAGCGACATCGCTGCGACCTTCGAGCGCGCCTTCGGCGCCGCGGGGCTCGCGCCGAAGGCGCGCGCCATCGCGCAGCTGCCGCCGGCGAAGGACGTGCCGGCGGTCCAGATGACGCCCGAGTTCGCGCAGCGTGTGCGCGAGAACACGCGCCGGGCGCTGGCCGCACGACTGCCGGGCGACTAGTACCCTTAAACCAGCGTGACCTTGCCGGTGGCGATGTCGTACACGCCGCCGACGATGTCGATCTTCTTGTCGCGGTAGGCTTTCTGCACGATCGGCGCCGACGTCTTCAGGCGCGCCACCTGCTGCTTCACATTCTCGGCGATGGTGTCGTCGAGGAGGTTGCCGCCCTTCTTCCTTTCGGCGAGCGCTACCGACGGCTTGATCGCGGCGATGAGCTCCGGCAAGTGTCCGGGAAGCTTGGCGTCGGTCTGCGCGGTCTTGATGGCGGCGTCGACCGCGCCGCACGCCGAGTGCCCGACGACCACGATGAGCGGCGAGCCCAGGAACTGCACGCCGTACTCGAGCGAGGCGAGAAGATTCGTGGTAACGATGTTGCCGGCCACGCGCACGACGAAGAGGTCGCCGGGGGCCTGGTCGAACACGAGCTCGGGTGCGACCCGCGAATCGGCGCAGGCGAGGATCGATGCGATCGGATACTGCGCTTGCGCGCGGGCGGCGCGACCGGTGGAGAAGTCGCGCTCGTTCGGCGTGTTCGCGGCGTAGCGTACATTGCCCTCCATGACCCGTTTCAACGCGTCGGCCGGCGCAATGGCGTTGGGCGGCGGCGCCGCGCCCGGCTTGGGCGGGTCGGCGGCCCTCGCGACACCGGCGCCCCATACGAGGGTCGCCGCACCCGCGGCGAGGAACGTGCGGCGCGAAACGGACGCGTGATGCAGCGGGTCGTTACAAAGGTCGCACATCGCTCATGCCTCCATGGTCAAGGGACGATCACAGCGCCAAAGCAACTTTCGTTCCCTGCGCGATCGCGCGCTTCGCGTCGAGCTCAACCGCCACGTCCGCGCCGCCGATGAGCCGGTGAGGCACGCCCGCGGCTTCCAGGCCCTTCACGAGTTCGCGGCGCGGCTCCTGGCCCGCGCATATCACGATCGTTTCCACGTCGAGCACGCGCCGTTTTCCGTCGACCGCGATGTGCAATCCGGCGTCATCGACCCCCTCGTACTCCACACCCGCGATCATCGTCACGCCGCGGCGCTTGAGAAGCGCGCGCCGGATCCATCCCGTCGTCTTGGCGAGACCGGCGCCGACCTTCGAGTCCTTGCGCTGCAGCAGCCAGACCTCGCGAGGCGGCGCAGGGTCGTGCGCGGGCCGCAGTCCTCCGCGCGCGGCGTACGTCGCGTCGATGCCCCATTCATCGCAAAACGCGGCGACGGCCGGGTCGTCGATCGCGCCTTCGCTTTTGTGGCCGTCGGGGGCGTTGCCCGCGGTAAGGAGCTCGGCGACGTCGAAGCCGATGCCGCCCGCGCCGACGATCGCCACCGTGCGCCCGGCTTCGCGCCGCCCCTCGACGATCTCGACGTAGCTTGCGACCTTGGGGTGATCGATGCCGGGGATCGCGGGCACGCGCGGCACGATGCCGGTGGCGACGATGACCGCCTCGAAGCCGGTCAGCTCTGCCGCTTCCACGCGCCGCGCAAGCACGACCGTCACCCCCAGGTTGCGCAGGCGCGTGCGGAAGTAGCGCAGCGTCTCGGCGAACTCCTCCTTGCCCGGGATGCGCCTCGCCAGGTTGAACTGGCCCCCGATCTGCGGGGCCGCGTCGAACAGCGTCACGTCGTGACCACGCTCGGCAGCCGTCGTCGCCGCGGCGAGTCCGGCCGGTCCCGCCCCCACGACGGCGACCCTCTTCCTCGGCGCGACCGGCGGGGCGGTGAGCACCGTCTCGTGGCACGCGTAGGGGTTGACGAGGCAGGAGGCGATGTCGCGGTTGAAGATCTGGTCGAGGCACGCCTGGTTGCAGCCGATGCAGGTGTTGATCTCGTCGGCACGGCCGGCGGCGGCCTTGTTCACGAAGTCGGGGTCGGCGAGGAAGGGCCGCGCCATCGACACCATGTCGGCGTCGCCGCGCGCGAGCACCGCTTCGACCGTCGCGGGGTCGTTGATGCGGTTGGTCGCGATCAGAGGCACTTTCACCGCGCCGCGGAGCCGCCGCGTCACCCACGCGAACGCGGCGCGCGGCACCATCGTCGCGATGGTCGGAATGCGCGCCTCGTGCCAACCCACGCCGGTGTTGATGATGGTGGCGCCGGCCGCCTCCACCGCCTGCGCCAAGGCAACCACCTCATCCCACGTGCTGCCGCCATCGACGAGGTCCAGCATCGACAGCCGGTAGATGATGATGAAGTCGCGTCCCACGGCTTCGCGCGTCCTGCGCACGATCTGAACGGGGAAGCGGATGCGGTTCTCGAAAGCGCCACCCCATTCGTCGCTGCGGAAGTTGGTCTGAGGGGCGACGAACTGGTTGATGAGGTAGCCCTCGGAGCCCATGATCTCCACGCCGTCGTAGCCCGCGCGCTGCGCTAGTCTCGCGCTGCGCACGTAGGCGGCGATCGTGCGCGCAACACCCCACCGCGTGAGGCCGCGCGCGCGGAAGCGGCTGATCGGCGCGCGCGACGACGACGGCGCGACGGCCAGCGGGTGATAGGCATAGCGTCCCGCGTGCAGGATCTGCATCGCGATGCGGCCGCCCTCCGCGTGCACGGCATCGGTGATAAGGCGGTGGCGCGCGACCTGCCAGGGAAAGGACAGTTGCGACGCGTTGGGCTCGAGGCGGCCGACGAAGTTGGGCGCGATGCCGCCGGTGACCATGAGGGCGACGCCGCCGCGGGCACGCGCAGCGTAGAACGCCGCCATTCGCGCAAAGCCGTCGCTCGCCTCCTCGAGGCCCGTGTGCATCGAGCCCATCAGCACGCGGTTGCGCAGCGTGACGAAGCCGAGATCGAGGGGAGCAAGCAGGTTCGGATACGCGGGCATGTCGGCATTGTAAAGTAGCGCTCCTGCGTAAGAACCCGCTTTCACGGCCATGACCGGGGACCTCTGCTTCCGATCGCTCACCGAGCTTTCCTCCATGCTCGCCAGGCGCGAGACGACCTCGCGCGCGATCGTCGACGCATGCCTCGCTCGCATAGCATCGCTGGACGGCAAGCTGCACGCGTTCGTCGACGTGTACGCCGACGATGCGCGCACGCTTGCCGACGCCGCCGACCTCTCGCGCGCCGCGGGGGTGGTGCGCGGGCCGCTGCACGGATTGCCGGTCGCGCTCAAGGACCTGCTGGAGCTTGCCGGCCGACAGACGACCGCGGGATCGAAGCTATGGCTCGGCCGCATCTCCGATCACACCGCGACGTGCGTTACGCGGTTGCTCGACGCCGGCATGATCCCGCTCGGAAAGACACATCTGGTCGAGTTCGCGTTCGGCGGATGGGGCCGCAACGAGGCGATGGGCGCGCCGCGGAACCCGTGGGACACCGCCACGCATCGCGTTGCTGGCGGCTCGTCGAGCGGATCCGGCGTGGCGGTCGCGGCGGGCCTCGTCCCCGCGGCGATCGGCTCGGACACGGGCGGCTCGGTGCGCATTCCCGCGGCGCTGTGCGGCATCACGGGGTTGAAGACGACGTTCGGGCTCGTGAGCCTGCACGGCGCGGTACCGCTTTCCACGCTGCTCGACACCATCGGGCCGCTCGCGCACACGGTCGAAGACTGCGCGCTGCTGACCGCGGCCATGGCAGGTCCCGACCCGCTCGATCCGGGCACGCGGGGCGCGCCCGAGGCCGATCTCGTCGCCGCGGCGAGCGCGCCGATCGGCGTTCGCGGCATGCGCGTGGCCTGCCTGCCGCGCGAGCAGTTCCCGGCCTTCATCGACCCCGACGTCGTGCGCGCACGCGACGCCGCGATCGACGTATTGCGCGGTCTGGGCGCAGAAGCGGTGGAGACGCGCGTGGCGATTGCGTTCGAGGAGATTGCCACACGACTGGGTACGCTCCTCGCGGCCGAGGCTTACGCGCTTCGCGGCGAATACGCCGAGAACGCCGGCGCGCCGATGGACCCGTGGGTGCGCAAGCGCGTGCTCGGCGGCAAGCAGATCAGCGCGTCCGATTTCATCGTCGAAGTCCACGCGATGCGCAAGACGCAGGCCGCGTTTGCCACGTGGATGCGCGACTGGGACGCGATCCTCACGCCGTCGCTGCCGATCGCCGCCGTGCCGCTCGCGGAAGTCGACGAGGCGACCGCCCCGCTCGCGTCGTTCACGCGGGCCGTCAACTACGTCGGCGGCTGCGGGCTTTCGCTGCCCGCCGGGTTCACGGCCTCCGGCCTGCCCGTGGGCGTGCAGCTCGTGGGCGCGCCCTTCGCCGAGGCGTCCCTCGTGCGCCTCGGTCGCGCGTTCCAGCACGCGACGCAATGGCATCGCGCACGTCCAGGGTGACCCCGGCTTGACATATTCACCCATTTGGGTGAATATTTGGCCATGAGCCTGGACGACACGATGACCGCCCTCGCGGACCCGACCCGCCGCGCCATCCTCGCGCATCTCGCGCGAGGCGAAGCGCGCGTCACCGCGGTGGCCGAGCCGTTCGCGATCTCGCTCAACTCGGTCTCCAAGCACATCCGCATCCTCGAGCGCGCCGGCCTCGTGCGCCGTCGCATCGAGGGCCGCGAGCACCTTCTTTCGTTCGAGGCCAAGCCCATGGACGAAGCCGCGGCATGGATCGACCACCACCTTCGCTTCTGGACGCGCCGTCTCGACGCGCTGGAAGCGGCGCTGCGCGCCGAGGATGCGGCGAACGCGGCGAAATCCACGTCGAAAAGGAAGAAGCGATGAACGACTCCACTGCTGCCGTCGACGTCGACGGCGTCCGCCTCGCTCGCACGCTGCCGGGCCCCGTCGACCGCATCTGGGCCTATCTCACCGACTCCAAGAAGCGCGCCACCTGGCTCGCCGCAGGCGAGTTCGACCTGCGCGTCGGCGGCGCCGTCGACCTGCGCTTCGACAACGACAAGCTTTCCCCCGGCGTGCCCGCGCCGGCGCAGTTCGCGGACCACCCGTGCGCGGTGACAGGTCAGATCACCAAGATCGAGCCCATGAGCCTGCTCGCGCTCACCTGGAACTCCGGCGACATCCATTCGGAGGTCACCTTCGAGCTCGCCCCGCGCGGCAAGGACGTCGAGCTCACGATCACGCATCGCCGAATCGGCGAGCGCGGCGCGCGCATCGGCATCATGAGCGGATGGGAGACGCACGTCGGCATCCTCCACGACCGCCTCACGGGGGTGGAGCCGCAGCCCTTCTGGGCCACGCACTCGCGGCTTTCGCGCCACTACGAAACCACGTTCTAGGGGATCTCGCGCATGGGCACCCTGCACGACACGCGCTTTCCGAACGAGAGCGCGGCCTACCGCGCGGCGCGCGACGAGGTGTTGCGTGCCGAGATCGCGCTGCGCCGCCAGACCGAGGACGTGGCCGCGATGCGGCGCAAGCTCCCGCTCGGCGGCGCCGTGCCCGTCGACTACGAGTTCGTGGATGCGACGAACGCGCCCGTGCGCCTGTCGCGGCTCTTTACGCGCGATGCGCCTCTGGTCGTTTACAGCTTCATGTACGGACCGCAGATGAAGGCGGCGTGCCCCTCGTGCACCTCGATCCTGGACAGCCTGGATGCCGAGGCGCCCCACGTCACGCAGCGGGTGAACCTCGCCGTCGTCGCCAAGTCGCCGATCGAACGCATCCTCGCCCACGCGCGCGATCGCGGCTGGCGGAATCTCCGCCTATTATCGTCGGCGCAGACCACGTACAACCGCGACTACCACGGCGAGGACGCCAAGGGTTCGCAGACGCCGGCGCTCAACGTGTTCGTGCGCCACGACGGCGCCGTGCGTCACGCCTACTGCACGGAGCTCATGTTCGCCAAGAGCGAGCCGGGGCAGGACCCGCGTCACGTCGACGCGATCTGGCCGCTGTGGAACCTGTTCGACTACACGCCGGAAGGGCGCGGCGACTTCTACCCGGCGCTGCGCTACTGAAGGCTCGGCTTCTTCAGGAAATCGCCGCGGTCGGCCGAGCGCACCTTCACCGGCACCGTCGCGCCGTCGCGCGCGAGCGTGATCGGGATCTCGGTGCCCGAGGGGCCGAGGTTCCACACGCTCCTGAACAGCTCGGCCAGCGTGCCCACGCGCTGCCCGCCCACCGCGACGATGAGGTCGCCCTGGCGCACGCCGGCGCGCTCGGCGGGACCGCCCTGCGCGAGGCCGCCCACGATCAGACGCTGGTTGTCCTCGCTCGCGTACATCCCGAGCCAGGGGCGCGGCGGGCGCGCGGCGCGGCCCGTATTCACCATGTCGTCGAGGATCGGCGTGAGCACGTCGATGGGCACGAACATGTTGCCCTTGCGCACGTCGTCGCCGGCCGCCTCCTGCACGAACAGCGAGCCGATGCCGATCAGCCGCCCGTCGCGGTCGAGCAGCGCCGCGCCGCTCCATTCCGGATGCGGCGGAGACGTGAAGAGCGCGACGTCGAGCAGATACTCCCAGTAGCCCGCGAATTCGCGGCGCGCGAAGATTTCGGCCTTGAGCGCGTGCCCGCGTCCCCCGTGGCCGATCACGAACACTTCGTCGTCGACCGCTGCGCTCGCCGCCGTGCCGAACGGAACCGGTGCGAGGCCGAGCGGGCCCAGCGGCAGCACGAGCCCCATCCCGGTCGCGAAGTCGTACGCGAGCGGATGCCCCGGAACCACGCGCCCGTCGTGCGTGGTGATCCAGATCGCTTCCGCCTCGGTGATGAGGTAGCCGATGGTGACGATGAGGCCGTCGTCGCGGACGACCACGCCGTTGCCCGTGCGCTCCGTGCCCAGCATCGGCGCCGTGAAGCCGTCCTCGGGAATGTGCGAGGCGAGGCGCACGACGGCGCGCAGCGCACGGTCGAGATCGAAGTCGACTTCGGCGGGCGCCGGCTGCAGCTGCGAAGGAAAGGACCAGTGCGTGAGGTCTGTCATGGCGGGTTCGACCGCGCGGACGCCGCGGCCATTCCTGTAGGTTTTCATCTTACCTTGTCCGGGAGGCGCCTCCGGGCCGACAATGCGCGTCATGGTCACGCTCAACCGCCAATACCGCCTTGCCGCGCGGCCGGTCGGCCTTCCGTCGCGCACCGATTGGACGTTCGGCGAGGAAGCCGTGCGCGATCCTGCCGACGGCGAAGTGCTCGTGAAGGTGCTCTACGTTTCGCTCGACCCCGCGATGCGCGGGTGGATAAGCGACGCCCCCTCGTATATCCCGCCGGTGGCGATCGGCGCCGTGATGCGCGCCGGCGGCGTGGGTCGGGTGGTCGCGTCGCGCCATCCCAAGCACTCGGTCGGCGAGCATCTCGTCGGCACGTTCGGCGTGCAGGAGTACGCGCTCGCGAGCGAGGGCTTGCGCCGCGTGGACCCGGCCGCCGCGCCCCTGCCGACGTATCTCGGCGCCCTGGGCATGCCCGGCATGACGGCGTATTTCGGGCTCCTCGACACGGGCAAGCCGAAGCCCGGCGACACCGTCGTCGTCTCGGCCGCCGCGGGCGCGGTCGGCTCGGTCGCGGGGCAGATCGCGAAGATCAAGGGCTGCCGTGCCGTCGGCATCGCGGGCGGCGAAGCGAAATGCGACTACGTCGTGCGCGAGCTGGGCTTCGACGCCTGCATCGACTACAAGGCGGGCGACGTGCGGCGCGGCTTGAAGCAGCACTGCCCGTCCGGCATCGACGTGTATTTCGACAACGTGGGCGGCGCGATCCTCGACGATGCGCTCGCGTGCCTCGCGATGCACGCGCGTATCGTGATCTGCGGTGCGATCTCGCAGTACAACGCGACCGCCGCCGTCAAGGGCCCCGCCAACTATCTGGCGCTGCTCGTGAAGCGCGCGAGCATGACCGGCACGCTCATCCTCGATTACGCCGATCGCTATGGCGAGGCGGCGCGCGAGCTGGGCGCGTGGTTCGCCTCGGGAAAGCTCAAGGCGCGCGAGGACGTCGTGACCGGCCTCGACAATTTTCCCGAGGCGCTGCTCATGCTGTTCAGCGGGGAGAATACGGGCAAGCTCGTGCTCAAGATCGCGGACTAATCCGCGCCGAAGGACTGTTGACGTCAAGTTCCTTCTTCGGAGCTTGCGGTGAAAAAACTCTGCGTCCTGCTCGTCCTCGCGTTCGTCGCAACGAGCGCCCTCGCCCAGACCGCCGTTCGCATCCGCGGCGCGATCACCGCCGTCGATGCCATCACCCTCTCCGTCAAGTCGCGCGACGGCAAAGACCTCAAGCTCACGCTGCCCGACAACGTGGCGGTGGCCGTCGCCCAGCCGGTGCGGTTCAGCGAGATCAAGGACGGCGACTTCGTTGGGGTCACCAGCATGACCGTCAACGGCGAGGAGGTCGCGATCGAGGTGCACTACCTCGCGAGCACGGTGCCGGCCGGGCAGCTCGCCTGGGATCTGGAGCCCAACTCCAAGATGACCAACGCGACGGTGCGCGGGAAGGTGGTCGCCGTCGGGCGCCGCGAGCTCACGCTCGAGTTCACGGGCGGCCCGCAGAAGGTGGTCGTGCCCGACGGCATCCCGCTGGTGCGCACGGTACCGGGCACGCGCGCCGACCTGAAGGCGGGCGAGTACGTCTTCGTCTCGGGTCAGGCCGTGGGTGACGGCGGTCTTACCGCGCAGCGCATCCAGGTCAGCAGGGACGGCGTGCGGCCGCCGCAATAGCCGGATGCGTCTTCGTTCGCTGGCGGCGCTCCGGGTCGGGAGCGCGTGCCCTTAGAACTTCCCGGCCTGATAGTCCTGCACCGCCTGGAAGATCTCCTCGTTGCTGTTCATCACGAACGGACCGTATTGCGCGATCGGCTCGCCCAGCGGCTTGCCCGCGATGAGCAGCACGCGGGAGGCCGCAGGCGACGTGATGCGGACACCGTCGGCAAGCTTGCCGTTGCGCAGGATCGCCATGCGCTGGACGGGAACGTCGGTGCCGTCGATCTTGACCCCGCCGCGATACACGTACACGAACGCGTTGTGGTCCGCGGGCAGGCTCTGCTCGAAGCTCGCGCCGGCCGGAAGCTCGATGTCGAGGTACAAAGGCTCCGTCGCCTCGCGCTGCATCGCGCCCGTCACGCCGTGGCTCGCGCCCGCGATCACGCGCACCCTCACACCTTCGGGTGTGGTGAACTCGGGTATCTCGTCGCTCCCGATGTCGCGGTACCACGGCGCGCGCATCTTGTCCTTCGCCGGCAGGTTGAGCCACAGCTGGAAGCCTTCCATGCGGCCGTCTTCCTGCTCCGGGAGCTCGGAATGGATGATGCCGCGCCCGGCGGTCATCCATTGCACGCTGCCGTTGGTGAGCAGGCCTTCATGCCCCGCGTTGTCGCGGTGGCGCATGCGGCCCGCGATCATGTACGTCACGGTCTCGAAGCCGCGGTGCGGATGGTTCGGAAAGCCGCCGATGTAGTCCTGCGGGTCATCCGTCCCGAACGCATCGAGCATGAGGAACGGGTCGAGCCTGCGCTGCAGCGGCTGCGTGAGCACGCGCGTGAGCTTCACACCCGCGCCGTCGGACGTAGGCTGGCCGGTGATCACGCGCTCCACCGCGCGCGGCTGGGTAATCTGCTCGTTTTCGAGCTTCGTCGTCGTCATCGCATTCGTCTCCGTCAAGCCGCCACGGCTTCATCGATCTCGCGGTGCGCGCTGGCGATCGCCTCGCGCTCCGCGTCCGCGCCCATCGCCAGGCCTTCCGCGTAGACGTAGCGCACGTCGGTCATGCCGAGGAAGCCCAGCACGGTCGAAAGATACGGCACTTGCGTGTCGGCCGGCGTATTGCGGTAACGGCCGCCGCGCGCAAGGGCGACGTACACTTTCTTGCCCTTGAGCAGGCCCTCGGGGCCCTTCTCGGTGTAGCGGAACGTCGTGCCGGCGCGCGAGATCGCGTCGATCCAGTTCTTCAGTTGCACGGGCACCCCGAAGTTGTACATCGGCACGCCCAGCACGACCACATCTGCGGCCTGTATCTGCGCAATCAATGCGTCGTCGAGGGCCACCCGGGCGGCGTGTTCGGGCGTGCGCTGCGCGGCGGGCGTGAACAGCGCCGTGAGCGCCGCCTCGTCGAGCAAGGGATGCGGCTGCGCGGTGAGGTCGCGCACGGTCACGGTGGCTTCCGGGTTCGCATCGCGAAGGCGAGCGACGAGGCGCTCGGCGAGGCGGGTCGAGAACGAGCCTTCGCGGCGGGCGCTGGAATTGATCTGGAGGATGTTCATGGCGTCGATCCTTGGGTTAGGGGCACATCGCCAATGTATTTGTTCCAAACTGCTGGCGGAAGGCATTAGAATGGACAATATTGTTCCTCCAGCAGGACAATAAACGTGACCCTCGACGCGAACGACCTTCTCCTCTTCGCCCGCGTTGTCGACGAAGGCAGCTTCTCCCGCGCCGCCGAGCGCCTGGGGCTGCCGAAGTCGACCGTGTCGCGCAGGGTGGCCGCGCTCGAGGGCCACCTCGGAGAACGGCTGCTCCTGCGCACCACGCGCAAGCTCACCGTCACCGACTTCGGCCGGGCCGTGCTGGCGCATGCTCACCACGTGGCCGAGGACGTCGACGCTGCGCAGTCCCTGGCGCAGGAGCGGCAGGCCGAGCCGAGCGGGCGGCTGCGTGTCACGATGCCGAACGACTTCGCGAACCTCGTTCTCGCGACCTTGCTGGCCGAATTCGTCCAGGCGCACCCGAAGATCTCGCTCGAGGTGGACCTGTCCGCCCGCTTCGTCGACCTCGTCGCCGAGAACTTCGACGTCGCGCTGCGCATGGGCCACCTGCGCGACGACGCGACCCTGGCCGCTCGCCGGATCGCGACCTTCTCGGGCAGCCTGTACGCCGCGCCCGGCTACCTCGCGCGCAGAGGCACGCCGTCCGAGCCCGAGGCGCTCATGGAGCACGACGCCCTGCGCATCCTCGGCCGCGGCGGGGAGCCGATGCCCTGGGTGCTGACCCGCGGCGAGCAGCGCTGGGAGGGCATCCCACACGGCCGCGCGACGGTCAACGCGCCCGAGCTCCTGATGCGAATGGCAGTGGCTGCAGCCGGTATAACGATAGTGAGCGATCACTTCGCTCAACGTTACGTGGAGCGCGGCGAGCTGGTCTGCGTGCTTCCCGATTGGAAGGTGCCGCCCGTGCCGGCGTGGGCCGTCTTTCCCGGCCGGCGCCTGATGCCCGCTCGAACACGGGTCTTCCTCGACGCCCTCGCGCGCAAGTTCGCGGGGCCCGAATGCCAGGCGGTCGAGGCGGGCATCGCAGCGGCGAAGAGCCGCCACGCTCATTAGGAGATGCCGTGCTTCTTCTGATTGCAGTATTCCTGCTGACGGCCGTCATCGTCGTCCCGATCTTCCGCCGCCTGCAGCTGGGCAGCGTGCTCGGCTACATCGCCGCCGGGATGCTGATCGGGCCGTGGGGCCTGGGCCTCGTCGCGGAGGCCGAAGGCACGCTTCGCTTCGCGGAGTTGGGTGTGGTGCTCCTTCTCTTCCTGGTCGGACTCGAGCTCGAGCCGTCGCGTCTGTGGGCGTTGCGGCACTCCGTGTTCGGGCTCGGCGGCGCCCAGGTGGTCGTGTGCGGCCTCGCACTCGGTGCCGCCGCGCATGCGCTCGGCCTGCCGTGGGGGCCCGCGCTCATGGTCGGCGTCGGGCTCGCGATGTCGTCCACGGCGATCGTGCTCGCGTGGCTGGGCGAGCGCATGGAGCTGAGCAGCCCCGCCGGCCGCAAGACCTTCGCCATCCTCCTGTTCCAGGACCTGGCCGTGATTCCGCTCATCGCGCTGCTGCCGCTGCTCGGCGCCGACAAGGGCAGCACCGACAGCGGATGGCTGCTCGCGGCCAAGGGCTTCGCCGCCATCGCCGCCGTGATCATCGGCAGCCGGCTCGTGATGCGGCCCGCGCTCCGGCTCATCGCGCAATGGGGCGGCCGCGACGTGTTCACCGCAGCGGCGCTGCTGGTCGTCATCCTGGCCGCGATGATCATGGAGGCGATCGGGCTGTCGGCGTCACTCGGCGCATTCCTGGCCGGCGTGCTGCTCGCCGACTCCGAGTTCCGCCACGAGCTCGAGGCCGACGTCGAGCCGTTCAAGGGCCTGCTCATGGGCTTGTTCTTCATCGCCGTCGGGATGAGCGCGAACCTCACGCTGTTCATGTCGCAGCCGCTCGCGGTGCTCGCTGCGGCGGGCGGACTGCTCATCGTCAAGGCGGTGCTGATGTACGGCATCGCGCGCATCACGCGCACCGACGACGGCGACGCGCAGCGGATGGCGGTGTGGCTCGCGCAAGGCGGCGAATTCGCGTTCGTGCTGTTCATCGCCGCGCAGACGGAGGGCATCCTCGCCGGGGCGACGGCGCAGTTCCTCGTCCTGGGCGTGACAGTGTCGATGCTGCTCGCGCCGCTGACCTTCGTTGCGCACGAGGCGCTCCTCAAGCGCTGGGAAGCGCGGCGGCAGGCGCCCGCGTTCGACACCATCGACGCGCCCGGCAACCCGGTGATCATCGCGGGCTACGGGCGCTATGGCCAGATCGTCTCGCGCGTCCTGCGCATGGCGGGCATCCCGTTCACGGCGATCGAGAAAGACTACCAGCAGGTCGACTTCGTGCGCCGCTTCGGCAACAAGGTCTACTACGGCGACGCCTCGCGCCTGGAGCTCCTCGAATCGGCCCGGGCGCGCGACGCCAAGCTCTTCGTCCTCGCCATCGACGACGTCGAATCGTCGATCAAGACGGCGGCGCTGGTACGCAAGCACTTCCCCGACGTTCCGATCGTCGCCCGGGCGCGCAATCGCGTGCATCTGTTCCGCCTGCGTGACCTCGACGTCGAGATCGCCGAGCGCGAGACGTTCCTGTCGAGCCTCGAGTCGGCGCGCCGGGCGCTGGTCGCGACGGGCATGAGCGAGGCGCAAGCCGAGCGCGCGGTGACGATCTTCCGCAAGCACGACGTGTCGCTGCTCGAACAGCAATACGCGGTACGGCAGGACGAGCAGCAGTTCATCCAGACCTCGGCGCAGGCGGCCGCGCAGCTGCAGGAGCTGTTCGAGGCCGATACCAAGGAGATCGGCAAGGTGCCGCACGCGCCCGCGAAGGCGGCGGATTAGGGTTCGGGCGGCGCGACCGCCGCGCCTTCGATGCGATGGCGCGCGAGCGACTGCGCGACGACGCCCGACGACTTCATCTCCTCGACGAACGCGCGCAGGTAGCGCACGCCCGCCTCGCGTCCCTGCGGCGTGCCCATCGCCTGGTTGATCACCATGAAGCGGCCCTCGAGCACCCGCACGCCCGGCACTCGCTTCGCGTCCGCTTCGAGCTGCTGCTTCACGCCCGCGGCGACGTCCAGATTGCGCGCGACCATCAAGTCGGTCACCGCGGGCGAGGTCGGTGCGCGCACGAGGGTGGCGTGCCTGAGCTCGCGCGCGAGGTAGAGGTCGTACGCGCTTCCGGCGCCGACCACGACGCGCACCCCCGCGCGATCGACCTGCGCGTTCTCGCGGATCGGCGAGCCGGCAGGCACGAGGTACGCGCCCTCGATGACCACATACGGCGCGGTGAACGCGATCTCGCCGGCGCGCGCCGGGTCGACGGCGAGAAACGCCACGTCCCACTGCCCGACCGCGGCGACCACCTTGCCTGCCGACTCGAACGTGACGAGCTCGACGGGCACGCGCAGGCGCATGCCGAGCTCGCGCGCAAGATCCACCGACACGCCGCTCGGCTGTCCGTCGGGCGTCTTGGTCGCGAGGATCGGGTTGCCGAAGTTGATGGCGGCGCGCAACGTCCCCGTCGGCGCGAGATCGGTGACCGCGGGCGTGCTCGGCGTGCCTGCGCAGGCGGCGAGCGTGAGCACGGCGCAGAGCGCTGTGAGAATTCGCGACATGGCCGTGATCATACTTTGCATTGCCCGCGTCCCGGGGCCGGGGTAGAGTGCCCGGGGTGAACGACACGGCGCCCACGAAGCAAGTCGAGGCCGGGTTCGGCAGCGACGCGATCGCGCAGCTCCTGCGCGAGCTCGACATTCCCTACATCGCGCTCACCCCGGGCGCCAGCTTTCGCGGCCTGCACGACAGCCTCGTCAACTTCCTCGGCAACGAGCGGCCGTCGATGCTGCTTTGCATCCACGAGGAGAACGCGGTCGCACTGGCGCACGGTTACGCGCGCGTGACCGGCAAGCCGCTCGCGGTTGCGCTGCATGCCAACGTGGGGCTCATGCACGCGACGATGGCGATCTTCAACGCATGGTGCGACCGCGTGCCGATCCTGATGCTGGGGGGCGTCGGGCCGGTCGACGCGACGAAGCGCCGGCCGTGGGTCGACTGGATTCACACCTCGCGCGACCTCGGTGCACTCATCCGCGGCTACTCGAAGTGGGACGACCAGCCGGGGTCGGTGCCGGCCGCACTCGAATCGATCGCGCGCGCTTTGCGCATCGCGAACACGCAGCCGCGCGGTCCGACGTACGTCGCGCTCGACGCCGGGCTGCAGGAGGAAGTGCTGTCCGTGCCTGTCCCCCTGCCGCCGCTCGAACGCTTTCCGCCGCCGCAGGACGCCGCACCGTCGAGCGAGTCCGTGCGACAAGCGGTGGGATGGCTCGAAGCCGCGCGGCGGCCGTTGCTCATGATCGGGCGGGTGTCGAACGATGCGGATGATTTCGCGCGCCGCGTCGCGCTTGCCGAGCGCGTCGGGGCGATCGTGCTGACCGACATCAAGACCGGCGCGAGCTTTCCCACCCAGCTTGCGCGCCACCCGTTCCCGCCTGGCCTGTACGTCACGGGCGCGGCCGCGCAAGCCATCCGCGACGCCGACGTGATCGTCAGCCTCGACTGGATCGACTTGGGCGGCAGCGTGCGGCAGGCTTGCGAGGGCGCGAATCCGACGGGCAAAGTGATCTCGTGCTCGCTCGACCAGTACGTGCACAACGGCTGGAACATGGACTATCAGGCGCTGCCGGCGGCGGACCTTGCGATCCTCGCCCCGCCCGATGCGTGCGTGCGCGCATTCGTCGAGGCGCTCGGGCCGCGCACGTCCGCGGCGCCGGTGCCGTGGGCCTCGCGGACGGCGCCGGAGCCGGCGGCGGCCGCCTCCGCGCAAGACCGCATGCCGCTCGCCGAGATGGCGCGTGTGGCGACCGAGACGCTCGCCACGTTCAATCCCTCGTACCTTCGCCTGCCGCTCGGCTGGCCCGGCGAGCACTGCCGCTTCGCGCATCCGCTCGATTACATCGGGTTCGACGGCGGCGGCGGCATCGGCTCCGGCCCCGGCATGGCGATCGGCGCCGCCCTCGCGCTGCGCGGCGGCGATCGGCTCCCCGTCGCGGTGCTCGGCGACGGCGACTACCTCATGGGCCTCACCGCGCTCTGGACCGGCGTGCATTACAAGATTCCCGTGCTGATCATCGTGGCCAACAACGAATCGTTTTTCAACGACGAATTGCACCAGGAACGCGTGGCGCGCATGCGCGGCCGTCCGGTCGAGAACCGCTGGATCGGCATGCGCATGAGCGAACCGGACCTCGAT
>Ga0335083_10001829_pt1 | contig 28819 bp, 30 predicted proteins | sample Lox_Sample_42_FD_206716 | JGI IMG/M metagenome (GOLD analysis project Ga0335083, IMG submission 206716) | Soil microbial communities from Loxahatchee National Wildlife Refuge, Florida, United States - Lox_Sample_4.2 | ecosystem: Environmental > Terrestrial > Soil > Wetlands | place: USA...
ACAAAGCCCTGGTGTGCATCTACCTCGGCGGCGGGAACGATGGAGAGAACACGCTCATCCGCTTCGACACCGCCGGCTATCAAAAGTACGCATCGATCCGGACGCCGGCGTCCGGGGTCAACATACCGCAGGCACAGCTGTTGCCGATCCAGCCCGCGACCAGTCCTTACCCGTTCGGCTTCCACCCTGCCTGCGCGCCATTGCAGCAGTTGTTTCAGCAGAAGATGCTCGCCGTCGTGGCCAACACGGGTCCGCTCGCCGCGCCCTCGACCAAGACCGGGCTGGAGCAACAGCAGGCCCCGAGGCCGGCCAATCTCTTCTCGCACAACGACCAGCAGCTCGCCCAGCAAAGCGCGAGCTATACGGGGCAAGTCCGGCTCGGGTGGGGCGGGCGCATCGCAGACAGGCTCGATCCGTTCAATGCGGGAACGCTCTTCCCCGCCCTCACATCGATCGCGGGCATCGACACGTTCATCAACGGCGCGACGTCGGTGCCGCTCGCGATACCCGCCCAGCCTTCGTTCGAGCTCTACGGAAGCGGCTATCCGTTGCCCCAGTTCGACGCCCTGCGCGAGGCGGCCATCCGCGAAATGCTCGCCCAGGGGAGCGAAAACATCTATGACAGCGTCGCCCGCTTGTATGCGAGCGAAGGGCTCGCCGCGTCTTCTGTGGCCTCGCCGATACTCTCCAACCAATCGTCGGTGGTCGCGCCTTATTTCTCCAATCTCAACTCGTACTTGACCGGCCAGCTGCGCAACGCTGCACTGCTCGTCGAGGGGCGCGCGCAGACCGGTCTCAAGCGACAGGTTTTCTTCGTCAGCCAGGGCGGCTACGACACTCATGGCTCGCAACTCGGCCAGCATCAGACGCTGCTCGGCGATCTGGCGCAGGCCATAAAGACCTTCCAGGACGCGATGGCCGCCATCGGCATGAGCAACAACGTGACTACGTTCACGCTGTCCGATTTCGGTCGCGCGTTCAAGCCAGCGAGCAACAGCGGCACCGACCACGGATGGGGTAACTACGCCTTTGTGATCGGCGGCGCGGTCAAGGGCGGCGACTTCTACGGCACCGTGCCCACGCTTGCGCTCAACGGTCCCGACGATTTCGGGGACGCCGGTCGCTGGATTCCGACGACATCGATCGAGCAATACGGCGACCTGCCCTACATCTTTCCGAATATCGGCGCATTCACCAACACCAATATGGGATTCATGGCTTGATGTTGAACGGAGGGCGAACGTTGCCGCGCGCGTACCCATGCTTCGCGCTTAGGCGGATTGCCGCCTTGGCACCTGCATGCATGGCATTTGCTTCGATGGCGCAGGTTGTCGAGCGCCCCGTGTACCACGAGGGCGACACCTGGACCTACCGCCATGCCAGTGGACCTACAACGGGCCGACCCGGCGGAACCTTCTACTCGACCCAGACCAAGACGATCACTCGGATGCTCGACGGCGAGTTCGAGCTCGCCACGGAGATGGTGTCGGAGAAGGGCGAGAAGACGACAGGCGTCGAACTCAGTTCGCTCAACTTCAACGACTTCGCGCAACCTCCCGCTCCCGCGGCACGCGTCGAGATCATGGCGTGGATGTGGCCCGTCGAGCCGGGGAAAACCTGGCGCTACGACGTGCCGGTACGAACGGGAACCGAAACATGGGAAGCGGCCGTGCTCGGCTGGGAAGACGTCGAGGTGCCAGCCGGCAAATTCAGAACGCTGAAAGTCGAGCGCAACCTCCTCGGCGCCCTTCAAGGTTCATACGGTCGCCGCGTCACGGTGTGGTATTCACCCGATGCCAAGGTGAACGTGCGCGTCAAATACGACGCCATGTACCGTACCTACACGATTACCAACGCGATGCGGGAGCTCATCAGCTATCGGCTCCGTTAACCGAGCGTTGACATGCCCTCACTCGTCCGTGCCCGCTGAGCGACTGCCGACCACACGCCAACGGATCACCGCGGCTCATTCAATCTTCGATAGGTGGCCAATGCTCGCCGATCTGTGCCGTGCGCTCGCCTGCTTGCTTACCGCTTTCGTCTCCACGATCGCGGTCGCCCAGCAAAGCTACCAGGGCATCTGGTGGGCCGCGCCGTCCGGGGCCGAGTCGCGCTGGGGCATCAACTTCACGCACCAAGGCGACGTCGTGCTCAAGGCGTGGTTCGCGCGGCCCTGACTCGCAACGGCTGTCCAGTGTTCTAGTAGCGCGCGTTGCCCGGCGTGCGCGGGAACGGAATGACGTCGCGCACGTTCGCCACTCCCGTCGCATACGCGACCGTGCGCTCGAAGCCCAGCCCGAAGCCGGCGTGCGGCACCGTGCCGTAGCGGCGCAGGTCGCGGTACCAGCCGTAGTGCGCCGGATCGAGGCCCGTCTCCTTCAACCGCGCGTCGAGGACGTCCAGGCGCTCCTCCCGCTGGCTGCCGCCGACGATCTCGCCGATGCCCGGCGCGAGCACGTCCATCGCCGCCACGGTTCGGCCGCCGTCGTTGACGCGCATGTAGAACGCCTTGATCGCCTTCGGATAATTCATGACGATCACCGGCTTGCCTACGTGCTTCTCGGTGAGGTAGCGCTCGTGCTCGGACTGGAGGTCCATGCCCCACGACACGGGAAACTCGAACTTCTGCTTCGACCGCTCGAGGATTCCGATGGCCTCGGTGTAGTCCATACGCGCGAAAGTAGTATCGACGATGCCGGCGAGCTTGGCGATCACGCCCTTCTCGATGCGCTCCTCGAAGAACGCCATGTCGTCGCCGCGCTCGGCGAGCACGGTCTTGAAGATGTGCTTGAGCAGCGCCTCGGCGAGGTCGGCATTGTCGGCGAGCGCGGCGAACGCGATCTCGGGCTCGATCATCCAGAACTCGGCCAGATGGCGGCTCGTGTTCGAGTTCTCGGCGCGGAAGGTAGGCCCGAACGTGTACACCTTCGACAGCGCGAGGCAGTACGCCTCGACGTTGAGCTGGCCCGATACCGTGAGGAACGCCTCGCGCCCGAAGAAGTCCTGCGCGAAGTCGACCTTGCCCTCGGGTGTCCGCGGCAGGTTCGCGAGGTCGAGCGTGGAGACGCGGAACAGCGCACCGGCGCCCTCGGCGTCGGAGGCGGTGATGATGGGCGTGTTGACCCAGCAGAAGCCGTTCTGGTCGAAGAAGCCGTGGATCGACTTCGCGATCGTGTGGCGAACTCGCGTGAGCGCGCCGATCACGTTGGTCCGCGGGCGTAGGTGGGCGACCTCGCGTAGGAACTCGAGCGTGTGCGGCTTGGGCTGGATCGGGTAGGTGTCCGGATCGTCGACCCAGCCGACCACGCGGACTTCGTCCGCTTGCATCTCGAACGGCTGTCCCTTCGCCGGCGAGGGTACGATCCTGCCCGTGGCCTCGACCGCGCAACCCGCGGTCAGGTGCATCACTTCGCTCGCGTAGTTGGGCAGCGTCCCTGGCGCCACCACCTGCACGGGATGAAAGCCGGAGCCGTCGCTCAGGTGGACGAACGAAAGACCGGCCTTGGAGTCACGCCGCGTGCGGACCCAGCCGTTGAGCCTGACGGTGGCGTTGGGGTCGGCTCGGCCGGCGAGAATGTCGGCGCAAGAGATGCGTTCCATTGGGGACCTCCGGGATGCGATGATTGTAAGCCACCGCCTCGCGGGTGAAAGCGCCGACCCGAGACATCGCCTCGTGACCCCACATTCCAACGCAAACGCGAAGCGCGACACCGAGCTTGCGTGGTCGCGCCTCCACGCTTCGTCGGCGCCGCGACCCCCGGTGAATCCGCCTCACGCCGACGCCGCCCGCGCGCCTGCCGCGCTGCGCCGGCTCATCGGGCTGCGCTACGCGGTCGCCGCGCTGGTTGCCGTATCGGTGCTCGGCCTGCACTTCGCCTTCGCGGCTCCCGTTCGCTGGTCTCCGGTCGCGGCCGCGTTCGTGGCGCTGCTGCTGGTGAACGCCGTGCTGCAATGGCGCATCGCCAGGCGGCGCACGGTATCCGAGAGCGGGCTTTTCGCCAACTTCGGGTTCGAGGTCGCGGCGCTCACCGCGCTGCTCTCGCTGGTCGGCGGCGCCACGAGCCCGCTCGTGTCGTTGTACCTGCTGCCGATCACGATGGCCGCCTACCTGCTCACCAGGCGCCACACGTGGGCCCTCGCGGCGCTCACCGCGGCGTGCTATTCGCTGCTCTTCATCGTCGGCGGCCCGGGCACGGAGCACGTGCACGGCAGCGAGGACCAGGCCCGGGAGTTCAGCACGCATCTGGTCGGCATGTGGGCGGTATTCCTCGTGAGCGCGGCCCTCGTCGCCCACTATGTTTCATCGCTCGCCGAGGCGGTGCGCGACCGCGACCGCAAGCTCGCGCTGGCGCGGGAAGAGGCGCTGCGCAACGAGCGCGTCGTTGCGCTCGGAACCCTCGGCGCCGGCGCGGCCCACGAGCTCGGAACGCCGCTGTCGACGATCGGCGTCTTGGCGGAGGACATGGCGCGGCGATACGCCGACCACCCGGAAATTGCCTCGGACGTCGCTGTGCTGCAGGACGAGGTGGTGCGCTGCAAAGGGATATTGAACGCGCTCACGGCGGCCGCCGGCTCGATGCGCGGCGAAGGCGGGACGGCCGAGTCCGCGGACGTGTTTCTCGCGCGAACGGTCGACCGCTGGCAGTTGCTGCAGCCGACCGTGCGCGCCGGCGTCGCGTGGTCGGGCGCGGCCGCGCCGGCGCTTCTCGCGGACCAGACGCTCGAGCAGGCGCTCCTCAACCTGCTCAACAACGCCGCGGATGCATCGCCTTCCGGGTTCGATGTCGTGGGTCACTGCGACGCCGCCGAGATCGTCATCGACATCCTCGACCGCGGACCGGGCCTCACCGACGAAGTCGAGCAGCGCGCCGGCGAGCTGTTCTTCTCGACCAAGGCTCCCGAGGGCGGCATGGGCATCGGCCTGTTTCTCGCCAACGCGACCATCGAGCGGTTCGGCGGGCGAGTCAGCCTGTTCAACCGCGCCGGCGGCGGCTGCTGCACGCGCGTGACGCTGCCCAATGCCCTCGCCGCAAGCGGGGCGAGCGCCAAATGAGCCCGCGCGCGGGAGCGAGCCTCCTGATCGTCGACGACGACCCCGCGTTCTGCCGGGTGCTCGCGCGGGCGCTCGAAGCACGGGGCTTCGCCGTCAGGGTCGCGCACGACGTGCTGCAGGCGCTTCGCCTGGCCGAGGAGCAGCTGCCGAAGTTCGCCGTGGTCGATCTGCGCATGCCCGGCGCGAGCGGCCTTGCGTTCGTGAAGCGGCTCCGCGAGATGGACGCCGAAGCACGCATCGTCGTGCTGACCGGCTACGCGAGCATCGCCACCGCCATCGAGGCGATCAAGATGGGCGCGACGCACTACCTGTCCAAGCCCGCGCGTGCCGAGGAGATCGTCGCCGCGTTCGACCGCGTGTCCGCGGAAGCCGGAATCGACGTGCACGAGGCGCCGGCGCCGGTCGCCCGGGTTGAATGGGAGCACATCCAGAAGGTGCTCGCCGAGCGTGGCGGCAACATCACGGAGACGGCCAAGGCACTCGGCATGCATCGGCGGACCTTGCAGCGAAAGCTCGCCAAGCGTCCGCCGCCGGCCTGAGGAATCGAGCTCAGTGCCGCGAAGGCTTCCCGAGCGGACCGCCGACCGTTCCCTCGACGTCGACCCAGAGATGCGGCAGGCCGAGCGCCTCGAGCCACGCCGGTCCTTGCACCTCCTTGAGCATGCCGATGGTGGACGCGCTGCCGGCCACCACGCACAGGTCCCCGACCACCGTCACGGCGGCAAGGTGCGACACGGGCCGTCCCGTCTTCGGGTTGAGGATATGCCCGTAGCGCCGACCATCGATGACGATGCAGCGCTCGTAGTCCCCGCTGGTCGCGACCGCGCCGCGCTCGAGCTCGAGCGTGGTCATCATCTCGCCGGCTTTGCGCGGGTGCGCGAGGCCGATGCGCCACGCATCGCGATCCGGCCGCGGTCCGATGATCGCGATGTCGCCTCCGAGATTGACGAACCCGCTGCGCACGCCCGCCTCGCGGCACAGCGCGGCTGCGCGGTCAGACGCGTACTCCTTCACGACGCCGCCCAGGTCGAGCTCCATGCCCGGCACGCAAAAGCGAAGATGCGGCGGCTCCCAACGCAGCTTGTCCCAGCCGACGCGGGGCAGCAGCGCCTCGATGGCCTCGGGCTGCGCAAGTGCGCCAGCCGAGAAATCCCACGCGTTGCGCAACAGCCCCGACGTGACGTCGAACAGTCCGCCGCTCGCTTGAAAGCAGGTCGCCGCATAGTCGAGGAGCCCGGCCGTCTCGTGGTCCACGTCCAGGGCGCCTCCGCGCTCGGCCACCCGATTGATCTCCGACAGCAGGCTCGTGCCGCGGTAGCGCGAGTAGCGGGCTTCGAGGCGGTCGACGTCCCGGGTCACCGCTTCGAAGGCGCGCCGCGCGTCGTTGGCGTGGCCCGCGAAGATCGCGAGCTCGCAGGGCGAGCCCATGGCCTTGAACGCGTGGCGGAAGAGCGTTTCGCGCAATGCGGTTCGCGAGGGCCGATCAAAAGCCGTACTGCCAGCTCGCGTAGAACGTGCCGCGGCGCTCGAGCTGGTAACCGTTGAAGTTGTCGCCGACGGGCTGCAGCCACTCGAGCGAGAGCTGGTTGCCCGCGAGGGCACCCTTGAACGCGTAGCTCGCGCCGAAGCCCAGGTCCCAGAAGCGGCCGCCGTAATTCGCGGGATAGTCGACGGGCGACAGCGCATAGTACGTGCCGTTGTACTGGCCGCGAATCGCGCCTTGCTGCGTGTAGGCGCCGCGAAGCGTCGCCGAGAAGCCCTGCTCCGAGGCGAATCCCGCCCACGCCGTTGCCTGGACGACGTTGCCGAGCGCGTAGCCCGACGCGTTGCGGCTCTGCATGCGGACGATCCCGCTCGCCTGAGCCCCGAAGAACCACGGCGCTGCCGAGGCGAGATAGGTGATGCTCGGATTGAAGTCCCAGGTGCCGCTTCCGAGCTGCATCCCGTAGTGGTCGAAGCCGGCGTCGATCTGGTGGGTGTCGCGCAGCTTGACGGAGACGTCGCCCGTCGGCGCCGTGACGCCGACCGAGACATGAGCGCGCTGGCTGCCGACGTCGAGGAGCGGGAGGAGCGCATAGAACCCGGTATCGCCGATGCCGCCGCTCGTGTGCTCGTGCGACGTGTGATGCGCGTACATGGCCGCGACGTCCGGCGCGAGCGCCGCCTGCTCCTGCGGCGTGAGGAGCCCCTGCGACTGCATGCTCATGTTCATGTACGTGGGCATCACCATCAGCGTCATCCAATCCACCGGCGCGTACATGAGCTCGACCATGTACATGCTGGTGTTCATCCACGACGGCGCCACGAGGCAGCCGTTGGCGCCGCAGGCGTCGGCCTTCACGGCATCGTTGTCGACCGCGCGAGCGCCGTGCCGGAAGCCCCCGGCCTGGCGCGACCCCATGAGGCGCAGCGCCGCCATGAAGTCGCCGGCCGCGGGCAGGATGTGTCCGAACATCACGCCGGCGGGGGCGGCGTCGGCGCCGCCGTCGTGGTGGTGTACCGCATGACCGCTCGCCGCAGCCGCCGTGCCCGCGGCTTCGAGGTCGAACTTCAGCGAGGCGCTGACCAGCCACCAGTTGAAGTCCGCATAGGGGCCTTCCCCGCCGCCGCCCCACTTGAGACTACCCGAGTGCTCGAAGTAGCTGTACCCGACGTACGCCGTGACGCCTCGCGAGAACTCCTTGCTGAGCGTGAACCCGCCGCCGAGCGTGCCGAAGGCGGACAGGCGGTAGTCGCTCGAGTAATACGGCGGCAGCTTCGAGAGATCGAACGGGACCGCGGCGCCCGAGCTCGACGCCGTGTACTGCCCCTGGTTGGTCACGAGGTAGGGCGTGTAGAACGATGCCGCCGTCTGCGTGTAGTAGCGCGCCATCGGCGTGAACATCCACCCGGCGCCAATAGGCTGCGCCCACTCCACCTCGAACGTATGCGCGCGGATGCCCCAGTCGTCGCTGAAGTACGCGTAGTTCAGGTGAAGCCCGGCATCGGCGGCCGCGATGTACTGGGCGTAGCGGAAATTGAAGAGCCACTGCTGTCGTAGGTCCGGCCGCTTTTCCATGATCGCGCCGACGTTGACGACCAGCGCGTCCGGCGACGGCGCGAGAAACTGCTGCTCCGGGTCGACGAACGCGACCGTGACGAGCTTGTACGGATTCGACAGATAGCCCTGGCTGTGCGTGTAGCCGAGATTCGCCTGCACTTGCGCGTCGGCCGTGAGCACCTGGGTCAGGCCGAGCGTCGCCGCCCAATCCTCGCGGCGGCCGTAGAGAACCTTGCCGCCGTTGCCGGCGTTCGCGATATGGGCGGTCGACGACACGAAGTTGCAGCTCGGGTTGCCGCAGGCGTTGAAGATGTAGGGCACCGCGTCGTGATCGAGCGTCGCGCTGATGTTGCTCGACGTGTACGCGAGACCGGCGTTGATCGTCGTGAGTTTCTGGTCGAAGTCCCGCTGCCCGCCGATGCCGAGGAAGCGCGACAGGTAGTCGGGTTCGGACGAAACGCCTCCGTTGACGTCGAGCGCGGCCTCGTTCCATTCGCGGCGCAGATCGAAATCGACCTGCCTGCGCGTTTCGCGCGATGCGCCCGCGATGGTGTGCACGAGCTGGGTGTCCTCGCCGCCGGTGAGGTTCCCGAAGCCGTCCGTGCGAAGGGGATTGAGCGTGCGCTTGTCGAGGTACAGCGGGCCGCTGTTCACGATGTAAGGCGACGCCCCCGACACTCCGTCGGCGGCGCGCGACCGGTTGCCGCGCCATTCGCGCGGTGCCGTGGCGATGGGCGTCGCTCCTGACCAGGTGTCCTGGCGCAGGTTGAGCACGCCCTTCAGCCTATCCGTGAAGGCGGTCCACGCGCTCGCCTGCAGGCTATCGGAGCGAAGCGGATCGTATTTACTCGAGAGGCCGAAAAGGTCGCGGCCGCTCTCCTGGTACCGCCCGAACTGCAGAACGGCCGCGCTGTCCTGCGCGAGCGAAGCCACGGGCGCGAGGCCGGGCAGCGCAATCGCTGCCGCCGTAAGCGCTTGCAGCGTCGAGCGACCGGCCTGCCGGCTCTCCGGCGGCATGCTTCAGTAGCAGCCGCAACCGCCCCCGGCGCCGACCTGGCCGCTCGCGGCGGCCTCGCGACTGCTGTAGGCGTGTGCGCGCAGCGCGCTTTCCGTCGGATTGAGATCGAAGGCCATCTGCGGCTTGGCGAGATTGCCGCGCTCCCACGCCGGCACACTCGCGCAGCCGCTCGCGAGACCGACGCATGCGAGGACGGCGAGGCCGACACGCGTTACCTGCGCGCGCATCGCGAGCCTATTGATTCTGGCGGAAGACGATGATCGTACCCGTGTGCAACCCGCCCCCGTTGGCGCCCGTCATGCAGTGATAGGTGAGCGTGTAGTTGAGGGCACCGCCGCCGGCCTTGCTCACGAACACGTTGTACACGCCGTCGCCGCCGTTGACGTAGACGAGCGGGCTGACGCTGATGTCGCCGCCGGTCGAGTCCGAGGTCGACGTCGCGGCGATGCCGCGATGGACGACCACCGACACCGTGGACGCCGCGGCCGGCCCGCGGTTCTGCACCTGGGCGACGAGGGAAGCCGGCGGGCCGCTGCCGTCGTCCGAGCAGGTTACCTGGTAGTAGTCGGTGGACTCGGGCGCGTCGCCCAGCGAGCCGTCCTGTGTATGCGCGGACGCCTCGCCTGCCCCCGCGACGACCAGGAGGAGGAGCGTCTGCCGGAGCGCTCGCGTCAGCGGCTCGCCTTTCATGCAGCGCAGCCTACACGCATCGGATCAGGGCCACACGCCGGGGATCGGCAGGTTCGCGGTGATGTCCGCGGCCGAGGGCGTGATGGTGACGTCGATGCCCGCGCCGCACGAGGCCGGCAGCGGGTTCGCAGTCACGTTGCGGTTGATCGTGAGCGTGGCCGGCGCGCCGATGCCGTCGATGTTCTGCGCCTTGCCCAGAACGGCGTACTGGCTGCCGTTGTCCGGGATCCACAGGTTGACCTTGCCGGCCTTCACGCTGTCGGTCACGCCCGACCCGAAGATGCATACGTCCGCGATGGCGATCTGCACGAGCACCCGCTTCGCGCAGCTCGTCGCGACGAACTTGGGCGACGTGAACTGGAACGGGATGCGGCCGGGCGTATCGATGTTCAAGGCCCCTTGCGTCCCGCTGAAGCCGATCGAGTTGCCCAGCGTGTCCGCTTTCACCTGTTGCGACCGGAAGACGCTCCTGTTCTGGATCGCCCGGGCGAGGCCCGCGAACGTGCCCTGCTCGATGACTTGCGAAAGATCCGTCACGAGCGAGCCGTCGGAGGTGGCGATCGTAGGCGCGGACGTAGGAAAGACGACGCTCTCCGCGACGACGGGGATCCGGCTTCCGTCCGTCGTCGTGCATCCGTGGCCGATCTTGAGCGCGTTGTCGTCGGTGACGCTTTCGGTAGCCTGCGACAGGATCGTCGTATGCGCGCCGGCCGAACCCGCGGCGAGCGTCATCCCCGCGGCGAGCGCCGCAACCGCCCAGTGCATCCTGCTTTTCACTGTATCCATGGCCTTTGCCGTTTGGTGCCGAATTCGTTGAACGAGATCTAAAGCGGCGCGCACATCACGACTTGGTCCGGTCCGTCGCCTTCCACGAGCCAGCCGAGCGCCACCATGCGGTCTCGCGTCGCCTTGTCCGTCAGGTAGCGATGGTTCGCGTCCGCGCGGTTGCTGAACACGCGATAGACCTGCCTCGTATTCGCGGGGCATACACCCTGCGCCGGCAGGAACATCTCCATGAAGTCGGCGCTCTCGAGCGTGAAGCTCGGGTTCTTCTGAGCGGTCGCGTTGCATTCGACCGTGCCGCGTCCGAAGAAATGGGAGTCCCCGAGCAGCGGCGGAATATAGAACCGGCATACCGGGGAGGTTCCCGCCTGCGCCGCCTTGTACGTACGCCAAGCGCGGCCGGTGCGCGCCCAGCCCTTGATGACACTGCCGTCGTCCAGCTTGCCAATCTCGTCGGGCGCCCAGGTGATGAAGTAGTGGTCGAGCCCGGCGTTGTAGTACTCGACGACCTGCACCGACTGGGACGTCGCGGTCGCACCGTAGCCCCAGACACCGGGAATGGCGAGGTTCGCGTTGACGTCTGCCGGCGACGGTGCGACGGTCACGTCCACGCCGGCGCCGCACGTCGGCGACAGCGGGTTCGCCGTGAGGTCGCGATTGATGATCAGCGTCGCCGGCGAGCCGATGCCGTCGATGCCCTGGCTCTTGCCGGCGATCGAATACTGCGAGCCGTTGTCCGGGATCCACAGGTTCACGTTACCCGCGCTGACGGGGTCAAGCGACGCGAGCGAGCAGACATCCGCGATTGCGACCTGCACCAGCAGCCGCTTCGCGCAGCTCGTGGCGACGAACTTGGGCGCCGCGAACTGGAACGGCACGCGTCCGAGCAGGGTGACGTCGAGCGAGCCGTCGTGCTCGACGAAGCCCGTCGCGTTGCCGAGTGCGTCGGCTTTGAGCTCCTGCGACCGGAAGATGCTCGTGTCCTGGGTCGGCTTGACGAGGCCCGCGAGCGAGCCCCCCACGATCACCGTGTCGAGGCTCGCGACCGGCGTGCCGTCCGACGATGTGAGGACCGGCGAAGTCGATGGAAACACGACGCTCTGCGCGATGACGGGCTGCGGCGAGCCGCCCGCGATCGAGCAGCCGTGCCCGATGCGCAGCGCGTTATCGGCGGTGACGCCTTCCGTCGCCTGCGCTCTGACAGTCGTGTGAGCCGGCGCCGGCAGCGCGGTCGCGCAGGCCACCGCGGCGATGCAGATCGAAGCAAATGGTCGTGTCTTGTGGGTCGGCTTGCGCATGGCGAAGAAGCATCGCTCGACGAAAGTGCGGTCGAATAATAGCGATCAAGGGCTTCTCCGTGGTGCGGCAAATTGTCGCGGCGCACGCGCGATTGCCGAGCTACATCCCCGCGTTCGCGGCGAGTGGTCCCAGGCCGCGCGCGCAGCGCTCCCGTCCCGGGTACTCATGGTTGCGGGCGCGGCTCGTTCGTGAAGGCGCCCGCGCGCAGCGAAGACGCGTTGCCGCGCGCCGTTCACTGCACCAGCACGATCTCCACCCGCCGCGCCTCGGCGTTGTCGCCCGAGCCTTGCGTCAACTCGGGTTTGGCCATCTCGATCTTGTCTTCCGCGACCCCGGCCGACTTCAGCTGGTCGCGCACGTTCATCGCGCGCTGCTTGGCGAGCTCCTGGTTCTGCTCGAGGTTGCCGGTCGCGTCGTGGTAGCCCGAGACCTTCACCTTCTGGCCGCCGGACTTCGCCATGTCGGCGAGCGGCGCGAGCTTGCCGGCGGCGTCGGCGGGAAGTTCGGCCTTGCCGGTGTCAAAGTACAGCTTGACCACCGTGACGGCCACGACCGGGGCGGACGCAGGCGCCATCGCGATCTTCGCGGGCGGTGTGGCCGCAGCCTGTGGTGCGTTCGTCTTGCCCGCGTACCACGTCGCGAGCAGCGGCACGATCATGAGCGCCACGATGTTGATGATCTTGATGAGCGGGTTGACCGCGGGACCGGCCGTGTCCTTGTACGGATCGCCGACCGTGTCGCCGGTCACCGCGGCCTTGTGCGCATCCGACCCCTTGCCGCCGAAGTGGCCGTCCTCGATGTATTTCTTCGCGTTGTCCCACGCCCCGCCGCCGGTGGTCATCGAGATCGCGACGAAGAGGCCGGTGATGATGGTGCCCATCAGCAGGCCGCCGAGCGCCTGCGGGCCGAGCGCCAGGCCCACGATCACAGGTACGAGCACCGGCAGGAGCGACGGCACGATCATTTCCTTGATCGCCGCGCGGGTCAGCATGTCGACCGCGACGCCGTACTCAGGCTTGGCCGTGCCTTCCATGATGCCTTTGATCTCCTTGAACTGGCGGCGCACCTCGACCACGACCGCGCCCGCCGCGCGCCCGACCGCCTCCATCGCCATCGCGCCGAACAGATAGGGCACGAGGCCGCCGATGAAGAGGCCGATGATGACCATGTGATTCGACAGGTCGAACGAGGTCGGGATACCCGCGGTGTCGAGCGCGTGCGTGTAATCGGCGAAAAGCACCAGCGCGGCGAGGCCCGCCGAACCGATCGCGTAGCCCTTGGTCACCGCCTTGGTCGTGTTGCCGACCGCATCCAGCGGATCGGTGATCGCGCGCACCGAGTCCGGAAGATCCGCCATCTCGGCGATGCCGCCCGCGTTGTCGGTGATGGGTCCGTACGCGTCGAGCGCGACGATGATGCCCGCCATCGACAGCATCGCGGTGGCTGCGATGGCGATGCCGTACAGGCCGGCGCACTTGTACGACACGAGGATCGCGGCGCACACGCAAAGCACGGGCAGCGCGGTGGCCTTCATCGACACGCCGATGCCGGCGATGATGTTGGTGGCGTGGCCCGTCGTCGACGCCTGCGCGACGTGCTTGACGGGCTTGAAGTCGGTGCCGGTGTAGTACTCGGTGATGATCACCATGAGCGCGGTGAGCACGAGGCCGACGAGCGCCGCGCCGAAGAGGCGCATCGGCGTGAGCGACGGATCCGCGGCGCTGAAGCCCCCGGTCATGCGGTCGGTGATGAACCAGAAGCCGATGGCCGACAACACGCCCGCGACCGCGAGGCCCTTGTACAGCGCGTTCATGATCTTGCCGCCGGGCGACGCCTTGACGAAGTAGCAGCCGACGATCGAGGCGAGGATCGAGAAGCCGCCGAGCACGAGCGGGTAAAGAACGGCTTGCTCCGCTACAGTGGGCAGCAGCAGCGCGCCGAGGAGCATCGTGGCGACGATGGTCACCGCGTAGGTCTCGAAGAGGTCGGCCGCCATGCCGGCGCAGTCGCCGACGTTGTCGCCGACGTTGTCCGCGATCACCGCCGGATTGCGCGGGTCGTCCTCGGGAATGCCCGCCTCCACCTTGCCCACGAGGTCCGCGCCGACGTCCGCGCCCTTGGTGAAGATGCCGCCACCGAGACGCGCGAAGATCGAGATGAGCGAGCCGCCGAACGCCAGGCCGACGAGCGGCTGGATGATGTGGTGCAGGCTTTCCTTGTCCGGGGCGGGCGCCCAGTTGGCAGAGCCCGTGAGAAACCAGTAGAAGCCCGCGACGCCGAGAAGCCCCAGGCCCACGACGAGCATGCCGGTGATGGCGCCGCCGCGAAACGCGATGGCGAGCGCTTCGTTGAGGCCGCTGCGCGCCGCCTCGGCGGTGCGCACGTTCGAGCGAACGGATACGTTCATCCCGATGTAGCCCGCAAGCCCCGACAGCACCGCGCCGACGAGGAAGCCGCCCGCCGTGCGTGCACCGAGCGCCCACCAGATGACGACGAACAGAATGACGCCGACGATGCCGATGGTGGTGTACTGGCGGTTGAGGTACGCCTTGGCACCCGCCTGCACAGCGGCTGCAATCTCCTGCATGCGCGGGTTGCCCGCGGGCTTGGCGAGGATCCAGCTGATCGAGACGATGCCGTAGACGATCGCCGCCACCGCGCACACGAGCGCGAAGATGAGTCCTGTGGACATGGCTTGGTTCACTCCCTGAAATTGTGGCCGTCAGTGGGTTCGCTCGGGCGCCTTCGTTTTTGGGCGCCCGTCGCGTTCCGCGCCGCTCTGGCGGCGGCGGGAAAACACGCTATTTTGCCAGTTTTCGGGCCAGGAAGTCGAGCCGGTCCTGTCCCCAGAACAATTCGTCCTGGCAAACGTAGGTCGGCGCGCCGAACACGCCGCGCGCGATCGCCTCCTGCGTCAGCGCCGCGTAGCGCGCAGCCATGTCGGGTGCGCGCTTCGCGAGCGCGTCGGCGTCGAGCCCGGCGCTGCGCGCGAGCGACGCGAGCGTGGCCGCATCGGCGATGTCGCGGTCCTGCGTCCACAGCGCACGCCCGATCGCGCCCGCGAGCGCTAGCGACTTGTCGCCGCCCTGCTCGTCGGCCGCGAGCACCCAGCACGAGGCAAGCGTCCCGTCGGCGGGAAAATGCTTGGGCTGCAGGTTCATCGGCACGCCCAGGAACTCCGACCAGCGCTTCAACTCGACGAGGCGGTACGCCTGCCGCTGCGGGGCGCGCTTCGCGAGCGGCAACCCGCCCGACACCGGGAACACCTCTCCCAGGTTCATCGGCTTTACGCCGACCGTCGCGCCGTGCTCCTTGGCGAGCGCGACGAAGCGGTCGTGGCCGAGGAACGCCCACGGCGAGACGGTGGCGAAGTAATAGTCGATGTGCTTGGTCATACCGTGAACTCCGTTGCGAGCTTGCGCGGCACCGCGACGTTCTTCAGTCGCTCGTAGCGCGGCAGCCCGTCCTTGAACGGCGGCGGGTCCTCGCCTTTCATGAGCGGCCCGAGATACGCCCGCGCCTTGGCCGTGATGCCGTAGCCGTCGCGCGAGATGAAGTCGCGCGGCAGCATCTTTTCCACGTTCGCCACCTTGTCGAGCGGCGCCTCGGTGATCTTCCATTTGTAGGGCCGGTCGGACACACGCGTGATCGCGGGCATCACCGCGTTGCGCCCCGCGACGGCGAACTCCACCGCTGCCTTGCCGACGGCGTACGACTGCAGCACGTCGGTCTTCGACGCGAGGTGGCGCGCGGCGCGCTGCAGGTAGTCGGCCACCGCCCAGTGGTACTTGTACTTGAGCCTTTCCTTCACGAGCGAGGCGATGAGCGGTCCGACGCCGCCCAACTGCGCGTGCCCGAACGCGTCGCGCGTGCCCGCCTCCGCCATGAGGTTGCCCTGCGCGTCCTGCAGCCCCTCCGACACGCCGATGCAGCAGTAGCCGTGCGCCTTCGTCTTGGCGTCGACGAGCGCGAGGAACGCCGCCTCGTCGAACGGCACTTCCGGAAAGAGCAGCACGAGCGGGATCGGCGTTTCGGCATCCTCCGCCATGCCCACCGCGGCCGTGATCCAGCCCGCATGCCGCCCCATCACCTCCAGCACGAACGTCTTGGTCGACGTCTTCGCCATGGAAGCGACGTCGAACGCCGCCTCGCGCATCGAGGTCGCGACATACTTGGCCACCGATCCGAACCCGGGACAGTTATCCGTGATGGGCAGGTCGTTGTCCACGGTCTTCGGCACGTGGATCGCGCAAAGCGGGTACCCCAGCTTCTCGGCGATCTGCGACACCTTGAGGCAGGTGTCGGCGGAGTCGTTGCCGCCGTTGTAGAAGAAGTAGCCGATATCGTGTGCGCGGAACACCTCGATCAGGCGCTCGTACTGCGCATGGCTCTCCTCGAGCCCTTTCAGCTTGTAGCGGCACGAGCCGAACGCGCCGGCCGGCGTGTAGCGAAGCGCGCTGATCGCCCGCGCCGACTCGCGGCTGGTGTCGATCAGGTCTTCGCCGAGCGCGCCGATGATTCCGTTGCGCCCCGCGTAGACCTTGCCGATCTTGTCCTTGTGCCTGCGCGCCGTCTGGATCACGGCGGCTGCGCTCGCGTTGATGACGGCGGTCACGCCGCCGGACTGGGCGTAGAACGCGTTGCGGGGCTTGGCTCGGGGCATGGGCGAGAATGTGAAAAGCTAAGCGGAGAGTTGCGTCGCGAGTGCGCGGTATTTCGCTGCGTCGGGCTTCAATTCGGCCGCACGCGCGGCATGCGAGCGCGCCGCCGTCGTATCGCCCAGGTCGCGACACAGCAGCGCAAGATTGTAGACGAGGTCGGCGTCGCCGGGGCGCACATCCACCGCGAGCTCCTGCGTGTGACGCGCCTTGCCGAGCCGCCCATCCGCGCGTTCGACCATGGCGAGCAGGTTGAGGGCCCACGGGTCGTTTTGACTGATCGCGAGTACGCGCCGGCACGCGCCTTCCGCCTCCGCGAACGCGCCGCGCTGCGCCGAGGCGGCGGCATCCTGGAGGATCGGCTGCACGCGGTCCACCAGCGCCTCGTACGGCGCGCGCCACTTCGCGTACACGAGGTCGCGATGCTGCACGAAGCGGGCGTCGTCCTGGTTGTCGCCTCCGCCGGCGCCGGAGTCGCCGGCGTCCGCATACCACACGAACGTCTGGCGCGGCACGAAATGGAAGCGAGTCCGTTGCGCGAGCGTCAGAAAGAAATCCCAGTCCTCGAGTATCGCGAAGCGCGGGTCGAAGCGCGCGCCGCCGTCGACGAGCGAGCGGTCGACGAGCGCCGACGACAGATGGATATAGCTGCGCTCGTAAAGCTGCATGAGCGCGGTCGGCCGGCCGATGATCTGCACCCGGCCGTCGCGGAACACCGCCCGCGCTTGCGAATGCACCACACCCGCGCCGCCGGCCTCGGCGCGCGCCGCCACAAGGCCCGAAACGTGGTCCGCCTCGATCGAATCGTCGTCGTCGAGGAACGTTACGCAATCGCCTGTGGCGGCGGCGAGGCCGACGTTGGCGGCATCGGGGCGCGCGAGCGCGACGTCGCCGGCCGCATAGCGCAGCGGAAACGTGCCGCACCGGGCACGGGGCGCCGGGTGCGACGGGCCGCACGCCGCCACCAGCACGACCTCGATGCGCGCGTAGTCCTGTTCGGCGATGGCCGCCAGCGTGCGGTCGAGCGTCGGCCGCGCCATGCTGCGCACGACGATGCTGACCGTCGGCGCCATCGCGACGCTTCTAGGCGCGCAGCGCGCCGAGGCTCGCGTCGCGAACGGCCTCCACGCTCGCGAGGCCGTTCACCTTGCGGTACTTGGGGGCGCTCGCATCGCCGGTGGCGCCCCACGCGTTGTAGTAGGCGACGAGCGGTTCGGTCTGCGCGTGGTAGACGGCGAGGCGGTTCTTCACCGTTTCCTCCTTGTCGTCGTCGCGCTGGATCAGGTCCTCGCCGGTGACGTCGTCCTTGCCGTCCACCTTGGGCGGGTTGAACTTGACGTGGTAGGTGCGCCCCGAGGCGACGTGCACGCGGCGCCCGCCCATGCGCTCGACGATCGCCGAGTCGGGCACGTCGATCTCGAGCACGTAGTCGAGCGCGACACCCGCCTTCTTCATCGCCTCCGCCTGCGGGATGGTGCGCGGGAAGCCGTCGAAGAGGTAGCCGTTCGCGCAGTCGGGCGCGCGCAGCCGCTCGAGCACGAGGCCGATGATGATGTCGTCGGACACGAGTGCGCCGCTGTCCATCACCTTCTTCGCGGCGAGCCCGAGCGGCGTGCCCGCCTTCACGGCCGCGCGCAGCATGTCGCCGGTGGAGATCTGCGGGATGCCGAACGTCTCCTTGATGTAGCTGGCCTGGGTCCCCTTACCCGCACCGGGCGGGCCGAGCAGAATGAGTCGCATTTGTCGTGATCCTTCGACGGTGGTCGCGGCGATTATGTCAGGTGTTCGCGCCGCAGGGCCGTCCCAAGGCGCGAACTGCGCCCCCTCGGGGGGCAGCGAAGCAGCCGAATCATCAAATGAGGCTACGAGCGTGGGGGCCGTTCACTCGGCGGCATTCATGCCGTACAGGACACGCACACGGGCCAGGTCCTCCGGCGTGTCGATGCCGGGCGCGGGCGTACCATGCGTGATCTCCACCGCGATGCGGTAGCCGTGCCACAGCGCACGCAGCTGCTCGAGCGCCTCGACGCGCTCGAGCGGCGACGGCGCGAGCGTGGGATAGGCGCGCAGGAACGACGCGCGGTAGGCGTACAGGCCGTAGTGGCGATACACCGGCATGCCTTCGGGCAGGGTGTCGCGCGTCTTCGCGAAGGCATCGCGCGCCCAAGGAATCGTGGCGCGACTGAAGTACATCGCGTAGCCCATGGCGTCGAGCACGACCTTCACGACGTTGGGGTTGAACGCCTCGGCGGCGTCGACGATGGCGTGGCACGCGGTCGCCATCGCCGCGTCCGGCCGCTTGGCGAGGAGCTGCGCCATGCTTCGCATGAGCGAAGGCTCGAGCAGGGGCTCGTCGCCCTGCACGTTCACGACGATGTCGTCGTCTTTCAGGCCGAGCGTAGCGGCGGCCTCGGCGAGGCGGTCGGTGCCGGTCGGATGATCGACGCGAGTCATGCAGACGTCGATGCGGTGGCGCTCGCAGGCGTCGCGCACCCGCGCATCGTCGGTGGCCACCACCACCCGCGCCGCGCCGCTTTGCAGCGCGCGCTCGGCAACGCGGACGACCATGGGCTTGCCGGCGATGTCGGCGAGCGGCTTGCCGGGAAGGCGCGTCGAAGCGTAGCGCGCCGGGATGAGGACCGTGAACGACATGACGCGCCGCTACTCGTACTCTTCGGGCGCGAGGCGCCTGGCCTCCTCCTCCAGCATCACCGGGATCCCGTCGCGGATGGGATACGCGAGGCGCGCCGATTTCGACACGAGCTCCTGCCTCTCGCGATCGTAGACGAGCGGGCCCTTGGTGACCGGGCAAACCAGCATCTCAAGCAGCTTGGGATCCACGGATCTTTTGCTCCACGAGGGCCACGAGCGCGGGATCGACGGTGGCGCGCACCGGCAGATAGTAGAAGCGTTCGTCGGCGAACCGCCGGCATTTTACCGCGTCCTTCTGCGTCATCAGGATGACGGCGGCGCCGGGAAACGCAAGGTCGCTCGCTCGATACGCATGATGGTCCGGGAAGGCATGCTCGGCGGCTGCAATCCCCTGCGCCCGGACGAACGCGAAGAAACGCTGCGGATGCCCGATGCCCGCCACGGCGTGCACACTGGCGCCGCGCCACGCTGCCGGATCGCCGCGCCGCGACTCGTCGCGCACGCCGCGCCACGGCATCGCCACGTGCGTGGTGTAGCTTCCGCGGCCGCCGCTGTCCGAGCGCGGCGCTTCGCCGGACACGAGGCGGACCACGGCGTCGACTTCGTCCAGGCGGGATTCCGGCTCGCGCATCGGGCCCGCCGGCAGCATGAGCCCGTTGCCGAAGCCGCGGGACTGGTCGACGACCGCGACCTCGAAGTCACGCGCGAGGCGGTAGTGCTGAAGCCCGTCGTCGCACAGCACGACGTCGCACTCCGGATGCGCGGACAGGAGCGCCCGCCCCGCAGCTGCACGGTCGTGTGCGATCCAGACGGGAAATCCCGCCGCGGCGATGATCGGCGGCTCGTCGCCGACGTCCGCGGCGTCGTCATCGGCCGCGACCGCACGCGGGCGGCGGTTGCTGCCTCCGTAGCCGCGGCTCACCACACCAGGGCGGAAGTCGCGGTCGCGCAGCGCCTCGGCCAGCGCGATGACCAGCGGCGTCTTGCCCGCGCCGCCGGCCGTCACGTTGCCGACCACCACGACGGGCACCGGCAGGCGCTCCACGCGTAGCACGCCGCCGGCGTAGAGCGCGCGGCGCGCCGCGACGATCCAGCGAAAGAGAAGCGACAGCGGCGAGAGCAGCCACGCCGCCAACGTCGGCCGCGGCTCGTACCAGGCCGCAACTAGGCTCACGCCCTCACTTGGCCGGCGTCTGCGTGGCGAACGTGATGTGGACGAGCCCCGCCTGGCGAGCCGCCTCCATCACGTGGATCACCGACTGGTGTGTCGCGTTGGCGTCGGCGTTGATGATCACGACCGGATCCTTGGCGTCGCCGGCGGAGCGCTTCAGCATGTCGGCCATCGCGCCGACGGTGGTGAAGGTGAACACGCTCTTGTCGACCACGTAGCGCCCCTGGGCGTCGATGCCGACGTTGATCTCCTTCGGCCGCTGCTTCGCGGCGTCCGCCTCGGCCTCGGGCAGCGTGATCTGCAGCTCCGCCACGCGCTGGTACGTCGTCGTCACCATGAGGAAGATCAGGATGACGAGCAGGACGTCGATCAGCGGGATGAAATTGATCTCCGGGTCCTCGCGCCCGCGCGCGCCGCGAAGATTCATGTTGTCGGTCGCGAAGGGCCGCCCCGAGCGACCGACCAGCCCCCTCGGGGGGCAGCGAGCGCAGCGAGCGTGGGGGGATGATTCATCACTTCCGCTCGCCGTGCGCGAAGTCGACGAGCTTGATCGCCTGCTGCTCCATCTCGACCACCAGCGCGTCGACCTTGGCACGGAAATGCCGGTAGAAGATCATCGACGGTATGGCGACGATGAGGCCCATCGCGGTGTTGTAGAGGGCGATCGAGATGCCCTGCGCGAGCTGGATCGGGTTGCTCGCGCTCGAGCTCTGCGAGCCGAAGATCTCGATCATGCCGATCACCGTGCCGAACAGGCCGAGCAGCGGCGACATCGCGGCAATCGTGCCGAGCGTGGTGAGGAAGCGCTCGAGGTCGTGCGTGACCACACGCCCCACCTCCTCGATCGCTTCCTTCATGACCGGGCGCGGCGCCTTCACGTTGGCGAGCCCGGCGGCGAGGATCCGCCCGAGGGGGCCTTGACCCGCAGTCTTGGCGAGGAGCTCGGGGGTCGCGCCCGTCTGCCGGAATTCGTTCAGCACGCGGTCCACCATGCCGGGTGGCGCGACCACGGACACCCGCAGCGACCACAGGCGCTCGAAGATCAGCGCAAGCGCGACGATGGACGCGATGATGAGCGGCCAGATGGGCCAGCCCGCGGCCTGGATGATGGACCACACGTGGGGATGCTCCTAAGCGAAAAACTGCCCGAAATGTACCGCATTCGGCGAGGAAGGCCTATCGGCGTTTTCCTTGCCCCCCGACCGCTAATCCGACTCCGCCAGCGACGCCGTCACCGCCGCCCCCGCCAGCACGATCATCCAGAACACGAAGACCCATAGCATGAAGATCGGCACCGCCGCGAGCGCGCCGTACAGGATCTCGTAAGTCGGCGAGTGCGCAACGTACCACGCGAACGCGGCGCGGCTTGCTTCGAACGCGGCGGCCGCGAGAAGGCCGCTGATGAAGCCGTGACGCCAGAGCACAGGGCGCGCCGGCGCGATGACATACAGCAACGTGAAGCCCGCCACGGCGAGGAGGAAGGTCACGACGTGCACGACGGTGGCGATGTCGCTCTTGTCGAGCGAAACCGCCGAGATGGACAGCGCGAAGACCCAGCGAACCAGCAGGATCGCGCCCCCGACGAGCGCCGGGCCAGCCGTGACGCCGATTGTGTACACGAGCACGCGTCGCATGATCGGCCGCTTGCGCGTGATGCGCCAGATCTCGTTGATCTCCGTCTCGACCGAGTCGACGACCAGCGCCGCGGTGACGATCACGAAGAAGATCCAGACGCCCTTCAGATTCGCCGCCGCGGTCGCGAGCCCGACGACGTACGTCTGGACCAGCGTCGACGCGGTCGCCGGCAGCGAATAGCGCAGCAGATAATTCTCGAGCGCCTTGAGGAAGTCCTGGAAGATCGGGAACTGCGCCACGAAGGCGAAGGCCACCGTGGCAAGCGGTACGAGGCCCAGGAGGGTAGTGAAGGCGAGGTTGCCCGCGGCGCGCGTCCAGCCCACGCCGTTGAGGCGATGTATCACGCGGCGCAGGAGCGTGAACGGACCTACGAACGCCACGGGGGATTCCCGGGAACCGGTGCGTGCGGGACGCGGTCAGTCAAGCTTGGGGGAGGAAGCTCACGAACCCGTCGATTATCGCAGACACGGCACCCCGGGCCCCTCATGCCCGTGACGTAAGCTTGTGACGTGCGGCGGCGACCCAATCTCACGAGCCTGCACCCGTCCATTCACGGAGAAAGCCATGACCCGCGCCGACACCGCCACGAACGCCACGGAAACCGCCGTCCTGGGCGGCGGATGCTTCTGGTGCCTGGACGCCGTGTTCCGCGACCTGGACGGCGTGCAGAGCGTCGAGTCGGGCTACGCCGGCGGGTCGGGCGCCAACCCGACGTACGAGCAGGTGTGCGGCGGCCGCACGGGCCACGCGGAGGTGGTCAGGGTCACGTTCGATCCGGCCAGGCTTTCCTACCGCGACCTCCTGAACGTCTTCTTCACCATCCACGATCCGACCACCAAGGACCGCCAGGGCAACGACGTCGGCACGCAATACCGCTCCGTCGTCTTCGCGCAGACCCCGGAGCAGCGCGCCACGGCGAAGGACGTGATCGCCTCGCTCACGGAGCAGAAGCTGTTCGGCAAGCAGCCGATCGTCACCGAGGTCGCCGATTCGGCGCCTTTCTATCCCGCCGAGGCCTACCACCAGGACTACTTCGAGAACAACGGCGGACAGCCCTATTGCATGTTCGTCGTCGCCCCGAAGGTCGCCAAGTTCCGCAAGGCGTTTGCCGGGCGCCTCAAGAAGCCCGCGTAGCGGTCAGCGCTCGCGCCGGTTGAGCGCCCCGCCCGCCGCGAGGCACAAGCCCACGGACCAGAACACGGGCGTCAGGCCGATCGTCGCGCCGAGGGCGCCGAAGATGAGCGGCACGCCGACGGACGACGTCTGCACGAGCGACATGCGCACCCCCGCCGCCTCGCCCATGCGCCCGGGCGGCGCGTGCGTGTGCAGGAGCGACAGCACCATGGGCTGGCTCATGCCCAGCCCGAGCCCCAGGCTGAACGAAAGCGCCATCATCGCGGGCGCCGTGGTCGAGAACGGATAGACGAAGTAGACGATCCCGGCGATGAGGAGCGCATACGTGAGCACCTCGTGCTCGCTCCACCTGCGCACGATCCAGCGCATCGCGAAGCGCACGATGAACGTCGCCGCGCCGAACGATGCGAGGATCACGCCGATCCGCGAGGCGGACAGCCCCAGGCGCTCGCCGTACACAGGCACGATGATCGTGTGCAGGTCCCAGCCCATCGCCAGGAGGAAGTTGACGAGGAACACGCGGCGCAGCTTCCGATGCCTGAGGAGCTCGATCGGCCCGCCGCCGCGCGCCTGCGCGTGCGCGGGATGCGGTCCGGGAAGCGCCAGCTTGCCGCGGGCGAGCAGCGTCGCCGGAACGAGCGGCAGGAGCGCGAACAGGGCGAAAGCGTACGCGAAGCCGCCGTGGTCGATCGTGAATCCGGCGGTGAGCGGACCGAGGAAGCCGGAGATCGCATAGCCGAGTGCGAGCAGGCTGAAGTTGTGCGTGCGCTCGGAAGGGTGGCCGAGCTCGCCCGTCGCGTTCTGCGCGGGCACCTGGTAGAGCATGAACGAGACCCCGACGAGCGCCGCGCTGGTGAACAAGCCGGCCAAGCCGGGGATCACGAGCGGCAGCGCAGCGCCGACCACGAGCGAGACGGAGCCGGCGAGCATCGGACGACGCACGCCGACTCGATCGGACAGCCGGCCCGCCGAGACCGCGAGCAGCATCGGCAGGAACGCGTAGAGCGCGAGAATCACGCCGACCGTCGCCGTGGAGGCGCCCTCGCGCAGCGCGGCGAGCGTGACCGTCACGCGAGTGCCCGTCAGCACCACGTGGTTCATGATGCCGAGGCCGATGAGCGCCGTGAGCGTCGGATTGCCGCCCGCCAGCCGCTTCACGGGGCGAGCCGCCCGATGCGCCAGCTCTCGCCGTCCCGCCGATATTCGATGCGATCGTGAAGCCTGGAAACCCGTCCCTGCCAGAACTCGATCGAGACGGGGACTACGCGGTACCCGCCCCAATGCGGCGGGCGCGGGACCTCCTCGCCCGGGTAGCGCCGGTCCGCCTCGGCGAAGCTTCGCTCCAGCGCGGCGCGGCCGGGCAGCGGCTCGCTCTGCGGCGAAGCCCAGGCGCCGATGCGCGAAAGGCGCGGCCGCGTCCGGAAGTACGCGTCCGCCGTGGCCGCGTCGACCATCTCGACCGCGCCCTCGATGCGCACCTGCCGCTCGAGCTCGGCCCAGAAGAAGAGCAGCGCCGCGTCGCGGCGCGCCAGGAGCTCGCGGCCCTTGCGGCTTTCGTAGTTGGTGTAGAAGACAAAGCCGCGCGCGTCGACCTCCTTCAGGAGCACGATGCGGGCGGCGGGCCTGCCGGCGGCGTCGACCGTCGCGAGCGTCATCGCGTTGGGCTCGGGCACGGCGGAGGTGCGCGCCGCGTCGAACCACTGCGCGAACTGCACGAAGGGATCGCGCGCCACGTCGCTCTCGTCGAGCGATGCGCGCTTGTATTCCGTGCGAAGCTCGGCGAGGTTGACGGGGGGCTCGGGCATGCGGCGAAGCGGGCGGCGCGCGGGCGGCGCACCCGCTTCGCATTTTACCGCCTGGACGCCGCAGCCGCCCGACGGCGGCGTGGGCTCACTGCGCGAACTTCTTCTCGTACTCGGCCGTGAGCTTGGCCGGGAGCCCCTCTGCGCGCATCTTCTCCAACGCCTCCGAGAGCGCCTTGATGACCGCCGGAGACGTCTGCGGGCTGCACGCCAGATAGAGCGGGATGTCGCGCAGGATGAAGACGAGCTTGACGTCGGTCGCCTTCGCCGCGCGCGCGACCTCGCGCGCCCCGTAGAACCCCGCGACCCACAGGTCGGCGTGGTTGGGATCGTCCTTGGGCAGGAAGAGCCTGGGCGGATTCAGACGGTCCTCCAGCGCCGCCTTGATGTTCGTTATGCCGTTCTCCTTGAGGTAGTCGACCTTGGCGTCGTTGGCCACGCCCGCGATGCGGTACGTCTTCAAGTCGTTGAGCGTGCGCACCGTTCCCGCGAAGTCGCCCTTGCCGTAGAGTCCCCACAGGTTGCTCGCATACGGTCCCACCCAGACGAAGAGCCTCTCGCGATTGTCGAGCCGCGCGGTGGCGAACAAGCACGTGTCGCGCTCCGACTGCGCTCGCCCGTACGCCCGATTCCAGGGCAGCACCTCGACGGTATACGGCACGCCGGCGCGCTTCATCGTCTCGAAGACGAGGTCGGCCACGAGCCCTGCGACCTTGCCGTTGTCGTTGTAGTTGAAGGGCGGATTCTCCTCGGTGAGGAGGGTCAGCGCGCTCGCCCGGACGGCGAGAAGCGCAAGGAGAGCGATCGCGATCCGGCAACTGCAGAGCATCGGTAGGCGGCACCGTGCGGTGCGAGGGCGCCATTCTCGCTCGCCGCCTGCTCGCTGCCAACCGGGAAACTCGCGTGCCCCCGCTTGGGGCGCGCTTCCGGCCGCTGGCGCGAAGCGGAAATCGCGTGCGTACTCGCCGCGCAACACCAAGCGGCGCGCACGCGATTTTCCCTCGTAAAAACGCATTCCTTCCCTGGGAAAATGCGGTATAGTCGGCCGCGATGATGCTTCGCGACCCGTGACAGGAGGGGCGGGGCTTCAGGCCGATCGGCATTGTCCGCTCGCACCAACGACAGGAAGGAGACCTATGGCTACTGCCAAGAAAGCTGCGAAGAAGACCGCCGCCAAGAAGCCCGCCAAGAAGCCGGCGGCGAAGAAACCCGCTGCGAAGAAGCCTGCCAAAAAGGCCGCACCCGCCAAGAAGAAACCGGCTGCGAAGAAGCCTGCCAAGAAGGCCGCGGCCAAGCGCAAGCCCAATGCCGCATTCATGAAGGCGATGACGCCTTCCGCCGTGCTCGCGGCCGTCGTGGGCGCAAGTCCGATGCCGCGCACCGAAGTCACCAAGAAGATCTGGGACTACATCAAGAAGAACAAGCTGCAGGATGCGATCAACAGGCGTCTCATCAATGCCGACGAGAAGCTGAGGGCCGTGTTCGGGGGCAAGGGCAAGGTTTCGATGTTCGAGATGACCAAGCTGGTCTCGAATCATCTGAAGTAAGCGCATCGGTCCGGGGCGTGCGGAAACGCCGCCCCGCCCGGGGTCGCAAAGGCGGCCGGCCTCGCGTCAAAGCGCGTGCGCCGGCCGTTTCGTTTCCTATCCCCCTCGCGGCGATTCGCGCGCGCTGCGATGCGCGAGCCACAGCAGCATGAATCCGACAAGCGGGATCAGGAAGTCGGTGTAGAGAATCGAACCGGCGTTGCCGGGCGCCATGTTGTGCGTCTTCGCGATCTGATACAGGTGGCCGACGCCCGCGCCGACGAGGAAGCAGGCCGGTCCCACGATGGCTGCGAGGCGCACCTGCCAGCCGCCGCGGAAGGCGATGAACCCCACCACCGCGAAGCCCAGGCTCGCGAGTCCCACTTCGACCTGGAAGGGACTGTCGGCCCAGCCGATCATTCGCGCCGCCATTTCGCCGAAGAAGACATGCGCCACGAAGTTGTAGAGCATCGACGCGCCGATCGAGAAGAACAGGAACCAGCGCAGGAGCGCCTCGTAGACAAACGCGCGCCGCCGCGGCGCCGGATGATGCGCTATCGCGACCGCCGATACCGCGAGACCGATCACGAAGAACGTGACCGTGAAGTTGCCTAGGACGATGTAGATCAACGTCGCCACGGCGTGGGACCTAGTTGGCGGCGGTCATCCCCCGCTGCACGCCGGGACGCCCGGCGAGCGCCGCGGCCCAGCGGGTGAGATTCGCAAGATCCCCGGCGCGATCGACGAGCGGACGGCGCACCACGCAGATCGGATAGAGCGCGAAGTCGGCGACCGACAGCTCACCCGCCAGGTACTCGCGATCGGCAAGGCGCTGATCGGCCACGCGCAGCTGGCGCAGCGTCCGCTCCTCGAAATAGCCGACGTTCGCCTCGGACTTCTCGGGGACCAAGCGCGACAGCAGGAAGATCGCCATCGACGAGGCCGCGGTGTCGGTCGTCGCCTGAAACACCCATTGCAGTGCCTGCGCGCGCAGCGCCGCGTCCTCGGGCAGGAAGCGCCCGGTCTTCGCGGCGAGGTAGAGCAGGATCGCGCCCGATTGCGCGAGCGCGAGCGGCTTGCCGCCGGGGCCGTCGCGATCGACGATGGCGGGAATCGTCCCGGCCGGGTTGATCGCGAGGAACTCGGGCTTGCGCTGGTCGCCCGCGAACAGATCGAGCTTGTGCAGCGTGTACGGCGCGCCGCATTCCTCCAGCATGATCGCGGCGCGCTGGCCGTTGGAGGAGGCGGCGGAGTAGAAGTCGATCATGGCGGGCCTTGCGTGGAGGACGGCGAGGGCCGCCATCTTACAGCGCGCCGCAGCTCGACGCAGGCGCCTACTTCTTATTCGGCCAGTCGTCCTCGTCCTCGAGGATGCGGATCACGCGCGTGCGCTTGCCGCTGCCGTACTTCTCCATCTGGAACAGGATCGGGTATCGCTCGGCCAGCGCGGCGCGTGCGGCATCCTCCTTGTCGAACGTCAGCAGCTTGCCGTCTTCGCCGTAGACGTCGTGCCAGATGCCCTTGTCGTCCTCGTATTCGATCTTGAATTGCATCGCCGCCTCCGCCTAGCGCCGCGCCTGCAGCGCGGCGATGCGCGCCTCGATCGGCGGGTGCGTGGCAAAGAGCGCCATGATCGCGTTCTTGTCGGTGATGCCGAACGCCTTCATGGATTCCGGCAGCGGGCCGGGCTCGAGTCCGCCCAGCCGTCGCAGCGCGTTCACCATGGGCGTCGGTGTGCCCAGGTACTGCGCGGAGCCGGCGTCGGCGCGGAACTCGCGGCGTCGCGAGAACCAGTTGACGATGAGCGACGCCAGCACGCCGAACACGATCTGCAGCACGATCACGGTGAGGAAGTAAGCCCCGCCGCCGCCGCGCTCGCGGGTAGCGCCGGACACGATCGACGCGATGATGCGCGCGAAGAAGATGACGAACACGTTGAGCACGCCCTGGATCAGCGTCAGCGTCACCATGTCGCCGTTGGCGACGTGCGCGATCTCGTGACCGAGCACGGCCTCCACCTCTTCCTTGTTCATCGACTGCAGGAGGCCGGTCGAGACCGCGACCAGGGAAGAGTTGCGAAACGCCCCGGTGGCGAACGCGTTGGGCTCGCCCTCGTAGACCGCGACCTCCGGCATCCCGACGCCCGCCTTCTGCGCGAGGCGCTGCACCGTGGCCATCAGCCACGCCTCCGCGTCGTTGGACGGCTGCGTGATCACGTGCGCCCCCGTCGACCATTTGGCGACGCTCTTCGACATGAGCAGCGAGATGAACGAGCCCCCGAAGCCCATGACCGCGGCCATCAGGAGGATCTGCTGGGAGCTCGCGCCGGCGTACAGCGCCTGGTCGAGGCCCAGGATC